>JGI26339J46600_10000604_pt1 | contig 12150 bp, 8 predicted proteins | sample BogFormECP12_OM1_FD_46600 | JGI IMG/M metagenome (IMG submission 46600) | reverse complement strand
GCTTACGCGGTGGGGGAGTTTGGCTTTTCGGTCTTCCATGTTTCTGACATTCCTTACACAGCCTCAGATCTTTTTCTACGTAACCAGATAGTGGCCCACATCCAGGAATATGGTGGGCTGACGGAAGCCGGCGGAGCTGTGCGCGACGGTAGGCTGATTGTTGAATAAACCATTTTGCTCGGTCAAACCAGGATCGTGCAACAAGTCCAATATGGAGGAAAGAAGTCATCACAGGGAAGGATCGGGCAGGGAATGAGTTGAACGAGTATTTTGAGGAGAATTTGGGCTAGGCCAGGTTCTTCAGCGCAATAACTCAGGCCCGGCCGCGCAACAAGTTGAACATGCTATCCAATCAGACAAGATTTTCAAAACTGGGCGCGAATTTTATTGCCAGTAAATAGGTGATGAACGGTTAGCAGGCGCGCAAGCCAGACCTGTCGGGAGCCGAGGCCGAAAGGGAAAGTGGAGAGCAGTCAGAGGCTTATGGGGGCGCAGGGAGCGTGGCCATGGATGCTACTGAAAGAAGCGAGCTAATCGAGAGCATATCGCCGAGTCTCGGTGACTCTTCAGGTAGGTATGATAGCGTGTTATCCAATAGATATAAGTCTCTTTCGCCCGCCGCGTGAAATGCTTGATTTCGAGGGCACGCTGCAGGTCCTTGAGAAATCCCGGTTCGATCTTTTGTTGCTTTTTCATCGTCGCGTTGACGAACTCGGAAAATAATTATATGACTCCACTGCAAAAACGAGAGGGCAATTTTTCTCCAAATTGGGCCCTCCTCAACGAGCAGTTCTTTTAATATAATAAGGGCAACGCAGATGTGAAGGCCCAAATTATGTTCAAGAAAAACAAACGTCATCTCTATCGTGTATTGTCCAAATGAAAAGCGGTTTGTTTTGGTTATTCTCACCTGCGAGTGTAAAAATGAAAACAAAGCCTACATGCTGATCGAATCCCTAGCAACTAAGATTCATTACGATTGTGCAGAATAGTTTTTTATGCCATTTGCAACGAATCCTATTGGATTCGGGTGTAAGATAATCATGTACAGCAGAAGAGAACTTCAACGATTTGTTTCTACCGAAGAGAGTAGGTAAAGATTTATGACAACAAATCGAAATGTTATAACCAAGCGCAATTTGGAGAAACCACAAAAAAGAAAAGGCGGAAATCATAAGACGGTGCCGAAGTCACCTGTCACCGAACGCCAGCAGGCGGAGGAGAAGCTACGTTGGTTTGAATTGATTGTTGAGTCGACGGCGGACGCGATCATTAGAAAGACATTAGACGGGATCATTGTCAGCTGGAATTCTGGCGCCGAAAAAGTTTACGGATACAAGGCCAGTGAGGTGATCGGCAAATCCATCTCGATTATATCTCCGCCGGATAGAGCCGATGACGTCCCCGCCATTTTGGACAAGATCAAGAAAGGGGAACAAATCTCGCAGTACGAGACGGTGCGCGTTGCCAAAGATGGGAGACGCATTGACGTTTCACTGAACGTCTCCCCTATCCGGGATGATGTGGGAAATATTGTTGGCGCTGCAGTCATTTTAAGTGACATCACTAAACGCAAGCAGGCAGAAGCAGAATTGCGAGCGGCGAGTTCTTACAACCGACGATTGCTCGAAGCTAGCCTTGATCCACTGGTGGCTATCGGTCGGGACGGAAAGATTACTGACGTAAACGGAGCAACCGAGTCTGTAACCGGAGTCACGCGGCAAGCACTCATTGGTAACAATTTTTCAAATTATTTTACGGAACCTGATAAGGCCGACGAGGGATATCGGAAGGTATTGGCAAAAGGCTTGGTAATAGACTATCCGCTCACAGTTCGCCATAGTTCAGGACGGTTGATGGATGTGCTTTACAACGCATCGGTTTATAAAAACGAAGCAGGGGAGGTACAAGGCGTCATCGCCGCCGCACGCGACATCACCGAACGCAAGCGGGCGGAAGAAGAAATCCAAGAACTGAATGCCAAGCTGGAAGAGCGCGTCATCCAGCGCACGGCCCAGCTTGAATCTGCCAACAAGGAACTGGAAGCCTTCGCTTATTCCGTTTCGCACGATCTGCGCGCACCATTGCGCGCCATCACTGGATATACAAATATTCTTTTGGAAGATTACGAGCCTTCCTTGGATGCAGAAGGCAAACGTGTTTGTGGTGTTATCAGCAGCGAATCCCAACGGATGGGCAAGCTCATTGATGACCTGCTGACCTTCTCACGCTTGAGTCGAACCGAGAAGCGCGACTCGCAAATTGATATGCAGGCGATGATGCAATCCGTGTTCCACGAGCTTACCACACCTGAAAGCCGGGACCGGATCGAGCTACAAGTGGGAGAACTTCCGGCGGCGATGGGAGACCCGGGGTTGATCCGCCAGGTGTGGGTCAATCTGCTTTCCAACGCACTCAAGTTCTCGTCCAAAAGGGAGCAGGCGGTCATCGAGGTCGGAAGCACGCAAGGCGAGGATGAGACGATCTATTCCGTGCACGATAACGGTGTCGGATTTAACATGCAGTATGCGGGAAAGTTATTTGGCGTGTTCCAGCGCCTGCATAGCGAACGTGAATTTGAAGGCACCGGCGTGGGATTGGCCATCGTGCAACGAGTAATCCTGCGTCACGGCGGGCGCGTGTGGGGCGAAGGCTACGTAAATCAAGGTGCAGTATTTTATTTTGCTCTGCCCAGAAAAGAGGAACCCCATGGATGAAATAAGAGTGATCGAGATATTGCTTGTAGAAGATAACCCGCGCGATGCGGAATTGATGATCCGGGCATTGAAGAAGCGCAACCTGGCCAACAATTTGATCCACGTGGAAGACGGCTCGGAAGCATTGGATTTCCTGTTCAACCGGGGCAAATACCAGAAACGCAAGGAAGGTTCTGTTCCCAAGGTTGTACTTCTTGACCTAAAACTGCCCAAGGTGGACGGCCTGGAGGTACTGCGCGAGATGAGGAAAAATGAAAACACACGCAAAATTCCGGTGGTCATTGTGACCTCCTCCTCTGAAGATCCGGATATCAAACGGGCCTATGAACTGGGGGCGAATAGTTATGTGGTCAAGCCGGTGGAGTTTGAAGCGTTCACGGAAGTGATGAGCAATCTCGGCTTGTATTGGTTGCTTGTCAACCAACCTCCGATCTAAGAAATGCGGCTATTCCGCTTGTTTATCCGCTCAAGTAAATGCAGGAAGGAAGTAGTTTATGAGCGAGCCAATTCGGATCTTGATCGTTGAAGACCTACCTCCAGACGCTGACTTGGCGATGCGTGAAATTCGCAAGTCGCTGGGCGAATGCGTATTTCAGCGCGTTGAAACTGAACATGATTATCTGGAGGCACTTGACAAATTCAATCCTGACCTGATCCTCTCGGATTATCACCTGCCGAATTTTGATGGTGTGCAGGCGCTGAAGCTGGCCTTGAAGCGCGTGCCTTTTACGCCGGTGATCATCTTTACCGGTTCGTTGAGCGAAGATATCGCCGTGGATTGCGTGAAAGCCGGTGCATCCAATTATGTTATCAAGGAAAATATAAAACGGTTGGGAACGGCAGTTTCCCATGCACTGAAAGAGAAAAAAGTGTATCTTGAGCGCAAGCAGGCAGAGGAGGAGCTGCGCTATAGCGAGGAAAAGTTCCGCAATCTCTTCAACAATTCTGAAGTTGGCATGTTTCGAACCCGGCTCGATGGTTCGGAAATTCTGGAATTCAATGAAAAGTTTCTCAAGATCCTTGGGTATACTTTTGATGAGGTAAAAGGCAAGGCTTCCGTGGATATGTGGGCAGATAAACTGGAGCGTAACAGGATGGTAGAACTGCTCAGGGCGGAAGGTCGTGTGACAGATCTTGAGTGCGGGATATTGAACAAACAAGGAGAGGTAAGAAGATGTATTACTTCTTTACGGTTATATCGCGATACAGGAATTCTTGAGGGGTCTATCCAGGATATTACCGAGCGCAAGCGCGCGGAGGAAGCGCTACAAGAAAGCGAGCGCAAACTGAAGCAAGCCCAGCAGATCGCGAAAGTCGGCTACTGGGAAAATGACCTTATCGCCGATCGTATCACTGGGTCAGAAGAGGCCCACCGCATCTTTGGGCTGCAATCACCTGTTGCCAACCTCAGCAGCGCTCAATTTCAAGAAATGATTCATCCCGATGACCGGCAACTCCAACGACAGGTGTGGAGCAATGCGCTGCAAGGAAGCCGGGATTATAAAGTGGAATACCGCATTGTCCGTCCCGATGGCGACATACGATTTGTCCACGCTCGGGACGAGATTGTATATGACGAATCAGGCAAGCCCATCCGCGTGTTTGGCGTCATACAGGACATCACTGAACGCAAGCAGGCGGAAGAAGAGCTCCTTAGAAGCAAGGCGGAACTCCAGGAAGCACAACGCATCGGTAAAATTGGCAGCTGGGATTGGGATGCAATAGCCGACAAAATCAACTGGTCTGAAGAGTATTATCACGTTTACGGCTTTGATCCAAGCCAGCGGCCGCCGGGATATGAAGAACACTTAAAAGCCTACTCGGCCGAAAGTGCCGCGCGGCTGGATGAGGCGGTCAAAAAAAGTATGGAGACTGGCGAACCGTACACGCTTGAGTTGGAACGGGTGCTGGCGGATGGAACCACCCAATGGATTATCGCTCGCGGCGAAGTCAAACGCGACTCAAACGGCGAGATAGTGGGGTTATGCGGCACAGCACAAGATATCACCGAGCGCAAGCGTGCGGAAGAGAGATTACGCCTAAGCGAGGAGCAATATCGCAACCTATTCAACCATCTTCCAATCCCTGTTTTCACCAAGGATATTAATGGAATTTATACAAGCAGCAACAAGGAAAACCTAAAATATTGGGCAACCAATCCCATCGGTCATACCGATGCAGGGCTTTTACCGAACGAAACTGCCGAAGCGTTGCGGGCCATAGATCAGTCTGTGATCAAAAGCGGCGAGGCGGTTTCATCTGAGGAACTTTTGCCAAACACACCGATGGGAAACCGTCAATGCATTTCGATCAAAGCGCCGCTTCGCGACGTCAGGGGAAACATTATCGGCATATTGGGTGCCAGCCTTGATATCACGGATCACAAGCGCGCGGAAGAAAAACTGGCCGCCTCCGAGGCCGAATTGAGGACATTGTTTTCAGCCATGATGGATGTGGTCACTGTTCTTGATGCGGATGGCCGCTATGTAGAGATCGCCCCGACTAATCCAGCCAATCTCTACCGCACGCCCGAAGGACTGCTCGGTCATACTATGCATGAAATCCTGCCAAAAGATACCGCTGACATCATTCTCTCCAAAATCCATGAGACCCTCCAAAGCGGCCAGCCCGTGAATTGTGAGTATGCCTTGCAAATAGGGGACAAGGAGATATGGTTCTTTGCCAACATCTCACGGCTTTCGGAAAACACTGCCATTTTGGTCGCCCGTGATATCAGCGAGCGCAAGCAGGCCGAACAAGCGATATCTCAACACGTTGCCGAGCTTGAAATGCTTTATGATAGTGGTCTGGCATTGGGGCAGCTATTGTCAGTCAAAATGATTGCCCAAAAAGTTGTTGATGTGATGAATGCACAATTGGACTGGCACCACATAGCGATCCGCCTGTATCACCCAGAAAATGAATCCCTGGAATTGCTGGCTTTCTATTTACCAGACACGATGAGTACCGGCGAACGTCGGCTGAGCGAAGAGCGGTTTAAATCCTTGAACGTCAAAACTGGGGACGGGCTGAGCGGTTGGGCAGTAGAGCACCGCCAGGTCGTTCGTATCGACGACTTATCCCATGATCGGCGTTATCTTGAAACCTTCTCCGGTATGTGCTCTGGCTTGTATGTCCCGCTGAAAGTGGAAGATCGCGTAGTGGGTGTAATCAGCATCGAATCCGAAAAACGGGATGCTTTCAGTGAGACGGATGAACGACTGACGACTACACTTGCCAATCAAGCTGCCATTGCGCTGGAAAATGCCCGTCTGCACCAGGAAACTCTGCAACACCTGAAACAACTTCAGGCCCTGCATATCATTGACCGGACCATCGCAGGCAGTTTTGACCAGGGGATGATGCTCGATGTTTTATTGACTCAGACACTGAGCCAATTAGAGGCAGAGGCCGCGGCCATCTTTCTGATTCAACCCCACCAGAGGGGAGCTCTGCAATACGTCGCTGGCCAGGGGTTCAATACCGGTCTGATTCAGATTGCCAGCTTGAAGTTGGGGAATAGTCTGGCGGGTGAGGCGGTGACCGGACGCAAGCTGATCCATGTCTGTGAGCTTGAGCAGAGAGAGCCAGATCCGCTTCTTTCCAAACTCTGGTTGGGGGAGGGGTTCAAGTGCATGGATGTCATTCCTCTGATCTCGAAGGGGGAAGTCAAAGGCGTGATGACCGTTTTTCATCGCAAAGACTTTACACCCGAACCGGCCTGGAGCAGTTTCCTTGAAACTCTGGCAGGTCAAGCGGCCATCGCCATTGATGTCACGCAAATGTTCGACAACCTGCAGCGCGCCAATATGGAACTAGCCGTGGCCTACGAAGCCACCATCGAGGGCTGGTCGCAGGCCATGGACTTACGCGACAAGGAGACCGAGGGGCACACCCAACGCGTGACGCAAATGTCACAGCGATTAGGGAAAGCCATGCAACTAGGCGAGGAATACCTCCTTCACATGCGGCGCGGCGCCCTATTGCACGATATTGGCAAACTGGGTGTGCCCGATGCCATCCTGCTCAAACCGGACAAGCTGACTGACGAAGAATGGCTGGTCATGAAGAAGCACCCGGAGTTTGCTTACGATATGCTCCATTCCGTCGCCTATTTGCGCAACTCGATGGATATCCCCTACTGCCACCATGAGAAATGGGATGGCAGCGGTTATCCACAAGGCTTGAAAGGTGAGCAGATCCCACTCGCAGCCAGAATATTTGCCATCGTGGATGTTTGGGATGCGCTGACCAGTGACCGTCCCTACCGGAAGGCTTGGAGCAAACCGGATGCCATGAAATACATCCGCGAGCAGAGCGGAAAGCATTTTGATCCCTTAGTGGTGGAGATCTTCCTCAAGGAGTTTGGGGATGAATCGGCCTAGGCCAATAACTCTTTTGCAACATTGGATAACCGCCAATGATTCATGGCAACTTTTCAGGAGACATTTATGGATGAAGAAAATTCAACCTCAAAGGCATCGCCTTTCGAACAGAGCGTATTCTTAATAGTTAACAGGCAGATGATCCCGCTTGAGAAACCCGTAATCCGAATTGGCCGCCAATTGGAGAATGATATTGTTCTACATGAGGAATTTGTCTCACGGTTTCATTCGGAGATCCGCTTTGAAGAGGGCAAATATGTTCTTCGGGACAATGGGTCAACGAGTGGGACGTTTGTAAATGGCCGCAAAATCGATCGCTGTGTGCTTAATTCAGGTGATCTCATCTCCATCGCCACGATACAAATGATGTTTGTCAACAATAACGCCAGCTTGATTGACAAGGCTAGAGGCACGACTCGGAGCTTGCGTAAGGACGAGTAGGAGAAGGATATATGCCTACGATATTAATCATTGACGACGAACCAGCCTTGCTACTGGGTTTGGCCGCAAAAATCAGGCGTCATGGATATACGGTGGTTACCGCCACGAATGGCAGTGATGGATTGCAAAAAGCAAAAGAGTCCATGCCAGATCTGATTGTCTCTGATGTGATGATGCCTCCGCCCAATGGGTTTGAGCTGCGGAGGCTGCTGAGCCTGCAGCCCGCGCTGGCATCCATACCATTCATATTTCTCACGGCGCGCGCCAGCGTGGAAGATCGGGTAGGCGGCCTTCGGGATGGAGCGGATGACTACATCACCAAGCCTTTTGAGACGGAGGAATTATTTGCCCGGATCGAGGCGGTTTTTCGCCGCGTGCAAACGGAACAGGCGCGCGGCCGCGAAGAAATGAGAGTGATTGCCGAGAAGGACATGGAGAAATTGAAGCATGAGATCCTTCAAAATTATCATCACGAATTGCGCACGCCGCTCACCAACATATTGATGCCATTGGAACTGGCGACCAACCATCGCTTTGAAAATCCCGAAGAACAGAGCCGCTTTCTCAAAATTGCCCTATCCAACGCAGACCGGCTTGAGTCTCTGGTTTCAGATCTGATTCTATTAAGCAACATGGACCAGGGGAATCTCAACTTGATCCGGCAAACGGTGGATCTGCACGCCGGGCTCGTCGTTCCCGTTCAGAAACGTTTAGAGCGCTATAAGAACAAGAACCTGAATTTGATCCTGGATTGTCCTGAAGAGGGAACCCTGCTTGCCCCTCGGCACGAATTCACGCGTTCGATCGTGCACCTTGTGGATAACGCCTTCAAGTTCAGCCCTGAAAACGGAAACGTACAGTTGAGTGTGGAGCTGGGGGGTAAGGGGAGTGCGGCCATCCTCGTGCAGGATGAGGGGCCGGGCATCCCGGCTGACCTCAGGGAAAAAGTGTTTGAACGATTCTATCAAATCAGTCAGGGGGACAACCGTGAACATGATGGCTTGGGGGTCGGCTTGACCATTGCTCGTACGGTATTCCGCGGCTTGGGTGGTACGGTGGAGATTATGGACAGTCCCAAGGGTTGCAAGGTGCGGGCGTGGCTGCCGGAGCGTAGTCAGGATGATCTTGTCTATGGATGAAAAAACTGTCCCGATCTCAGGCAATTTAGTGGGTAAGAAGCTGCTGGCCGAGGCACAGAATATCCAACCGGGAAATACATTGAATTACCGCGCCCTGTTCGATCAAACCGGGGAATGTGTATTTATTATCGGGCTGGACCTGACGTACATAGCCGCCAATCAACAGGCCTTGCAATTATTGGGATATGAAGAAAAGGAATTGGTTGGCATGCCGGTCAGCAAGGTGATGTCATTGGATGAACAACTCACGCATGATTCCCTGGGGGAAGGCCCCAATCTGTACGAACGCATTCTCAAGCGCAAGGATGGAAGAACGGTGCCGGTTGAGGTGAGCACGTCTCTGGTTTATACCGCTGATAAGGAGCCAGCCTACATCCAAAGCCTCGCCCGCGATATCTCGGAACGAAAAAATGCCGAGGAAATGCTGAAGAAGCAGGCGCGTATTCTTTCCGTGATCAGTGAGGCCACAGCCCGTTTGCTGCAATCGTCCAATATNGTATACCGACTTCCGGAGGTATTGGAATCCCTGGGCAGGGCCATGAATGTTTTTTGCTGCGCCATCTTTGAAATTACGACTTTCTCAGGGCGGTCGTCTGTTGAAGTTCAATACCAGTGGGTAAAAAAGGAGCGGTCTGATTTCAAGGTGATTGATGCGATCACCCCGCATCTATCGTCCATCTTGAGTGAAACCAGCGGGCATTTTTATGAGGCTCTGGATAAAATGAATTCTGGAGATCTGTCCTTTGGTGTTGTGCCCATTCGAAATACCCGGAGACTGGGGAGCTTCCTCGGTCTGTTTGATGATCAGCAGGAGCTTTTGTGGTCTGCCTCGGAACGGGAGGCTGTTCGAACTGCGGCCAATTTGATCGGTTCTGCGATGCAGCGCAATGACTATGAAGAGGCGATCCAGTTGAGCGAAGCGCGTAATCGGATCATCCTGTCTGTGCTGCCCGATCTTCTGATCCGCGTGGATTTCAACGGCATCATTCTGGATTACAGCGCGAATCCAGAGCATCCGCTTTATGTTCATCGGGATATGATGTCTGGCAAGCGACTGGCTGAGACATGGCCGGAGGAGGTGGTTCAGCGGATCATGGGTGAAAGTCAGGGCCGGGGATTCAAATCGCCGCAGGTGCTGGAAAGATTCACTCTGCCCTTTAGCCGCGATGAGTATGAAGCGCGCCTGTATCCCATCGATTCACGCGAAGCTTTGATCGTGATCCGCGATATCACAGAACAGATCCAACTCGATCAAATGAAATCGGATTTCATCAACCGCGCCTCGCATGAACTGCGCACACCCGTTACCTCCGCCATCCTGATGGCTGAATTGATTCAGGAAGGGGGTACGGCGGAAGAACTGGATGAATACTGGCACACGCTGAAGAGTGAACTCAACAGGCAGAAGATCCTGATTGACCGCNTNCTCATNGCCGGACGTTTGGAGAGCGGCATGATGAAGCTGGAACATACCCCGCTGGATCTGGTGCCTGCTTTGATGGATTCCGTTCAGGCAGTTAAGCCAATTGCGAAAAAACGAAACGTCGTGATCCAGTTGAATGGCACGGACAAGCCAACACGCGTCATTGGTGATAAGGGCGGGTTGGAACAGGTATTTATTAACTTGATCAATAATGCTGTGAAATTCTCTCCGGAGGGAAAAACGGTCCATATCGACCTGGCGGAACGCGGGTCTGATGTCAGCATTTCGATTGCAGACCACGGACTTGGGATTCCGCCTGAGGCCGCTTCTCATCTGTTTGAGCGTTTCTATCGCGCCAAAAACGTGACCGTTGCGGAGATCCCGGGCAGCGGAATTGGGCTCTATATCGTGAAATCGATTGTAGAAGAACTGGGCGGAAAGATCATGGTTGAAAGTGTGATCAAGCAGGGAACAACATTTATTGTGACTCTGAAAAAAGCAAAGTAATTCCTGTTTCTGCCTTCGTAACAGATTCCTTTGGCGCTCACCAATAGCGATCAACTAACGTCCCAGGCTCGGACTCCACGGTTCTGCGATGACGAATCAGCGCCCCCAACTCGAATCCCCGTTGGAATCTATGCAAGTCTGAAATGTAATATGCCTCGGCCCCACATAAACTTTCGTTAACTTGAACGCTTAAAGGACATAAGACTAGAAAACAATGGAAGAATGTCCATCTCCCCCAAGTGGCGGAGAACAATACTCCCCAACTGATGGATAGGATTGCGTAGTATTCGTGGTAGGCTGAGTGTATGGTACGGGTATATCTTGCGGATGCAATGTTCGAAGAGCGCTCAGCATTGCGGCTTTTGTTGCTGGATATGAATATGGAAATCGCAGGAGAAGCTGACAACTGGTCAACCGCTTTGGCTGAAACGCCAATAAGCCATACAGACATACTGATTGTGGATTCGGATTTGCTCTCCGGTTCGTCCAACATACCGCTGGATGAAGTACGAAGGGTGTGTCCGAAAGTGCTTATCATTATTCTAATTGGTCGTCTAGAAGCTCGTCAGCAAGCTGCACTGTCGGCAGGTGCTGATCTGTTTATCAGCAAAAGTGAGACGCCTGAACGTGTGGCTGAACACCTGCGTGCCGCGGCTACAATAATTCGGAAGTGATAAAAATGCCTTGCAGTATTTGGTTTCTGATACATTTTTTGCTGGTTGAACTTTTCAGTATTGAAAAAAATTAATCGCACAAGGAATCCGCCCGCGTATTTGGCTAGGGGCGGGCGGATTCCTTGTGCGATGTGGACGTAGGGTGGGGGTCTAGCACAAGGTCACAAATTATGATATTGGTATTCGATGATGGAACAAAAAACGTCCTTCGCATTAGCGGCGGATATTACACCTATAATCGCCAGTACATTGAGCAACTTCCTATTCGCACCATCAACTTCTCTGATCCTACCGATAAAGCGCGGCACGATAAAATGGTTTCGCTGGTCGAGCGCATGTTGTCCTTGCACAAACAGAGTCCGAAGACGCCACAAGAGCAAGAGATGGTCAAGCGCGAGATTGAGTCAACGGATAGGGAGATTGATCAACTGGTCTATGAGTTGTATGGATTGTCAGAGGAAGAGATAAAGATTGTGGAAGACACTGGCGAGACCAAACAATGATAAACATAAGGAAGCTCGCCGCAGTTGATATGGCTTTTCATGGAACACGCTTCATTGTGGCAGAATTTGCTCTTGGCGTTGTGTTGCCATTCATTCTCGGATTGTTATCGCTTCGCTCTGGTCTGCATATTGCATTTACTTGGCANGTAGTTATAGGAATCTGGCTAATGACGATTGCGGCAAATTACATCCCCTTGTTTATTTATTCTGTGTTGATTGCGAAAGCTGGAAGCGTAAAAGAAGAGGGTCAACCGGAAATTGCAAACGCGAAACGATATGGCATCCAGCAAATGATCATACTTGTCCCTTTTATGGTTGTGGTTGTAGCAATTGTGCAAGAACTTCGACAGAGGAAGAGATA
>JGI26339J46600_10000597_pt1 | contig 12216 bp, 8 predicted proteins | sample BogFormECP12_OM1_FD_46600 | JGI IMG/M metagenome (IMG submission 46600) | reverse complement strand
ATCGATTTGCGCCGCGATCAATTTCATGGCGACTGGAACTACACGATTCACCCAAAGAAAATCATCACGCATGATAAGGTTATTTCGTGACGGACCCTAAGTCCGTCATCGACATGGAAAGGAGCAACTTCGATTCCATCATCGGTGAAGAAATGGAACGCATCGCACCGGACGGAGATGCTCAGGATAACCCGGTCCAGGACTCGACTGAGTACCAGTATCGATTTCGTCCGCTGTATTACTCCTTCGGTTATACGCGTCCCGCCGACTTTCTGGAGCAGCAGGTTAAATACTCCCTGCTTGGCAAGCCGAGTCTCACGACCTGGATCCATCAGGATTTAGCTGACCGACTAGACGGGTTGCCGGGGGTGCTCACCGGCTGGGACGCATCCCTGGTGCAAAAAACCGTACAACAAGTCAACACTGCCAATGGCCTGCAGATTCGCACGGTCAAGGGTAAAGACGTATTGAGTAACCACGCCTTTGGTCTCGCTGTCGATGTGAATGCACTCAGTAATCCACACGTGGTAGGCGCGGCGGTAGTGGCCGTGTTCAATTGGGTCGCACTCCAGTCCGGTTGCCATTTTGATTTCGGCGGACCGGTGCTGAGTCGGGCGGAGCGCGGACACGCGAATTACACGATGGACGACATCATGGAAGTGCACAACCGCGCGAAGCCGGCCTCGGACGCAGTAAAAACTTGGCTTCAGGAGAACCTGCCGCGTTACAAAAAACTCATGGAACAAGTGAAGGCGGGTGAGAAAGAGCTTGGAATCAATGCCAGTCCTGGGACAAAACTGGAAGACCGACTGCACAATGCCGAAGTTGCACAAAATCGCTTACAGAGGCAAAGGGAACTGAAGGATCCGAACAAAGTGTGCACAACTCCGGCCCAAGATACTCCCGAAATGATCTCCTTCAAAAAAGTTGACGCAGCCCTTGGGCAGATTTCTGTGGATCCAGACCTTCAACGAATTCAAGTCCTCTACGAAAACTTCGATACGTCATACATTGAGACATGGGTGAAACAGGGCGTGATGACCATGCCGCTATACCTCGCGGTCGCGCTGGTTGGGGAGTTGGGTCTTCAATGGGGAGAGCAGTACGAGGGCTCAAAGGACGCCATGCATTTCGAGCTCGTCAAGGAAAAGAACACGCCTTACATTGCGCCTGATGCTCCGCTTGCCCATGGTGAAAAACCGCGAACATTGCAACGGTTGATGGAATCGTCCGTTTTCAAGCCAGGCCCTATCAGGCTTAGCTTCTAGCCGCCGGCGTTCTCTACCAGAGCAAGACCCCGGTGGTGGTGTTGCTTGGAATCGCGCGCTCGCAGGAGTCCCCCATGCGTGTACGATGTGAGGCTGCAGGGAGCCTCGGCGGCCAATCAAGCGGTATAAAATAGTAGTTGACAGACGGAGTAATCAATACTAGGATAGCAAGTGGTGGGGACACTAGGCCACGAGGATCGGCGATTACCGACTCGCGATAGAACCAAAAGGCAGGCGCGTAGCGTAAATCTTTGCCGAAGCAGCCCCGGTCCGCTCACAATCGCCGCCAACCTGCACAAGGCCCCAGACTTCGGACTCGGTGTTCGGGCTCGCGAAGAGAGGGACTCGAGATTCGGGACTCGCAGAACGAACGCTACGCGGTGCGGCGCGGTTCGTCAAAACCCGAGCCGGTGCCAAAAACGGACCAACAGACTGGAGCGAAGAAAGCAGGAATTGCGCATGATCGATGCCAATAGCCGGAACTCGGAACTCGGGACTCAGGGTTCGGGACTCGCGGAGAAGAACGGAACTCAATCGGCGGCTGAGGCCAAAAATGAAAAAATGAAAAAAACGAGTCAATCAAACCTGACAAGTCTTTTAGAATCATCAATATGACCCCTAGAACAAACCTAGAACAGACCCAGTAACTCCTTTAGAATCGACGGGTCACAGAAAACAAACCTAGAACAAACCTTGTAAGTGCTTTAGAGCGGAGTGGCCCGAAAAACAAACCTAGAACGAACCCCGCATTAATGGCTGATGAAATCCCAACAAGGTGGCAAAGGCCGCCGCGGAGTTAAAGGTCATCATGAGCGACACCTTGGATCGAATAGCGGCGAACGCCGCCGCCGGCGTCCGGGGGAAGCCTGAGGCGGAAGCATCGGGCCTGACTGTGGAGAAGGAAAGCAGGGTACGAACGAACCCAATCGAAGCCATTCGACCAAGAGCCTCATTATCAGTAACTTGGGTCGAAATCCACACGAACGAAGCCACTATGATTAACTTATGTGTGATCAGTAAGTTAAGCGCGATTTTGGGGCTGATTCCAGGTTGTTAGGTCCAATGGGCCGTTCCTCTCGATTGCCGATTCACAGTTACCGATTTATTTTCAATAGGATGATTGATTTCAAGGCGGATGGTAGAATTTGGGCGGAGAAAGGGCATCATACCCAACCCGGTCAACAAAACGTGCCGGCGCTCGGCTCCGCGTGGCACAATGAGTGTTCGGGCGTCCGGACGGAGTATTCGGTACTGGCCTGGGAGCGCGGGCATCTTGCCCGCTCTTGATGTTAATTCTCTTAGCAAGAAGCGAAGAGCGGGCAAGATGCCCGCGCTCCCAGGCCAGTACCGAATATTGCGGGGATAACCTGAAACGGGTGGTGGACATTCGGCAACTAATAAAGTTAGCCATCCTACGAAGGAGCGATTACATGGAAAAATATGTTTATTTCTTCGGCGGCGGACACGCCGAAGGCGACGGTACAATGAAGGACGTCCTGGGCGGCAAGGGCGCTGGTATCCAGGAGATGACTAATGCCGGATTGCCAGTCCCACCTGGCTTCACCATTGCCACCTCCGCCTGTCGCATCTATTTCGAGAACGGCAACAAGTTACCTCAATCGATCGTCTCTGAATACCTGGCGGCTCTCGAGCGGCTCGAGGATTTGCTCGGTCTGACGTTGGGTGATCCTAAGAAGACCCTGTTGGTCTCCGTGCGGTCGGGCGCCAAGTTCTCCATGCCGGGCATGATGGACACCATCCTGAATCTGGGGATGAACGATGCCGTGGCGGAAGCTTTTGCACAGAAGTCGGGCAACCCGCGCTGGGCCTACGACAGCTACCGCCGGTTCATCCAGATGTTCGGCAACGTGGTGCTGGAAATCCCCAAGGAAGAATTCGAGCACATTTTCGACGGTCAGAAAAAAAAGCGGGGCTTCAAGCTCGATACCCAGCTTACGGCGGAGGATCTCCAGCAAGTAATCGTAGGCTACAAGAAGCTGGTGCGCAAGAAGACCGGCAAGGATTTCCCCGAGGACCCGCGCGTTCAGTTGGCCATGGCCATCGAGGCCGTGTTCCGCTCCTGGTACAACCCCCGCGCCGCCACCTATCGCCGCATGAACAAGATCTCCGACGATCTGGGCACGGCCGTCAACGTCCAGACAATGGTTTTCGGCAACATGGGGGAAACTTCGGGCACCGGCGTCGGCTTCACGCGCAACCCGGCCACGGGCGCGAAGGAGTTCTACGGCGAGTTCCTGATGAATGCCCAGGGCGAGGACGTGGTTTCAGGCGTGCGCACTCCGGTTCCGATCGTCGAGCTGGAGAAAATCAACCCCGAAGCCTACCACCAACTCCGTGACATCACCACGCGGCTCGAGCAGCACTACAAAGACGTGCAGGACTTCGAGTTTACCATCCAGGAAGGCAAGCTCTACATGCTCCAGACGCGCAACGGCAAACGCACGGGCAAGGCGGCCGTGAAGTTCGCCGTGGACATGGTGGCGGAGGGCCTGCTCACCCCGCAAGAAGCTCTGATGCGTGTCGATCCCGATCAACTCAACCAACTGCTCCATCCGGTGCTCGATGAGTCGAAGCCGCTGAAAGTAATCGCTACCGGCCTGCCGGCATCGCCGGGCGCGGCCGTGGGCAAGGTGGTCTTCAGCGCGGATGATGCGGTAGCCAAAGGCAAGACCGATCCGGTGGTCCTGGTGCGGGCGGAAACCGTGCCCGACGATATCCACGGAATGGAAGTGGCGGCGGGCATTCTGACTTCCCGTGGCGGCATGACTTCGCACGCAGCCGTGGTGACGCGCGGCATGGGGAAGTGCTGCGTGGCCGGCTGCTCCGAGTGCGACGTCGACGCCAAGAAGAAGGAAATCAGAGTCGGCGACATCACCATCAAGGAAGGCGACTGGATTTCGCTCGATGGTTCCACGGGCCGGGTGATTCTGGGCAAGGTCCCGACCAAAGACCCCGATCCCACCAGCGGCGACTTCGCCACCTTCATGAAGTGGGCGGACGAGACCCGGCAGTTGGGCGTGCACGCCAATGCCGATATCCCCCGCGACGCCCTGGCGGCCCGTAAGTTCGGCGCCGAGGGCATCGGACTTTGCCGCACCGAACACATGTTCTTCGCCCAGGATCGTTTGCCTCACATGCAGCGCATGATCATGGCCTGCAAAGACACGAATAACCCGAAGGAAGCCAAGCAATACGAGAAGGAGCGGCGCGCCGCCCTTGCCAAGCTTCTGCCCATGCAGCGCAAGGACTTCTTCGGACTCTTCAAGGCGATGGACGGCCTGCCGGTCACTATCCGTACCATCGATCCGCCGCTGCACGAGTTCCTGCCCAAGCGCGAGGAGTTGATGGTGCAGATCGCGGTGATGGAAGCGCAAGGCAAGAAGGGAGCCAAACTCAATCAGCTCAAGCAACTACTCGCCGTAGTGGAAGGATTACATGAATTCAATCCTATGCTGGGATTGCGCGGCTGCCGGCTGGGAATCATGTACCCGGAGATCACCGAGATGCAGGCCCGGGCCATCTTCGAAGCGGCCTGCGATTGCAAGAAGCAGGGCATCCACGCCAAGCCGGAGGTTATGATCCCACTGGTGGGCGATGTGAGGGAATTGCAAGTCGAGAAGGAGATCGTGAACCGAGTGGCCAAGGAGGTGTTTGCCAAGAAGGGAATCGAGGTGGAGTACTTGGTGGGTACCATGATCGAGTTGCCGGCGGCGGCCCTTTCGGCGGGCGAGATCGCGCAGGAGGCCGAGTTCTTCAGCTTCGGCACCAACGACCTCACCCAGACCACGTTCGGGATTTCCCGCGACGACTGCGGCAAGATCATCAACCTGTATGTGAAGCAGAAGATCTGGCCGTCGGACCCGTTCGCCCAGCTTGACCCGAAGCGCGTCGGTCGGCTGCTGAAGCTGGCCACCAAGGAGGGTCGCGAGGCCAACCCGAAACTGCACGTGGGGATCTGCGGCGAGCACGGCGGCGATCCGTCGTCGATCGAGATCTGCGCCGAGGCGGGGTTGGACTACGTCAGTTGTTCACCCTACCGCGTGCCGATTGCGCGGCTGGCAGCGGCCCAGGCGGCGGTGAGACGGCTGGAGGAGAAGTCGGCGAAGGCCGCGTATTCCACGGCGTAAGAGAAAGACAGAAAATCAACACCGAGTTCAGGGAGACCACAGAGACCGCAGCGAGAGGGGCTCTGTGTGGCTCCGTGATCTCAGTGTTCAAGTCTTTTTGTTTGCAGTGCCTAGTGGTTGTACTTTCAAGTAAAGCTTGAGGTAAACTCGATCGGTGAAGGAAAAAGCCCATAGACAACAGCAGAGGAATCTGGCTAGAACAAGGGCCCGATCGTCTCCGGAGAAACTCACCCTACGGCGGCTGAACGTAAAGTTCGAGCGGCTCAAGGCGCGCGTTGAAGACTTGGAAGATCTGCGCGACTTGAACGTAGCCATCGCCCGCAACGCCGGAGAGCCTGCAACTCCCTGGAGCGACGTGAAGAAAGAACTGGGATTGTAAGGTCAGCGGGCGGCGGGAAGCGGCTGGATACGCTAGACGCGTTGTCCCCGACAGCCAACATCTATGCGATTCCCAGCTCGGCGCTCAAGCCCTTTATGAATTGAAGCCCTTGGCGCGCCAGTTCATCGCCGGACGGGGCCAGGTCTCGCCAGATTGCTGCCGCGGCCCCAAATCCGGCTCCGGCTGTGCGAAGGACTCAATGGTGAGCCAGCCCTCGTAGCCGATCTCTTTCAAAGCCGACAACACTCCCCGCCAACCCTACGGCTTGGGGATGGGATCGCCGCGGTTCAGGTAGTACGGGTTGGCGTAGCCAGTCTTAATGCGGTCGTCCACCATTCCGGCCCAAACCATGAACCAGGCCCACTGGGGTTGCGCTTTGAGGGTCTCGGCAGAGGGCGGGATTCCCACCTCGCCCAGCGCGATGGGTTTGCCGTCAGCCAGCGCCAACAACTCGTAATAGTATCTGTCCCTTAGGTCGCGATAGTTGTCGTAGCTGATGACGTCGGCGTACTGCTGGCCAGGGAAGTAGTTGTAGAACTCGCCGGAGGGGGCGGGGCCGTTCTGGTTCCATACCCAAATCAGATTGTCCAGTTGATGGACGTGGACCATGCGTGCGTAGACTTCGCGGTAGAGCTGCGCCGTGCCAGCCGGACCGGGACGGCCGCCCCACCAGAAGAAGTTGCCGTTGTTCTCGTGCATGGGACGCCAGAGGACCGGGATGTGCGCGGCTTGAAGCTGCTTCAGGTATTGCGCCGCGGTGTCCATGTACCGTTCCCAGCGTTGGTGTAGAGGCGTGTCGGACGTGATCAGCTCCTGCCACTGGTCGTCGGTGAGCCTGGCTTGCACGCTGCCGCGCCAGCTCGCGCCGGGCTGGCCGGGTTCGTCTTCGGTGGGGCGAAGCATGTGCCAGCACAGGTAGATGATGGACCCGGCGGCGGCCTGTTTCTTCGCCTCCTCGATCATGAGATCGCGATGGAGGATGGAGTCCTTGTCCTCATCGTCAGTGAATCCGAAGTCCGAGCCCCAGATGGCGGGATACTTGGCGGTGATGGCGTAGACCTTGTCGTAGTCCTGGGAACGCTGGTTGGGATAGTTGTGCTGGCCGGTGAGGATGCCCTTGCCTGAGACCGCGCAGATGGTCTTCAGCAGCGCGCGGGCCTCCGGCGTGGCGTTGGGATTTACGGGCTCGCATTGATAAGGCGGCGGCGCGGGAGGCCGGGCAACGGGCAGAGCTTGCGAGAAAGGTAGAGGCGGGAGGGGAGGCGGAGCCGCTTGAAGTGGCGACGCTACGACCTGGGCGAAGACGACTGCGCCCGAGCCGAGCATGACGCCCAGCGCGGCGAGTAAGGATTTCTTCATGTGGATTTCCTTTCGGGTCGCAATGGTAGCACAGATCCGGTGGCGTGACGGCAGGTCGAGCCAAATCATGCGGACAAACGAACCACACTAGCTTGACAGGCATGAGTTTCCATCCGGCGGAGTGAGGTGAAGTCCGCGTTTGGGAAAGGCGCTTAACGGGACAAGGCCGGAATTGGCCGACGGGGGAAAAGCACCGAGAGGCACACCCTAGGGGCACACCACACTTGGAGCGTCCAGCCAGCGCACAAATGGCTGTGCTGCCCGGCGCCTCAGTGGCGAAGCTGAAAGAGGCAATGGGAAGCTCCGCCTCAGACCAGATCACTGCTGCTGATCGCCTCGTTGGCGCCTTCGGCCGAGATCGGGAAATGATCCACGAAGGCCCTTGATGCCACCATGGTATTTACCGCGGTCGCCGCCGTGGCGGTGCGCGCGAACTTGGACACCGTGTACTTCAACCCGCCGTTCCAAGTGAACTTCAAGTGGGTCTCCGTGGACCACGCCACGTGCGAAAGAATTCGGATACCGGATTGTTTGTAATGCGCGGTCTTGGGCGCAATAGCAAGAAAAACGTCAAAATCAAGGGCTTTCTGCAATTCCTCGAGTCGGCCCGAACCCTGCGTCGCATCGTACTGTACATTGGCGATCGTAACTGGGTAGTCTTGGAGCGTGACTTGAGTATTCACTCCGGCGACCAGGTCGGCCCGAGTCCCCACGTTGTACCACGGTGAGGCATCCACCCCGGTGCTGTCGAAGAAAGGGATTGTTCTCTGCAACCACCGCCGGTATTTATATCCTTCGTACCGGGCCACCATCACGGGCAGCTTCTTGATGAGCTGGATCAGACCCATTCGATACCCGCTCGCCGGTCCTGGCAACTGCGGGTAGGCATTGTCGTTGGCGTCGGCGGCCTGCACAGCCCCTGCTATGGTTACTCCCTTGAGCCACATCTTCACACTAGCCTGTCCAGCTCTCGGCGTGTTTGGTGCAAGGGCCGTCCATATTCCGTTCTGGGTTTTTGTCTCGAGGGCGGACCAAGCGTCCCCGACCAGCGTGCAATTGAGGCTACTTGTCGTTATGTTCATTCCAGACTCTCCCTTCGATGTTCCTGCGACATTTCAGCTTAAGGCGTCTTTGTTCCAACGAACCGTGGCCGCCTTACGGGCAATCTCAGATCGCCTCTCCGGTGTCAACGCTTTGGCTCCGTTGGTCCGCTGTTCGGCCGTCCGAGCTTCCCGAGAGCCACGGCAGCCGGGTCCTCCGGGGGCTTATCACGGGCTTCGACTTGGTTAAACACGCGCTTGGCGAGCCTCATCGGCTGCGGCGCGACTGCTTCCGGTGCTGTTGGGCCGCACCTTTGAGGGGAGCAAGCATCTCGTCCACGTCAGACACGCTGCCAAGCTTTGCCATTCGCGCCCCCCGGCGCCTCGACCGAGAGCCATAACTGGCCTGGTGCCTGTTTACCATCGTCACTTCGAATCCAGCCAGTTGCAGTTTATCACGACCAGCGTCGACGGGCGCGTTGCCAGTTTTTCCATGCCGAGGTTCTGCCGCCTCTTCATCGAGGCCTTTCGCACGTAAGTATAGGGCTATACTGATTGGGAAGAAAGCCGCGGAGGCACAACCGATGCCGATCACACTAGAGTGCCGCCTGCTCTGTGCCGCCACTTGCGCGTACGACATTCTTGACGACGGGACTTTCACGCCCTGTAAGCCTCATTATCCGGCCGTGGGCTGGGTCACCGATCCTCCCGCCGTCTATGTCGCGCCCCATGCATCGATTAACGCGTGCCTGTTGGGCCTGATAGGCCTGACGAGCACCAATCACGCCGACGGGATCATTCTGGCTTTCCGCGGCACGCTACCGCCGACCAACCTCGACATTCCGCCGCAAGTGCGTGACTGGCTCCAGGATTTCGAGGCGGAGCCGGTCGCCCCACCCACGGGCTTCCCGCCGCAAGTCATGGTGCATGAAGGGTTCTGGAATGCCCTGGACTCACTGTGGCCCCAGATCGTTCCTGCCCTTCAGGCGTTGCGGGCCGCGAATCCGCAAGCCAGGCTCTATATCACCGGTCACAGCAAAGGCGGCGCCATGGCCTCCCTCGCCGCGGCACGTCTCTTCTTCCATGAGGCCACCAGCGCGGACGGCGTGTATATTTACGGACCGCCTCGAGCCGGCAATTCGGTTTTCGTGTCCACTTTCCCAACTGAGATCCCGGTGGTCCGCTACGAGCATTACCTTGACATGGTCCCGTTCTTGCCCCCCAACCTGCATCACCGGAGCGTTTTCGAGCGAATTCCGGCGCTGAATGATATCTTCAGGAAAGTGACGCGATGGAGTTACACGCCGCTCGGCACTCTGCGGTATATCCGGCAGGATGGGACGGTGGTGGGGGACACTCCGGGCCTGTCGGCGCAACGCGAGAAGGAGATTGTTAGGCACGCGCTGGCAGGTGGCGCAGCCGATATCTCCAGGGCGCACGGCCCTTGGTGTAAGCGCTTCTTGAGCGATGGCGGCTACATGCTGGGCGTTTGCCCCACCGGCGTGTGCCCCTAGGAGTCTAGAAACTTGATGAAGAACGGGGTTTCGGCCTCAAAAGGGCAGGGCTGTAGCCCCGCCGCAAAACGCGCCTCAACGCTTTCAATAGCTTACAATTGGAAACCTCGGTCCGGCGGGGCTAAGCGCCGCCCTTCCGCGCTTATGGTGAGAAAGATCAGAAAGAGAAATTAGGGTTAGGCGGCATCGTTCATAGAGTTGTGTCCGGTTTCGTTGGGCTCTGGCTCACCAGGGTGCTGCAAGTGCCACAGGTGGGCGTCGTCGTACAGGGGTTGCGCTCGCAGCGTCAGGACTATGCCCGTCAGCAGCGAGGCGAGTAAGAAGCCGAGCACGCCGAGAATGAGGAGCGAGAGAGCTCCGATTCCGGTAATCATAGTGGTCCTTTCTGCGGGCCGACCTCAGCCTTCGGGCCGAGGTGGGCTCGGTTCCCAGAGTGCAGACCCGGGCCTACATGTTCTATCGGCATGCTGGGGCTGGGCCTTAAATTTAATTAGAATGGCCTGCGGCCCAGGACGCGCGAGCGAGCCATGGCGCGAGCATTCATCCTGTGCGAGCGTCTCAATTAGAAAAGGGGGACCACGTGAAGATGGCGCTTTTTATTACCCGGGGTGGTGCTTTTTTCTGCGCGCCTCTGTGTCTTTGCGTCAAAAGGTCCTCCAGCAACCGAACGCGGACCGAGGACTAACGACGTGACCATTCTGGAACTGACAGCGCTGGTTTGGTGCGGGAGCCTGTTGGCCGGCTTCGTCGGCTCGTTGACCGGTCTCGGCGGCGGCGTAATCCTGACGCCGCTCCTGACCCTGCTCTTCGGGATCGACATTCGCTACGCCATCGGCGCCACGCTGGTCTCGGTGATTGCCACTTCTTCCGGGGCTGCCGCCGCCTACGTGAGGGAAGGGTTCTCCAACATCCGCATCGGGATGCTCCTGGAGATCGCCACCACGGTGGGCGCCGTCGCCGGAGCTTCGGCGGCGCTCCGGCTGCCCACCACGGCTATCGCCAGCATTTTCGGGGTGGCGCTGCTGTATTCGGCGTACGCATCGACCCGGATCGACCACACCAAGGAGGCGCAGGGCGAGCCCGACCGCCTGACACGGTTCTTCAAGCTGGATTCGAGCTTTCCCACACCCGAGGGCACTCGTTCCTACCGCGTGTATAACGTGAGCGGAGGTTTTGGACTGATGTTTGGCGCGGGCGTACTTTCCGGCCTGCTGGGGATCGGCTCCGGGGCGTTGAAGGTGATCGCCATGGACCAGATGATGCGTATTCCCTTCAAGGTTTCCACCACCACCAGCAACTTCATGATCGGGGTCACGGCTGCCGCCAGCGCCGGCGTCTATCTCGTTCGAGGCTACATCGATCCCGGACTCGCCTTCCCGGTGGTGCTGGGTGTCCTGCTGGGGTCCATGCTGGGAGCGCGGGTGTTGCCGGTGGCGAACACGCGAGTGCTGAGGGTGGTGTTTGCGGCGGTGATCGGGGCGCTGGCGGTGGAAATGATCGTTCAGGCCGTCAGGGGGAAGTTCTAAGATTTTGGATTTTCGATTTCGGATTTTGGATTGAAGGCATCTTGAATTTCGGATTGAGGAGGAATTTTGGATTTCGATTGAGAAAGGGCGCCACGGCCGGTTTGGTCCCTAGGGCGCCGGAGTTCAGGGAGCGTTTTGGATTTTGGATTGAAGCGGTTCCTGGTACAGCCACGAACCAACGGTCAAGGACGTTCTTCTCTTCAATCCAAAATCCAAAATCGAAAATCCAAAATTCCCAAATGGATAACATAGTGACCAAAATACAGTGGACCGACCAGCGGACGGAGATGGTGATCGGCGGACTGCTGCGCACGGGGGTGATCCTCTCTGCGGTGTTAGTCGTGCTGGGCGGGGCGGTTTACCTCGTTCGGCATGGCATGGATCCGCCCAGCTACCATGTGTTCCGCGGCGAGCCAAGCGACCTTAGGAATGTCAAAGGCATCCTGCGGCAGGTCCGCGCGGGGCGGGGGCGAGGAATCATTCAGTTGGGGCTTCTGCTACTGATCGCGACCCCGGTTGCTCGCGTGGCCTTCTCGGTGGTGGCGTTTGCGCTGGAGCGCGACCGTCTTTACGTCGTCATCACGCTAATTGTGCTGGCGGTGCTGGCGTTCAGCCTGGCAGGAGGACATTTCTAGTTCTCAGTTTTCAGTTTTCAGTTCTCAGCAAACTGAGGATCGCGGACTGAACCTGAGAACTGAGACGGTGTGAAATAATTGCGAAGGAGCTTCCAACACAGAGACACAGAGGCACAGAGAGAAATGACAAACGTCTGGAAATAAATGAAATCTCATGTAATCTTCTCACTCTTTCTCTGTGTCTCTGCGCCTCTGTGTTTAATTCTTACACAGCTTCTGAGAACTGAGGACTGATTGTTATCTACAGGGTGCACGACATAGAAGTTGGAATTGAAGAGTTTCTTTTTTTGTGGTATCAATCCTAACGTATATAGACGTTAGGATAAGGAGGCCTATGACTGAGTCTA
>JGI26339J46600_10000595_pt1 | contig 12282 bp, 13 predicted proteins | sample BogFormECP12_OM1_FD_46600 | JGI IMG/M metagenome (IMG submission 46600) | reverse complement strand
TTCAGAGCTGACTCGGTTCGTTTTTTGTTACCTCAAAAGTAATGTGTATAGTAACAAACCGAGAATCAGATCAACATAGCTGCATTCTTTAGCGAATCTATCCTGCATTGAAGTTTTGCATCGATTGGACATTTGAGTTCCGTCGCCATCGAGATTCATAACGCAAATTAATTCATTCTTTATCCAAGGAGAGAATTCAAAGATGCCTTATCGGGCGCTCGCGATTTAATTGTCCAGAGTAGCGCGTGTTAATCAATCGGAAAAACGCTTAACCCTTAATTGTGTGTGAATAACGTCGAGTCGAATTCCTTGAAAAAGAATCGTTTTTAAACACATCCCGCCTAAGGACTTGCTCAGGAGACAGAAGACGCGTGTTCAGGCCTACCTCAATGAAGAGATTCTACTTGGCGATACCAGTAGAATATGAAGAGGAGGCGTTAAGAAAGATTGTTGAACTTGGTTCCGTCCAGCTGACAAGGGACATTCCAGTTGAATCTGCTGAGAAAAGTGAAGCTGTTGAGGTGTGCCAGAGATTCGTAAGACTCTACGGAAGATTGGAATCTATCGCGGCAGACGTCGTTGCCGAAAAGGCTGAGCTCCCTGCGGAGAAGACTTGGATTGGCTTTGACGTAATTAGAGACTTCGTGGTTAAGGCCGAGATTAAACTTGATGAGTCCACGAAGATCATTGAGAAACTGGGGAACGACATCAAGAGTCTGAAGGTGGCCGAAGAAAGGCTGCAGTTTTTGAAGACAAACGGGTTAAGAATAGATGAGGTGGGCAGCTTTCGGCACATTTTTGTAAAAGTAGGCTTCCTTTCCAGCACACAGCTGCCGAAACTGGCAGCATATGTCGGTGGCACGAGCGTGGTCTTCTTTGCCAAATCTGGAAGGCCCAGGGAAAACTTTGTCGTCGTCACTGGACTCAACGAGGACTTATCTCTAACAGAGATGATCCTCAAACTGCTGAATTATGAGGAACTGACATTTCCAGAGGACTTCAACCCTGAACCGGAGAAGGCTTTACAAGAAATTCAGAGCAGGTTGGAGTCTAAGGAGAGAGAAATTCAGAACATAGAAGAAGAATTGGCAAGACTAGCCACGGAATCTGATTTGTATGAATTTCAGGTCTCGATGACGCTGCGGGTGGAAGAGGCGAAAGGTCTCGTTGCAAGGACGAAGAAAAAAGTGTTGGTTCACGGATGGATTCCAACTGAAAAGACAGAACTATTAAAGGCTATGATTGAAAAAGTTGTTCCAGCCGACAAGGTTTACCTGAAGTTTGAGGAACCCAAGCCTGAAGACAAAGTTCCCGTCGAGTTTAAAAACAAAGGCATCATCGGGGCATTCGCAGTCTTCACAAACCTCCAAGGCACTCCAGACTATTTTGAAGTAAATCCGACCCCAATTTACGCCCTGCTCTACGCAGCTATGTTTGGAATGATGTTCGGGGACATTGGAGGAGGCGCCATATTCGCCGTCATAGGAATCGTACTAACTCGTTTGCGTGGAGGACTGCTCATGTTTTCAAAAAGCGCGACCCAAAAGCTGGGAGAGATATTAATTGTTTGCGGCATTTCAGCCATCATATTCGGCTTCCTTTACGGGGAGTTCTTTCTCACAGACATCATAAAGCCCATCTTCCTGAAACCTCTGGGCAACATAACAGAGATCTCCATAATAGCTCTGGTATTTGGTGTTGCGCAGCTAATGCTTGCAATGGTGCTTAATACGATTAACCGATTGAGAAAAAACGATCTTCTGGCAGCCGTGTTTGGAAGCCGCGGGGTAGCCGGGCTCATCTATTATTCTGCGGGCATATTCCTTGCCATCGCATTCATCAATAACATGCAATTCAGCGTATTCATCCAACGAGGCATCATCCTTTTCACGGCCGTCGCTTTGACCGCACTGGTTCTGATATTTCTTTCTCCAACAATTGAGGCTTTTGGGAGAAAGGGGGGAGCCAAACTTTCTGAGAAGCTTATTGAAGGATTCGGAGAGGGACTTGAGACACTGATTGTGCTCATCTCTAACTCTGTGTCTTACATTCGTTTGGCAGCGTTTGCTATCGCCCATGGCGCTCTAGGATTAGCCGCAGTAATCTTTGCCCCTACGATAGGAAGTCTACCCAGCTATGTGATCATGAACCTGATCGTATTTGTGATAGAAGGATTTGCTGCGCTCATACAATCCTTAAGGCTCATGTATTATGAGTTCTCGACAAAATTCTACGTTGACGGCGGAGTCCGTTACCAACCCTTTAAAGTTGTTCCCATCAAAACAAAGATTTAAGTCTATAAATGTAATATCTGTTGACGAATCTAATAATGGAGAATGGTTGTTTGGAAAAGAAAACTGAGACGTTGAAGAAGATCGCCAAGAAACGAAATTATTTTTTGCCCCTCGTGGCTGCGATAGTCATTCCGTCAGTCGTGGCGGCCTTGTTTTCGGTGGGCCTCGTAGCGGGGGCAGTGCAGAGGATGCAGACAAATAGCGGTAGTCTTCCTGACGCGTTTCTAGGCCAGTACGGTCTCGGTCTGCTGGCTGCTGGAGTGGCAGTGGCAGGTTCTTGTTTAGGCGCGGGCATTGCTATTTCTGGGGCCGCCAGTGCGGGAGCTGCTGCTATTGCGGAAAGGCCAGAAACATCCATTTGGGTTCTGATATTGGCGGGTCTCGGTGAAGGTGTCGCTATTTACGGGTTGCTGATAGCCATAATCATATTGGGCAAATTGCCGAACGTGTAGTATCACAGGAGAAGCAGGCTCCTAATCTTTTCGTCGTCCAGTTTCAGTTGTTTACCTATGGTTAGGGTCATCATGTTTTTGGCTTCTTTGAAACACAGTTCTAAGTACGCGAATACATAGACGAGGTTGTTGGGGTTTCTCATAGCCGTTTTTTCTGAGTAAGAGTAAAAATACTGTGAGAATGTGTTTTCTGTTTCACTGAGCATTCCTTTGCNTGCAAGATTCACGGCTTTTTTGAGGATTTCTACGTAGGATGGCCATGTTACATGCTCAGGGATTGATTGGTAGGGGACGCCGTTTAGTGATTGAACGAATATTTTGGGCAATCTGTAGCTTATGTTGATGGTGGTTTTTTCTATGATTTCTTGGTCGGCGCCTGTGTATTTTAGGGAAAGCACGTTTAGTAGGTTTTTCANGTCGATTTCTGTGCCGAAAAGATCTCTCAGTTNGTCTCTATCTGTTGCTTTGCCGAGTTTTTTCCAGAGGTTGCCGAATGCTGACTTGTTCAGTTGAGCTTCAATTACGAGTGGGTTCTTGGTTTTCTCGTAGGTGTCTAGTGTTTCTCTTAGGTTTCTGTAGTCCGATTCTCTCAGAAGCCCTACCATTTCTCGGATTGTGCGACATTGGAGTAGTGCGGTGAAGTTGACTGTTTGGTACTTTCGAGGGACAGGTATCAGTTGTTCCTGGCTTACGCTTTTTTCTCCGTGTATTGCTCTTGTTATTCTCTTGAGATTCTCGACTTCGATTCTCCGAGAGTATTCTTCCAAGAGTTCTTTGGTTCGTCCGCTGGCCATTTGAAGCATGAAATAAAGTCTATTTGAGAGGGTGTGCTGGAAAATCTGTTCCAGCCTCACAACATCCAATTCTTCAAGAGGGATTTTGCTGAAGTCTGCGGAGTAGTCGGTTCTGAGGAGAAAGTCATATACCTCCGCCATGCTCTTGCTTCTTAACATGCGCACGAGTTGTTCAGATTTCAGCAGATGCTGTTTGAGGCCATGTGCCCTTGTTATCAGGTAGATTATCTTAGGCGACTTCATGTCTCCTTTCTTCCTGCTATTACTTTGATGTGTTTGAACCTCGAGAAATCCTCCAAGTCTTCGTCGAAAAGCAAGTCTTCAATGTATCTGATATGTTCAGAATATGCAGGGACAACGACTTTCTCCAGTGCATTTACTTTTCTATTCAGCGTCATAAGTTCATGGGCAATCCTTTCGACTTTGGCCTCGATCTGGGCCATCTTAAGCAATTCATCTATAACTCTTTGCAGCCTTTCTGCGACTTTGTACAGGCTCATGTCCTCGATTGTGTTTATCCGAGGTTTCTCGGTTGGCGCAACTCTCGGAACTGTGACGCCCATGATTGAGATTAGGCTAACATCAACTTTCATTCTTGGAACTGAAGAAGCTGCTGACGAAACTGTCGAGTAGCCTAACGAGGCAATCGCAATCTTTAGGTCGGCAAAAGCTTCCATTAGGTTCTGTTCGATTTCTTTTCTGCGAGAAAGCTGGCCCAGAAGCCCAGTCAGTTCTCCTGCTAGGCGGTCTCTTTTCATTTTGAGAATTTCCATGGCGTTTTGAACGAAGTTGAAAGTTGTCTTCAGTCGAAGTAGATTTCCTCTGGTTGCAGTTACTTTACCGACGAAAGCCATCTTTGCCGACCCGTCTGTTTTCTGTAATCTGGATGGTACTTGTGGATGAGATCCTCATCTATCCTTACAAGCTCAGATTCTGGAAGAATTGACAGTACTCGCCAAGCGAGATCAAGCGTTTTTTCTATCGTTCTGTTCTCATTTTCATCTTGGTTTATGAATTGGTTTTCAAATGCCTCTACGAAGTCGAGGTATTTCTTCTCTCTGGGGCTCAGTTCAGCTTCACCGACGATTCGTGAAAGGTTTCTGGCTTTCCCCCCTTTGGAGCATGCGTCATAAAGTTGATCTGCCAGATCCTTGTGGTCATCACGCGTTTTGCCTTCGCCGATTCCTTCCCTCATCAAACGACTCAGTGAAGGAAGCACATTTATTGGAGGATAGACACCGCGTGAATCAAGATCTCGATCAAAATACACTTGGCCCTCTGTAATGTAGCCTGTTAGATCTGGAATAGGATGGTGATAGTCCCCACCGGGCATCGTCAGGACAGGCATCTGGGTCAAGGAACCTTTCTTTCCGCTGAGTATTCCTGCTCGCTCATATATTGTTGCTAAATCGCTGTAAAGATAGCCTGGGTATCCTCCTTTGCTTGGAACTTCTTCGACGGCGGCGCTTAGTTCTCTCAAGGCTTCTGCGTAGTTTGTCATGTCGCTCAGAATAGTCAGGACATGCATTTCCAAGTCGAAAGCCAGAAACTCCGAAACAGTAAGTGCAATCCTCGGCGTAAGCAGTCTCTCAATTGCCGGGTCGTTGGCAAGACTGAGAACAAGCACGGATCTTCTCAGCATTCCTGAGTCTCTGAGTTGGTCAATGAAGAATTTGGCTTCGTCATTCCTGAGACCCATCGCCGCAAAAACCACGACGAACTCTTCTCTCTTGCCTTGAACGGTTGCTTGTCTGAGTATCTGTGCTATCAACCTGTTGTGTGGCAAACCGCTTTCAGAGAATATCGGAAGCTTCTGGCCTCTGACCACAGACAATAATCCGTCTATGGCGGATACTCCGGTTTGTATGAAGTTGTCGGGGTAGACTCTCGCTACAGGATTAATTGGACCTCCATTTACATCTCGCATGTCTTCTGAAGAGACACTGGGCAAACCGTCTATTGGTTCAAGTCTGCCGTTGAAGACACGCCCCAGAATCTCGTCGGAAACGGGGATCTTGAATGTTGAGCCTGAGAAGTTGACCATGCTGTCTGTTTGGAGACCTGTCCCGTCGCCGAGGATTTGTATCACCATCTGACTCTTGCTGACATCGATGACTCTACCCATACGTGTCGTTCCGTCGGGGCTTAGGATTCTCACTGTTTCATCGTACTGGATCTGTGGAATTCCTTCCATGAATAGCAGTGAGCCTTTGATTTCTTTGATGCCTTTATACATCATTCCGTGAACGCTTTCAAAATCGGTTGTTACGCAAAGTCGCCTCCGTTTCTAGAGTTCCAGCCCGTGTTTTCCGGCTATTCCTCCCAAGCTCTCATCGATTTCTCGAGATAACTGCATTATTGCTTTTTCTTGTCCCTTGTCTTCTTTTATTCTCTTCATTCTGGATATTATTGGCAGTTCAAGCAGTCTCTCTATCGGGACTTGCTTTCGTAACAATCCCTCGGCTTTTGAATAGAAATCCATTATAATGCTCAGCAGAAGCATCTGTTTTGACGGGGCGCAGAATGAGTCTATCTTGTCGTACGCATTTTGTTTTAGGAACCCTTCCCTCAATATCTCTGCAGTCTGGAGAATTAGCCTTTGATCGTCGGGCAGAGAAGCTTCGCCGATGACTCGAGCGATAGATTCAATCTCGTTCGACTTGGTAAGTATATCTAACGCGTTGGTTCTTATATCTTCAAAACGGGCAAAGGCGATTTTTTCCTTTATCAGCTCTTGTCCTTCCATAGCTAGCAAATTGGATTTCCATGTAGTTACGATTTGATGGGAGTAGAGGCTGTAACTTTGCATCCAGTTTATCGCTGGGAAATGTCTGCTGTAAGCTAATTCAGTGTCCAGAGCCCAGAAGACTCCTGTAAACCTTGAGGTTGAAATAGTCACAGGTTCATTGAAGTCGCCACCTGGAGGAGAGACAGCTCCTACCACGGTGACTGAACCTTGCCTTCCGGGGCGGCCGATGGTCTCAACTCTGCCTGCTCTCTCGTAGAATTCGGCGATTCTGTCAGAAAGGTAGGCGGGATAACCTTTTTCTGATGGCATTTCTTCGAGCCTGCCGGAAATCTCTCGTAATGCCTCTGCCCATCTGCTTGTTGAATCAGCCATTAACGCGACATTGTATCCCATGTCTCTGTAATATTCGCCTATCGTGATCCCCATGTAGATGCTTGCTTCTCTGGCCGAGACTGGCATGTTGCTGGTGTTGGCAATGATTATCGTTCTCTCCATAAGAGGCAAGCCTGTCTTGGGATCAATTAGATTTGGAAAGCTTGTTATTACTTCACAGATTTCGTTTCCTCTTTCTCCGCACCCTATGTATACTATGACGTTTGCGTCGCTCCATTTGATAAGCTGGTGCAGGGTAACTGTTTTTCCCGTGCCGAAGCCTCCAGGAATGCTCGCCGTACCTCCCTTGGCGATCGGAAACAGCATATCTATTACTCTTTGACCGGTAACTAGTGGCTGATCCAGTGACAGCCTAGTTTTGAATGGTCTCGGGACTCTCACTGGCCATTCATGCATCATTTTTATTTCTGTTTTTTTCCCATCACTCTCGAGTGTTGCTACAGGATCATCAATCTTGAAGGTGCCTTGGCCAATTTCAACGATCTTTCCAGATATTCCAGGTGGCACCATCACTTTATTGAGAATCATCCTTGTTTCTTGGACTTCTCCGAGTATGTCGCCCGACTGCACAGTTGAACCTCTCTTGACAACTGGGTTGAACTCCCAGTTCTTGTTTCTTGGGAGNGCGTTNACCTTGGTTCCCCTTCTTAGAAAAGGGCCTTCGCGTTTCCAAATCGGTTCAAGCGGTCTTTCTATGCCATCGGTCACATTCATGAGCAGACCTGGTCCGAGTTCAGCTACAAGCCTTTTTCCAGTGGCGATGACTGGTTCTCCCGGCTTCAGTCCGCTCGTGGGCTCGTAGACTTGTATTGTGAAACCGTGTTCGCTTATCCGTATGACTTCTCCAACGAGGCCTTCGTCACCGACCTCCACTACTTCACCCATGTATATGCCGCTTATTTCAGTGGCAGTTATCACTGAGCCCGTTATTCGTTCAATCTCCGCTTGTTTCAATCCTCTTTTCCCTCGAAAAGGTCGATGAATATCTTATTTCCAAGTTCCTGTCTCGNTTTCGACAATCTGGCTTCGAAGGTGTTGTTGAATATTCGTTTCTTGTCTTTGTCGCGGACTATTATTCCCCCTAGACATCTCAATGTTTCTTCGCTGACTGTCAGATTCAGCGGTTTGCCTTTTCGTTTTTGAAGGTTCTTCTTGTAATTCTGCAATTCTTGTCTGATGACGTCTTGGTCTCTGGAGTTTGCCAGAATCTCCATATCATTTACTTGTATTGCGGTCACAGCCTCAACAATTAGCTTGCCTAGGCTCTCCTTGTANTGAGATGATTGATCCNCGCTCANTTTCTTCAGAATTGCTGTGGCTTCATCTATTGCTTGGTTTAAGAGTTCAGTCTTGAGGTTTGAGATTTTTCTTTTTTGCTCGAGCTTTGCTGATTCGAGTTCGGATGTTTCTTTNTCNTGGAACGTTTCTTCTGTCTCTTTCATTTTGNGTTCTNTGATTTTTGCCGCTTCCTCTTCGGCGTCTTTGATTATTTTCTGAGATTGTTCCAGGGCTTCTTCAACTATCTCCTTCGCTTCGATTTCATTCATGAATTTTACTTGGGATTTCAAGTTCTCCATGTTCGTTCATTCTCCGAGGACCTGGTTCACGATNAAATAGACTGCTTTGTTCATGATTGTTCCTTGTGCCGCTNCGCGTATGAGTATGATTTTTTTCTCGGTCTCTTCTGCCATCAATNTTTTCTTGTTGTCTGTTTCTGTCGATTTTGCCTTGAGGATATCATCGTAATATTCTTGGTTCTCGACGGCTGAGAGGATTTTGGAGGCATCTCCCTTCGCTTTGGCTGTGAGATTTTCTGCCTCTTCCTTTGCTTTCTTGATCTTCTCTTCTCCATCCTTTTCTTCTTGGACTAGTATTTTTATTTCTTCGATTGACAATCTTGGTCACTTCAATTTCAATTTGACACCTGTGGCTTGGTTCACAAGCTTGTATAGCTCCCCTATTCGTTCATCAATCGGACCTTCAAAGTCAGGCACGATTACGAAGAGAGGATACGGCTTTCTTGCCTTAATCAAACTCTGACGTTGGGCTTTCACCTTAGATGCAACTCTCTCACTTATGATGATAATTTCATGTTTTCCTTCCGAGATTACAGTCTTCACCTTGTCTGCAGCCGCATCGTCGCTTGGCATATCAATGCTGTCTATTCCGATTAATCGGAAGCCGCTGGCAAGGTATTTGTTACCAATCATAATCATGCTCATAATTCATTCCTCGTGCTATCATGAGCCTCAGATTACCACTGTGAAATTAGATTTATGAAATCGCAGATATTTAAGCGAACATATCCCATTCAAGAGAAATGCCATCCTCATATCTGGCTGTCAAAAAAAATTCGCAGTCGACTTGTATCGACAAGGAGACTGTTTTCTAAGAAAGCGTCTTGCGATTCTTGTTATTTTCTCCTAAGGAGTACCATGTTGATGTTGTTTGGGATTTTGGCTTTCTCAAGAGGTTTATTGAGATACCAAGTGTTCTCGGTTCCTTCCCACCATCCGAGGAACTCGAATTTTCCGTTGAGTTTCACGAGNGTTTTGAACTCTTGTGGAAAAATGAANTTCATGTTGCGTTCGCTTATGAGTCTGATATCTTGTCCGAAATCTTTGACTTCAAGCGAGCCTTTCTCCGTGTAGATCTGATTTATTGTGTCTTTCCAAAATGTGAAGGAATAGGTCGTTTTGACCGATATTCCATTTTTTTCCATGATCCAGCTTTGCTCTTGTTTGGCCGATCCTGCTCCATGCCCTGCCCAATCAACCATTCTGTTTTGGATAAAATACAGGCCTCCCCTCTTTAATGAGAATGCCACAGAATCCAGATGATTCAAGAAATTAGCGTCGGATTCAACGACTAGCGAACCCATCATGATGAAGGCGAAATCAACTTTCTTCTGCAACCTGAAACTGCACATGTCTGCCCTCACAGTCTCGATTCTGAGGTCCTTTTCTCTTGCTTTTTCCGACAGGTATCTTAGCATTTCAGGGGCAGAATCTAATCCGACCGCCTCGTACCCCCTTTTTGCGATTTCTCTTAGTTGCAGGCTTGGTCCGCAGGCGATGTCAAGGAAACGTTTGACCTTTATCTTGCTGAACTTTTTCGATAATTAATTCGAAAGCATCAATCTGTTTTTTCACGTCAAAGAAACTGAATGCAATCTCGTAATACAGCGGATGCTTGTAAATATCCATGTGTTCAGAATCAGCGTTCTTCTCAGATAAACCTACCCGACGGGGCGCATGATTGTTTTCAGATTACTTTATTGGCAGGAAATGTCTGGCTGTTTCGTGTATTCAAGAGCAATTCTTAAGTTATTTTCGCATGGCTGAAACAGGTTGCGGCGTCATCAATGGATTCGGTTGATGGTTTGCCTCATCAAGGTTGCAGAGTAGACCTTTTTTTCCGATTCTCAATTGGCGTTGGCCTCTAAATGTGAAGGCCCGTGCATTCTCAATTTGGATTGTGTCTCCCTCAGCGACACAGTTTATCTGTTCGTTCCATAGGCACAGTCTTATTGTTCCGGTTTCATCTGCTATCAGCGCGTTTGCGACGCTTGCATAGTTTCCATATCGTGTGTAGACTAGGTTAGGTTTTGGGATCTCTAGGACCTTGGCCTTCAAACTTACCTGTGTCATGCCGCTGCGCAGATCTCTGATGGGAAGAGCCGATGTTTGCCTGGCCTTCTTGGCGCGAAACCTTCGTATCTTGTCGGTTTGCATGAAATCTCTGATGGGATGACCTTTCTCCATGAGGAATTCTTTGGATACGGAAAGTTGGGCAACGACTCTGGAACTCGTCAGAATCAGAAACATGACTTTTTCTCGTGTTTCGCCTCGTCGCTCGATTGAAAAGTCTCCGCACATGGACTTTTCACTTTCGCCTGCCAGTATCAATGCGGAGTGGAGTTCGTCTGGGTCGACCTCATACTTTGCAGAAATGAAGGCGAGGTATTCGTTTGTTGATGCTGCTTTTCTCCCCAAGTTTTCTCACTCATTCCCTGCTCTGCAAAAATCGCGTCCTACGTGCTGCACTACACTTCACGTTCGATGTTAATAAACAGAGCACCTCAATTTGAGCGATGAAACAGGTTTAAGAGGGAGATGTGCGTAAGAAAGGTGCCGCAATGTTGCATTGGTGTGTGTTCATGTCTGAACCTGTTTATGGGACAATTGTGAACTATCGAATTGGCATAAGGACACAAAGGCCGAAATGGTGCCTTATTCGAATTATAGGTGAAAACGTCGGCTCCAACGTGGCTCAATTTGCGGGGCGAAAAGTGGTTCTGAAATATGGGAAGAACAACTTTGTCGGAAAAATCATAGATATGCACGGCAAGAAAGGCGTTGTCAGAGCCAAGTTTCGAAAAGGCGTACCAGGACAGGCAATCGGAGCAAGGGTCAAATTATCCGACTAGTTCATACTGCCAGCGTTTGTTCGACTCAAACTGAGAGCTTTTTTCGTGTGCGTAGATTTTAATTAGCGAAGAGGCGTCGCTGGCGGCCAGTATTAGGAGCTTGAAAACAGAATGGACATATTAAGAATGTTGATGGTTTCAGCCAGAAGCTTTTTAATCAGATTCTGAGGAATAGTCTGCACATCTTGGGAGTCATTTTCAGGATATGATTGTGTGAATGTTCTCATAATCGCGGATGAGCCTGAAGCCTCTGATTTTGAGCAGATTGCTGGATTGAAAGCGGCTGTTCAAAAGTTGGTTGGGAAAGTCGATTTGCTGGCGTTCTCAAAGGATTCTATCCTGTTCAACGAAAAGAAGATGGGTGAAAAGGGAGATACGAACATTGGATCTGTCCAGAATATTCTGGCGAAGAAACGGTACACTCTGATAGTTGTTTCTTTGAGGAATGACAATCTCAGGAGGCTGTTCTTTGAAAGATCGAATATTATGCAGTATCTTAGAAACTCTCCTTCTCGAGTGAGGATGTACGTGTTTGGATCCTCTGATATTCCAGACGAAATTGTGACAAGCAGAAGCGTGGATCTTTTTCCGTATTCGAGACAGGGAGCAGCAAAATCAACAGAGGAATTCAAGAAGGCTATCTTGGATTATATAAATAAAGAAGAAGGCTAGACCCAAAAAAGCCAGGCTAAATCTTACACTCTCCATCATTGTGCTTCCCGTTTTTCTTCTTATGTCCATGATTGACTTAATCTCCCCTTTGCTGGTCATCCGCAACGCCTCGCTGAATGCAATGTCGTGAGTCATAGCCATTTCTGTTTTGCATTTCTCGGAACGACAAATTGTAATGTAAAGGCATGTTGCCTTGTTGCCCCGATCATTTTCACTTGTAACGTCAAAAGTAATGTGTATTGTGACAAGCAGTGGAGAGAACGGGCTTGGGCGCCTCTTCAGTGTGGGCGCTGGTTTTGGTTCTTTGTTAGGGGTTCGGGTTGACTATTGGAGCTCTGGTTCTGGAAGGAAATCAGGAATATGTCTGATTGCTAAGATGGGCGCTCTGGAATTTGGGAACAAGTCTGCGTACTGTAGGAATGGTAGCCCGGGAGAGATTCGAACTCTCGTCGGCGGGTCCAAAGCCCGCTATGCTTGTCCACTACAGTCGGCGGAAAGT
>JGI26339J46600_10000588_pt1 | contig 12353 bp, 11 predicted proteins | sample BogFormECP12_OM1_FD_46600 | JGI IMG/M metagenome (IMG submission 46600) | reverse complement strand
CGATTTGCTCTGGCTTGTACCTCTGGATGGGCATGACCCGCTTTTCCTCCAAGTGGATTCTCTCTCATTCCACTTGGTACAAATTTTCCCGGTCAGGTCACACTCGTCAAAGTGCATCGTGAACTGAACACGATCATTGCCGCGGCAAGCAAGTCCGGATACTACGGCGCCGAGTGCGAAGCGCGCCTCGTCCTTGGCGAGTTGGAAATGCATCTCAAACCATTTCAGGGACGCGCCGACCTCACCGCCCTAGCCTCGGAAGCCCGCAGCCACGGCTTGGAAGTCGTCGCACGCCGCGCAGAGCANGCTACCCACATCCAAAACGGCGTCACGAAGAGCGATGGTCAACCGCAAATGTGAGTGAGATACCGATCGCACCAAAAATCTAGGCAGGCGGTCAACCAATCTTCACCAGCCCACCTCTGAGATTGGGATGCGGCCCCAAGCAGCGGGTGTAAGCTCCGGAACGTGCTGAATCGGGAAATCAGCTAGGCCAGGAAGAATCGTGGCTAAATAATCACGAACAGGAACCCTGAGAAACTGAAACTCAAACCGTCGCTTGGCCCGGGGGCCAAGCTGGTCTCAGAGGTTCTGACGACGAACACTTATAGGCGACCGTCTGTCTGCCCGAGGTCTTCTTGTAGAAGATTGCCACCGATGGTTCCTTCTCATATACCAAAGGATCGGGAAAAATGAGTTGGTGATCCGGAAGGCGTTTGTCCTGATTTCGTAACAGGAATTTGCTGCCAAAACTAGCAGAACAGGAGGCATATACCATCCTTTTTTCAGAGCAAGGGGTATGGATCGGGAGCAGTTGCGACGGCTGCTTAGCCGTCTCATGCGGATGGTCGTTTGCCCCTGTGCAGGAGCGCCAGTTGCCGACTGAGAATCACCACGCAGCCAGCCCCGCTGACATCGACGCCCGCCGCCACCCCCGGTTCAAGCTTGAGGTCGATATCAGTATCCATTCCCGGACGTACGGTATGCTGAGGGGCCATACCGTGGACCTCAGCGAATCCGGAGTCTCAGCCATGCTGAGACTTGAGGTTCCCTTGGGCGAGGTCGTGAAGTTGGACTTTACGCTTCCGTTCGGTCCAGTGACGATTCGTGCGATGGTTCGCCAAAGAAATGCTTTTCGCTACGGCTTCGAGTTCGTTGACTCANACTCCGTGCGCGAAGTTATTCGTCGCACATGCCGTGACCTTGCTGTTGAACAATCCTTATCCCCTATCAGGCGATGTTAAGGTGGGATTATCAGTCGCCAATTATGATGTCTTTGCGCAAAACGTGCCCGCCAAGGGTCGCAATTGTACCTTTCCTGTACTAGATCGGGGATGACCTATGGAAGCGAAGTTGCACGACCCGCGATCTCCCGCAATTGTTCTGAGGTAAGGCCGTAGAGTGGCGGCACACTGACACCGAGTACTCCGAGATATGCGTAGAGTTCGCCGCGATGGTGAACCTCGTGCTCCACCATCGAGCGCAAGAGTTTCCAAGTGGTCATCGGGGTTCCATCCGCCGACTGGCACTTCTGCTGCAATTGGTCGTCGCTTAGCTGCGTCAGCATATTCATCGATTCGCTGTGCATCCGTTCCATAAATCGCACAACCTCGTCGCGCCCCTCCGCCAATTCGCGCCCACATCCGGCATAACGGTTACGCCCACCGCACGCGCACTCCACAAAAACGTTCCTTTCGGTCGCGGCAATGTGTCGGGCAAGGTCGCCAAGCGTAAACTTATCTGCCGCCGCACGCCATTCGATTTTGTCGGCTGGAATAGACGCAACAACCCGCATCGTGCGCTCACGGATTTTGCTGAAGTAATCGAGAAACGACTGGATAGTGCTGACTTCCATGGGAATCATGGTACCGCACTCGCATAGGGCGAGCACCCCCCCGGCTTCGGGACAAGAGTTGGCGATCACGAATTGCGATCATATGCGCTCGTCTGTCCGTCTCACTTTTCATACCAATCGGAATGTGGGGACCACCGCTTGCACGAGAGGCACTGTGTTGCAGTCCACTGGTGCAGGCAGGCGGGGCAGGCCCCTCCCGTGTCGAAGGTGTTCCATTCGTACCCGCAGGTGCAGAACCAGAGGTCTTCCTTTCGGGGCGACCAACCGCAGAGTGGGCATCGAATTCGTGGGCCGGAGAGGTCGAGGCTCTTCTCTTGATCGAGGTCGCGATCCAAGACAGCGGACGATTTGGCGGTGTCGTTCGAGAGGGCGCACATGCCCCAGTATTATGACCCAGTTCGGATGCGCGGACGAATGCAGCAGTGCGACCGACCGAACAGCGGAGCGGCGAGCGCGGCCTGTCACAGGCGGCACCTAAACGGAGCGTGCGGCCCACTGTCGTTCGTTTCCTGCGTGGCATAGTGCACTTCATCTTCCCTCCCAAACACCTACTACGCCACCCTGCTTTTTGGAGGGTGCCATCACTGGGAGCAGTTCATCTCCGCACGCGACAGACTAGGGCGGATTTTGGAACTGGAAGCGACTCCGCTTCTTCCAATCGACTGGCGTGGCCATTGTGGTCTCCCCTACGGAGTCAAGAATTAGAATTTTGCATTTGGAGAATGCGAAGAATTCATTGACCAACTGGAAACATGCCAGTTTAAACTTACCCCAATGCGGGGCAGTAACGTCTCCTAAGTTCGTCCCTGACCCGACTTGAATTTGCCAAGTCCGATTCCTTCCATCGCCAGCAAACACTGGCAAATCGAAACTGGCCGCATTGAGCAGTGTTTGCCCACGGCCGATTTGAACAGAAGTAGTGGGGTGCTGTTATGGTCGCCAAGTGTAGCAATCCCTCCTGTTCCGCTTTGTTTCGTCGTCTCGCTGAAGGGAGGCTGTTTCGGCTGGAACCTGATCGGGCGCTCCCCGGCTCGTCCAAGTCCAACCGGTTGGAGTACTTCTGGCTCTGCGATAGCTGCTCAGCAGCGATGACGCTGCATGTCAGCGGAGAGGGAAAAGTGATACCTGTTGCGCTACCAGCGCCAGTTCATGGTGGCCCCCATCGGAGTGGTTTCATCTCGTCCAAGCGGCAGAAAGGGCTATTGCTCAGCGGCGTTAGCTTCTCGACAGAAAGACATCGCACAGGTGCGAGATTCGTCGGAAGATGGAGAAGAGACCATGCCGCATGAATGGGAGGAACTCGATGATGAAGTGGCGGCAGGGTCGAGTTGTCCCATGCCCGCTTGCTGTACGTTGGCGGTTGCCTACGGGTCGAGGGACGGCGTTGGAGGCGAGGCTTTTCTCTTGATCGAGGTCGCGATCCAAGACAACAGACTGGTCATGCGAGAGGGCGTACATGCCCCAGCCAGTCCTTGGATACATCTTTTTCAGTTCGACCAAGACGGGACGAAACAGAAGGTAGTGCTTTATGTCGGCACCAAACGCCGCGTCCGCTATTGTCCGCAGAAAGCTGGTGCCGTTCTCCTCGACCCAGCGGAGCCAATCGTAAAGTTCCGCGTCCTCGGAGACGGAACACATTGTTCGCCTCCTTTGTCTCGGGGAACATTCTCGCAGGTCAGTCAAACGGCTCCGACTGGCGAAGCATCCCCAAGCTGACGAACCTGATCCACAGGCAATCCACAACTTTGCTATTTTCGGCGAAAATCAAGGACTTTGGGCGGCTTACTATTCTTCTAAGTCCCTGATATTACTAGCCTGCTTACATTGACACGGCAGAGGTCACGTCTCAGGTTTTCGAGGGCCTGCGAACAAAAGGAGTATTGTTTCCCATTTGCCCGTTCCGGAACAATCGCCAAGGTGTCACGGAAAGGGGGAGCCTGAATTGTTCTCGGTCTGTTTTCAGTGCGTTCATCGTTTGAGGCTGCATCGTTGAACCGCGGGCATCGCTATGTGCTACTGTGCTCGCTAGGACAACACGGGACTGTCAACTCGACCAATGCTCGCTCGTATTTCCACTGCGCTACTGGCATTCATTTTGGCCGGAATGGTGCCATTACATGGTCAAGATCAGCCCCCGAGTGTTAATTCTGCGGAACCGATCTCAACGGATCGGCCGGCAGTTACGAACTCCAGCGTTGTCGTCCCGCCCGGCAGCCTTCAGGCTGAGAACGGCTTCCTTGAAACTAGCAGCCAGGGGCAGAGCGTCTTAGACGGTCCGCAGACTTTGGTGCGCCTTGGTGTCGCCAAGAGGACTGAGTTGCGTTTCACGGTGCCGGACTATTTCCACAACCTGAACACCGGCGACGGCCGCGGCTCGGGATTCGGCGACCTTGCCATCGGCGTAAAAGAACAGCTTGGCCCCACGCCAGGTGGATTCGATGTATCCGTAATCCTGTTCCTCAGTTTCCCGACCGGCGCCGACACCGTGTCCAGCGGCGGGTACGATCCGGGATTGCAGGTGCCCTGGTCGCGCGCGCTGTCCGCCAAGTGCACGGCGGCCGGAATGTTCTCAGTGTACTGGCCCACTCAGGGCCGCACGCGAAATCTGACCGGCGAGTCCACGATCCTGTTAGATCGGCAATTGACGGGACCCTGGGATGCGTTTGTCGAGTACGCGGGTGACTTTCCGGAACTTGGTGGGCCGCGGCACTTGCTGCACTTCGGAACAGCCCTAAAGCTCGCAAAGCGGCACCAGCTTGACTTCCATGTCGGCGTGGGCCTATCGTCGGCCGCAGTGGATCATCTCATCGGGATCGGCTATTCGTTCCGCATTCAGGCGATCCGTCGCTAGGGTGGGTTCCAGGCAAACCGTACATGTGGCAACCCGGATTTCGCCGCTCATCGGTGCGCAGCGATTCCGACGATTCGGGACGAGGTGGTCGCCAAACCGGAAAGTGGGACCTGGCCGATAACTTCAGCGTAGCCCATCAACCGCCCACAATGATTAGTAGCGATCAATGCATGGACACGAGCCGCGCTTACCTGCGGCCGCCAGGCCGCGCGGCAGACATGGCCAGCCATTCTCGCGCGATTGGTTGTGATTTGCCGAATGCTTCCCACGCGGAGCACGCCCAGGACTTCCGCGGACTTCTGCGATTTCTAGGGGATGTTCGTTATACGATATATCGCGGAGTGCTTTCGTGACTGAGCTGTAGGTCGGTTATCGCTTCGAGCCCGGTGACTGAGCCGAGAGATAGTTACGATTCTGGAGTCCCAAGTTCCGATGAGTTCACCAATTGCTGAGAGGCTTCGGGACGCGGTTTCGCAGGCCCATTGGAATGAGGCGGTGGCTCTGCTACAGACTCGCGATGCAGTCCAGGCGGCTGAGGCATTGGGTGACCTTCCTTTCGAACAGCAACAATCCCTGTTCCGCCACTTGCCCCTGGATCTTGCCGCCGTCGTCGTCGCTCAATTTCCCTACTATCACGAATACGTCCTCCTGCACTCGCTGCCAGCGGGAGAAATGCGGGCCTTGGTTGACAAAATCAACCCCAACGACCGCATGCTGTTCTTCGACGAACTCCCGGAAGAGGCTTGGCAGCGGCTAATGGACGAACTCTCGAGTGCAGTAGCCGTTGAGACTTCGGGCCAGCATGAAACAGAGACGGTGCCTGCGCCGGACCAACAGCTTCCACCGCCGGGGGAACCAATTATCGAGGCACGTCAGATTGAGAAGTGTTTTGAGCAACCGGACGGAAGGGAAATTCAGATCATCGCTCCGATGGACCTATCCGTCGAGTCCGATACCATCTTTGCTCTTCTTGGGCCTTCTGGATCCGGGAAATCGACCTTGCTCAGAATTCTGTCGGGATTGACCGCGCCATCCAGTGGCACGGTACTGGTGCATGGCCAGTCACTGGACTGCTGCAGTCCAAATATCGGCATTGTCTTCCAGAGTTTTGCATTATTCCCCTGGTTAACGGTGCTGGAGAACGTTGAGGTTCCGCTGGTGGCACGAAGGCTGCAGCACCCGGCCCGGCATCGCCAGGCATTACAAGCGCTTGCCATGGTGGGACTCAAAGGTTTTGAAAACGCCTATCCCAAGGAACTCTCTGGGGGCATGAAGCAGCGAGTCGGATTTGCGCGTGCCCTCGCCGTAGAACCCGAAGTGCTCTTCATGGACGAGCCATTCTCCGCCTTGGATGTGCTTACGGCGGAGAACCTCCGCGGCGAGCTGATGGAGTTGTGGATCAAGGATCAGATCCCCACAAGAAGCATCTTCCTGGTCACGCACAATATTGAAGAAGCGGTTCTGCTGGCAGATCGGATCGTCGTTCTGGGAACACATCCCGCAAAGATCCGCGCTGATTTCCGCATTTCACTGCCTCAGCCGCGCGATCGGAAGTCCGCTGAATTTCTCATATATGTGGATTACATCTACAAAGTGATGACCCAACCCGAACTGGAGCCCGGCCCTTTCACAAAGTTGCCCTCCCTGCGCAAGCCTTCATTCCAGGTATTGCCCCATGCAACGGCCGGCGGGATGGCTGGACTGCTTGAGTTCCTGAACGATCGCGGGGGCAAGGAGGACTTGTACCACCTCGCCGAAGAGTTACTGATGGAAGTGGACGATCTCTTTCCCATCGTGGACGAGGCGGTCATGCTGGGCTTCGCGGATTCAACCCAAGGAGACGTGCGGATTACTCCCGCGGGAAAGGAATTTGCGGAAGCCGATATCGCGACCCGAAAGAAGCTCTTTCGCGAAGCCGTCCTCAGTCATGTCACACTGATTCAACAGATTCGGAATGCTCTTGAGCGAAAGTCGGACCGGGCGGTTCCCCTAGGGTTTTTCCGGGACGTTCTGGACGAGCACCTCTCCCAAGAAGACGTTCAACGCCAGCTGGACACCGCCTTGAATTGGGGACGATATGCTGAGATTTTCACCTACGACTCGGAGACTGATAGGTTGCTGCTGAACGAAGCCTCAGGTACCGCCAATTCCAGCGAAGCTGTTCCTCTTCATTGATGCCGATGCGGCGATCCATTCATAACGTCTCTTCCCGGTCGGCAGGATGGGGTATCGTGCCGGTGGGCGCCACATCTCTGGCCAGAGAGTTGCCGATCGTGCTAGGCGGAATCGGCCTGTTTTACAGCGTCATGACATTTGCCCGCTATTGGTCTGGCCCGGTTAGCTCTCAGGCGGAAATCAGCCTTCATCCTGCGGCGTTGCCGAAATATGCGTTGTTTTCGGTTCTGCGGATTGCCATAGCGTACACATTTAGTTTCCTCTTCACTCTGGTGTACGGATACGTGGCTGCCTACAACCGTAGAGCCGAGCGCTTCATGATTCCGCTGCTCGACACGTTGCAGTCAATCCCTGTCCTCAGTTTCCTTCCCGGCGTGATGATCTCGATGGCGGCGCTTTTTCCCAGCCGACAGTTGGGCGTCGAGCTTGGGTCGGTCCTGTTGATTTTCACCGGCCAGGTGTGGAACATGACGTTCAGTTTCTATTCGTCACTCAAGAGTATCCCCGCCGAAATGCGCGAAGCGGCGCTGGCGTATCGTTTGAGCTGGTGGCAGCGCTTTTGGCAGCTCGAGTTGCCGCAGGCGGCGATTGGACTCATTTGGAATTCGATGATGTCAGTGGCCGGCGGCTGGTTCTTCTTGATGGCCTGCGAAATGTTTGTTCTGGGCAGCCGCGATTTTCGTCTGCCCGGTCTTGGCTCCTATCTTCAGACCGCCGCCAACGCGGGAGACATGCGAGCGATCTTTTGGGGATTGATGACCATGATCGGTGTCATCATTCTCATCGATCAAATGGTTTGGCGCCCGGTGATCGCGTGGGCAGAGAAGTTCAAGCTCGAACAGGTCGGCTCGGCCGAGATTCCTCGTTCGCCGATATTGACCCTGCTGCGTAGTTCGAAACTCCTTCCGTTCGTGACGCGCTCCCTTGTTTTGCCGCTTCGCGAAAGGTTGGATTTGCACTTCGCGAGAGAGCACGAGACACGGTTCCTAACAAAAGACAAAACACCGGTGGCGCACTGGGCTCTCCGCGCGGTGGCGGTTGTGGTGCTGGCTGCGATCGCGTACGCAGTGGCAAAAGTGTTCGCAATCCTGGCAACGATGTCGTCAGCGGAATTGCGTCATATTGTTTGGGGCGCAGGAGCGACATTCTTGCGGGTAGAAGCTGTTCTGCTACTCGCAGCTCTATGGACTATTCCCGTCGGAGTAGCAATCGGGTTACGGCCCAGGCTATCTGCCATCGCGCAGCCGATTGCGCAGATTGCTGCATCGGTACCGGCGACGGCGCTGTTCCCGATCATTCTACTCGTGCTGATTCGCGCCGGAGGTGGTCTCGGAATCGGCTCGATTGTACTGCTGCTTCTGGGCACGCAGTGGTACCTCTTGTTCAACGTGATTGCCGGTGCGATGGCAATACCGGCGGATTTGAAAGAAGTCTGCAATACGTACCAGCTGAGCGTGGCCGAGCGCTGGCGAAGACTATTTCTGCCTGCAATATTTCCTTACTTGATCACGGGTTTGGTCACGGCCTCGGGCGGGGCATGGAATGCGAGCATCGTGGCTGAATACTTCCACTTCCGCGGCCAAACCATCTCAACTACCGGTCTAGGCGCGATCATCAGCTACGCGACTGACAGCGGTAATTTCCGTCTTCTACTGGCCGCCACCGTGGTCATGGCCGTGATGGTGGTTACGATTAACCGCCTCGTCTGGAGACCGCTGTACGCCCTCGCATCAACGCGGTTCAAACTGGAAGGCTGAGTTCCGGCAGGATTCACCGCCCAGTCCTCTGGTAGTGTGCAGCAAATATGCCTTTCCACCAGTTCTTTCCCCGACCTGCCTCAGAGCGTTGACGCCCCTGTCAGCCTGCCGGGAACTCACACGCGGATCTACATTCCTCTGTCCGATCGCGTAGACCCAAATGCCTTTTCTCGACGTATAGGAAATACAAAAATCGATTCCAGCTCGCCGGAGGGGATGTCGCCGGAGGCTAGAGCGAGCGCGATCGGCTCCGGAGGCAAGCCGATAGCAAAGCGGTTTCTTCTCGGGGCGTCAGAGCATGGCCGACATCGTCGAGAGTCGGAAGCATGCGAACGTCTTGTTGCATTTCTGCCCACACTCGATGGCGTCGCAGTATGGCGCGCAGTGTTCCCACTTCCAAGTTGATAGTCTTCGGTGAGGCACCCTCAGCAATTCGAGCGTGCTGGTACCGACTCACATCTTTCGCCTGAATGTCGCTTATTAAGCGCCTCTCGAAATATGGACGGAGATGTTTCAGGTTGTCGCGCTCAATGCGGTGCGAGGACGTGGCTACCCTGCTGTCATGCTGGCCCTGAATACCGGAATGAGGTACAGCGAGATTCGCTTGCTGCGGTGGAAGCAACTTGACTTCACGGCCAAAATGTTGACGGTTGGAAAATCCAAGACCCGGAGCGGCACCGGACGTGTCATAGCACTGAACGCCCGAATCCTGAGCATCCTGGAAATGTGGGCCACGCAGTTCACCGATCGCCAGCCGGATCACTACATATTCCCCTTCGAGAGGTGCGGTGCTAGAGGGGAGGAGGATAGCTTCGGTTTCACCACCGCCGTAATTTTCTATGGCACTGACCCGACGCGGCCCATTGGCGATTGGAAGGAAGCGTGGGAAAAGGCCAGAGAACGCGCGGCCGTTATCCTCAGAGGAGATGGCGAGGAGATCAAAAAAGGTCGCCACAACACTGAACCCGCAAAGCTCGGCGCGAAACGAAATCAAAAATTGATCCAGAAGAATAGGTTCAAATCGGAATCACTCAAGTGCCGTTTCCATGACCTCCGTCACACCGCGGTCACCCGATTACTGGAAGCAGGCATTCCCTACCCTGTGGTGGCAAGCATGATGGGATGGTCTGCCGCGACTGCGATCCGCATGGCCAAGCGCTACGGTCACATCGGAAGTCACGCCCTACGCGAAGCTGCCGATGTGCTGGGGCGATTCGAAATTCCTCAGGGGTCCCTCAAAAAGTCCCCAAAGTCCCCGGAGGCGGAAAATGTCGCAGTGCAGTAAGCTACTGAAAAGAAATGGCTCCTCAGGTAGGACTCGAATCCCCGGGCAAACGTAGTTTCATGTAGTTAGCTTGCGGCAGATGGCATCTTGCGCGGCTAGTTACATGCAATTCGGTGCGAACGGCACGGAAACGGCACGTGAACGGTGGGCGCAGCCGCTTACCGTGTCAAGGTCCCGTTCAGCTGTAACTGATTGACATTCAACGGCACTGGCAGCCACCTTTGGCGTTGCAAGGAACTATCGGGAACTGTTAACGGACCCCGATTGGACCCAGATTTTGCGAATTCCTGATTTCTCGTTCGGGGGAATTACTTCCGGATTGCCCGTCAACCGCCCAGAATCCTGGCCACAGGGAGAAGGTCGGCTAACCCAGCATCCCCGAATTCTTCTCACGCGGCATAGTGAGTCTGGTCACAGCCAAGGGTGGCCCAGTGAGGTTGAATAGCATTAGCGGGCAAACGGATCACCGACGGGAGCAGCTCTAGATGGAAAACGGGGTCGGTCTAGTCATGACGGGCGGAGGCGCTCGCGGCGCTTATCAAGCCGGTGTTCTCAAGCGCATTGGCGAGCTGAAACGCGCCCGCACCCACGGTAATCCGTTTCCGATCATCGGAGGCGCTTCCGCGGGAGCGATTAATGGTGCTGCTCTCGCCACAGGGTGCGACGATTTTGCTTTGGCAACCCAGACTCTTGCTGAAGTCTGGGCGAATCTCGAACCTTCCGACATCTTTCGTTGTGGTCTCTTGTCCCAGGCGCAAAATTCCATAACCTGGATATTCGATCTCTCCTTTGGAGCGATTCTGGGGGGAGGCAATGCCCGATCGTTATTAGATGCCACTCCTTTACACCATTTTCTCAATAAGCACCTTGACTGCGACCGGATCCAGGAAAACATCAAGCGCGGGGACCTCTACGCTCTCGCGATTTCCGCGACCAACTACAACTCGGGAAGAAGCTATCTCTTCATTCAGGGAAAGAAGGGTCATCCGATTTGGAAGCGAATCCGGCTGGTGACGGTTGCGACCAAGATCACGGTCGATCACGTTTGCGCGTCCTCGGCTATTCCTATGGTTTTCCAGCCGGTAAAACTCAAAACTCCGCGTGGGTCGGCCTTCTTCGGCGATGGTTGTGCGCGCCTGCAACAGCCTCTCAGCCCGGTGATCCGCCTGGGGGCAGAGAAGGTTTTCGCGATCGGTGTCCGCTGCGGAAATAAAGAAAGTCAAGAGGAAGCCACAGATGAGAGATACCCTACCATCGCGCAAATAATGGGAATTCTTTTCAACGTTATGTTTCTGGACCATCTCGCGACTGACCTCGAGCACCTTGAACATTTGAATCAGTTGCTCAACGATGGCCACATCAATCAGCTTGGGATTGAAGGACATGAAAAGATACGGTCAGTGAGGACCTTTGTCATCACGCCTTCGGTGAATTTATCGGATCTGGCGGAGCAGCACCAGAAAGACATGCCCGCTCTGATCCAGTACTTTGTATCCAGTTTGGGACGAGACGCGGCTTCCTGTGCGGATCTGATGAGTTACCTGCTATTCACGCCCAGGTACACGCGAGACCTCATTGAGATTGGTTACCTTGACGCCAGCGAACGAATCGAGGAAGTCGAAGAATTTCTCTATTCTTCCAAGGAGGGAGACGCTGAAAACCCACTGGCCAGTGTAACCGCAGGGAACGTGCCCAAGGCAGGCTCGGCAGCGAAACGAACCGGAAGCTCGGTCAGATCCCGCGGTTAATCATCCGCCCGCGACCGCACTTCTCCATGCGACATTGGTCACTGACAAACGTGCGCCGCAAGGGTGACAATGTCTGTGTTTGGCGCTCGCGATTGGAATATAGACCATGAAGGTATTGCTAATGAGACCTCACCGGGAACCCCCAGCTCGTGGAGGATATTATGACCACCGCACCGCGCTACCCAGGCATACGAGTCACCGCAAACGGTAATCAGCTGGTTTCGTACCATACGGAAACACGCATTGCCGATGCCGGCGTTTTCTACCCCATCACACCTTCCACCGAATTAGGTGAACTCTACCAACAGTCCTACGCCGAAGGCCGCCTGAATGTTTTCGGTGGCAGCACCCTGGCTGTCGAAGCCGAGGGAGAGCACGCGGCGCAGGGCGGAGCCATCGCGCACTCCGTGTGCGGCAAACGGGTAGTGAATTTCACCTCCGGCCAGGGAATCCTGTACGGCGTCGAGCAGTATTACCACGCGCCGGGCAAGTGCTCGACGATGGTGCTGGAAGTGGTCGCTCGGGCGCTGACCAAGCACGCGCTCAACGTGCACTGCGGCCACGACGACGTCTACGGCGCGCTCGACACCGGATGGATCATTCTGTTCGGCAAAGACGCTCAGCAAACCGCCGACCAGGCGCTCATCCTGCGGCGCGTGACCGAACTGAGCCTGACGCCCGG
>JGI26339J46600_10000586_pt1 | contig 12368 bp, 10 predicted proteins | sample BogFormECP12_OM1_FD_46600 | JGI IMG/M metagenome (IMG submission 46600) | reverse complement strand
CACCCCTGAAACCTGGCTTCACTGCGGCTTCGGCGGCTCGGGTGGTTTTTGCTCTCCCGCTTTCGGCTCCGCCTTCTGTACTTCCTTGCCTTCGTAGATGATCCTCGATTTTGATCCGAAGCGCCGGTAGTTCGTGTACTTGATGATCTCGCGGATCTTGATGTCGCCCATGGAGAACTTCAGCGTGTCCTCGGCGCGCGTGTAGGTGGGGAACCAGTACTGGCCGTCAATCTGTTCGCGCCAGGTGGTGAACTTGGGGAAGAGGTTCTCTTGGCCCTTCTTCTTCCGGATGTCGGGCACGGTCTTGCCATAAGTTTCCACGATCTGAAAATCATGGTCGTCCACCCAGAGGCGTCCCTGGAAATAACGCTTCTTGCCAATGATTTGCTTGGGCGCAACATCGAAAACATAGGTGCTCAGTTCGTCCTGTTTTTGCTGGCCGACGTAAAGGATGTCGTATTCGCCGATTTCATCCGAGGTCAGCACAAAGGGGAGGCGGTTCTCGATGTCGTCGAAGTCTTCCTCGGTCATCATGAGGCGTTGCAGGGTGGGCTGCGGCGCAAAGACCACATTCTTGATCTTGCGTCCCTTGTCGTCGAAGGTCACGTCGAACACTTGCTGGTAGTAGCCGTCCGGGGTGTCGCCGTCGAGCGTCATGACCTTGACATCCTGCCGGTAGGTGTACTGATCGCGCGCCTCCTTGAATTCCTTCTCTTTGCTGGCGAAGCGCTTGATGATTTCCGCGACCGTGGTCCCCTTGGGCTCGGATTTGTCGAGGGCGCCTTCCTGCGCGCGCGCCATCTGGGGCAACATGATGATTGGCAGCAGGACGCTAAACAGTGCGGCCAGAGAAAGAAGCAAGGGGAACATCAACCGCGCAGGTCGGGACTGGAATCTCATAAACCCTATTCTAGCGAAAAGGGAGCACGGAAAAATTAACGGCAGCTTCCACCCCCAGGGCCGCCGTGCAAACGGCTCTTCGGAGGGGGTGGAAGACTGCAGTTCTGCCTACTTCATTTGATGCGGCAAGCGTATGAAGAATAGCGGGATTTACTTTTCTTTACTCTTTACCTGCGCGCGAATTACGCATGGCCCTTGCCATTCCCCACTCGACCAATCCCGGAAATAGCTGATAGAGCTTTATGACTGGAATCATGGTCCAGGGCACAACGACCTCACGCTTGCCTTTGCGATAACCGCGATAGGCCGCTTGCGCCACGCGCTCAGCCGTGATGCCGCGCACGGATTGCGGGCGGACGTTGCCCTGGCGGTTGGCCACCACGTGCTCGCCGAAATCGGTGCGCACGTACCCGGGACAGACGGTTAGCAGGTTGATGTTGTCGCGTTTCAACTCAAGCCGGGCGCCTTTTCCGAGAGCGTTCACGGCGAACTTACTGGCACAGTACGCAGCCATAAACGGCACTGGAATGTGTCCGGCAACGCTCGAGATGTTGACGATGTCCCCGCGACCTTCCTCGCGCATGGCGGGCACCACCGCCTGCATGCAGGCGATGGTGCCGAAGAAATTGGTTTCGAACAATTCGCGGCATGCGGGCCCTTCCATATCGGCGACCGAGTCGCGGATGCCCACGCCCGCGTTATTGACCCACACATCCACGCGATCAAAGTGATGCAGTGTGAGTGCCAGCGCGCGCTCGATATCTTCGCGATTGCGAACATCGCAGGCCATGGCGAGCGTGCGGTCGGTGTGTCCGACCCGGTGGCGAGCGGCCTCGGCGCGACTGGCATCGCGCGACAGCAACACCACGCTGGCCCCTTCATCGGCAAAGACTTTGGCAATCGCTTCCCCGATTCCCATGGAAGCCCCGGTCACAACCACGACTTTCCCGTCCATCTCCATGGCGACTCTTGTATCGCGTGGCAAGCGGCAAGTCAAACGGCATCAAGCTCTCAGGTCTCAGCTCTCAGGTTTCGGCGAAACCCAACAACCGTTCGGTTCTTACTGAGAGCTGATAGCTGAGAGCTGATAGCTTCTTTAGTGGCGTAAAATCGTTTGCACTGGAGATGCTGTGAGTTCACTGTTGCCCATCTTCCCGCTCGAACTGGTGCTGCTGCCGGGCGTACCGCTGCCGCTGCACATCTTCGAACCGCGCTATAAGGAGATGATCGCGGAATGCCTGGAACAGAAAAAACCATTCGGGGTGGTGCGCGCGTCTTCCGAGGGAGTCGCCGAAATCGGCTGCACGGCCGAAATCATGTCCGTGACCAAGAAATACGACGATGGGCGCATGGACATCCTGACGCGCGGGGTCGAGCGCTTTGAGGTGATCGAGGTCAACGAAGATCGATCGTTTTTGCAGGCCGAGATTTCGCTGGTGGAAGACGAACCCGGCAAGCCGGCAACCCAGATGGTGACGCAGGCAGTACGGTTGCACGCGGAGATCGCGAAACTCGCCGGGGCCGAGCCTAGCGGACCCGATGAACATGCCGGCAACCTTTCCTTCTTACTCGCAGGCTCGCTGCCGCTCGACCTCGACTTCAAGCAGAACCTGCTCTCGACTCTGTCGGAAGCAAAACGTCTGGAGGCGGTGGTCGGCTATCTCGAGGCCATTCTGCCGGGACTGCGGCGGGCGGCAAAGGCGCGCTGGAACTAAACAGAGCTGTCAGTTATCAGCTATCAGTTTTCAGTTAAATCAGTTTTTACTGACAACTGACGACTGAAAGCTGACAGCGTTCTTCAGCGGGTATAATCCGCGTAAGGCCGTTTCCTTTTGGGGGTTCCACCATGAGTGTTGCACGGACTCTCGGCGAGTTGCGCCAAAGTCCTTTCACTGAGCAGCGTCTCGGTTCGCGGCGGGTAAAAGATGAGCTGCGCGAAAACCTGATGTCGCGGCTGCGCGAGGGCGGCACGATATTTCCGGGCATCGTCGGCTACGACGACACGGTGGTGCCTCAGATCGTGAACGCAATCCTTTCGCGGCATAATTTCATTCTCCTCGGGTTGCGCGGCCAGGCTAAGAGCCGAATTCTAAGGGCGCTGACCGCTCTGCTTGATCCGCAGATGCCGTACGTCGCGGGTTGCGAGATCCACGATAACCCGTACGTGCCGATCTGCCGGCGATGCCGCGAGCTGGTTGCGAAAGAAGGAGACGCCACGCCGATTGCCTGGCTGAAGCCCGAATACCGCTACGTTGAGAAGCTGGCCACGCCGGATGTCACGATCGCGGACCTGATCGGCGATATCGATCCCATCAAAGCGGCGCGCGGCGGGCACGAACTATCGAGCGAGTTCACGGTGCATTATGGGCTGTTGCCGCGCGCCAATCGCGGAATCTTTGCGATTAACGAGTTGCCTGATCTGGCGGGCAAGATTCAGGTTGGACTCTTCAACATCATGCAGGAAGGCGACGTGCAGATTAAGGGATATCCGATCCGGCTGCCGCTGGATGTCGCGCTGGTGTTCAGCGCGAACCCGGAAGACTACACCGCGCGCGGGAAGATCATTACGCCGCTGAAGGATCGCATCGGATCGGAGATTCGGACGCACTATCCGGCGACGGTGGAAGAAGGGATCGCGATTACCGCGCAGGAAGCCTATCTCGATCGCGAAAATGGGCGCGAGGTTGACCGCGAGATTGGCAAGGAGATTGCCAAGGGGATTGCCAAGGGGATTGCCAAGGAAAGATCGCGGTTGCACATTGCGAAGTATGTGCAGGAAGTGATCGAGCGCATCGCTTTCGCGGCGCGCGACGACAAGAAGATCGACAAGCGGTCGGGTGTGAGCCAGCGGCTGCCGATTTCGGCGATCGAGAACGTGGTATCGAATGCCGAGCGGCGCGCCCTGACGCATCAGGAAAAGTTTGTCGTGCCGCGGATCAGCGATATCTACGCCGCGCTGCCGGCAATCACCGGCAAGCTGGAACTGGAGTACGAAGGCGAGATGAAGGGGGCGGATCACGTGAGCCGCGAGTTGATCCGCACCGCGATCGCAAAGACGTTCGATGCTTATCTACATGGCGTCAACTTGAGTCAGGTGGTGCAGTGGTTCGATTTGGGCGGCGAGATTCAACTCAGCGACAATGCCGCAGCTGAGGAGGTGCTCGAAGGCCTGAGCCAGATTCAGGGGCTGATGGAAAAACTTGGCAAGCTGAACGTCGGCCCGAAAGACAGCGCCGAGATGCAGGTGTCAGCTGCGGAGTTCGTCCTGGAAGGTCTGCACGCGCACAAGAAAATCGGACGCAACGAGGAGCGTGTGTTCACGGCGGGTGAGAAGCCAATAAAGGTCGCGGAGAAGCCTCCGTTTGAGCGGGACGAGCCGGGGTTTGGACGGAAGCGTGGATTCAACTAGAGTTCTCAGTTCTCAGTGGGCGACGGCATCCGTATTACGGAGCGAAATATGCTGATAAAAGCTGCTGTTTGTGCGCTACTGTTTTCAATGACGGCCCTCGGCCAATCCGGAAAAGAAGCCGATGAGAAAGCGATACGAGATGTAATGGACAGGTTTATGGACGCATGGAACCGTCACGATGCGCACGCTTTTGCAGCGGTGTTCGCGGAAGATGCCAATTTTACAAATGTGCGCGGCATCGGTGCGAGCGGGCGCTCGAAAATTGAAGAATTCCATGCTCCGGTCTTCGCCACGATCTTTAAGAACAGCCATCAAACGTATGACGATATCAAGATCCGCTTCATCCGTGACGATATTGCAGCCGTAGATGTGCATTGGCAGATGACAGGCGCAACCGACCCTCAGGGAAATCCGCGGCCAGATCGGCACGGATTGTTAAATTTTGTAATGGCGAAAGATGCAGGCCGATGGCAGATCGTCGTGATGCACAATCTGGATTTATCGGCTCCGCCGCTTCCGAAATGACTTGTTGGGAGCTCTTTTTGGCGAAAATCTAAGCGCCCGTTTTACTGCGAACGGACAACTGATAGCTGCTCTTATGAAACGCATCCGCTACTCCAAATACGTTCCCGACCCGGCCAGCGAAATGAGCATGGAAGACTTGCTCAGCGCGCTTTCGGACTATTTCCTGCAGAGCGGGTTCAACGACAATTTCTGGTACGAACTGCCGGATGGCGAGAAGACGCTTGACGAACTGCGGCGCGCTCTCGAACAAGCGCTGCTCAACGGCGAGATGTTTGACGAAGAAATGCGCGACCGGATGCAGCAGATGCAGATGGAGGGCGAACTTGAAGAGCTGATCGAGAAGCTGATCGAGCGCATGCAACAGGAAGACTATATTTCGATCGATCGTCCATTCGAAGATCGACCTCACGATCCTTCGAAGCAGTCAAGTGTCGGGGGGCAGGTAGGCGAGGCGCAGCAGCAGGCGAAGTTCGAGATTACCGACAAGAGCCTCGACTTTTTGGGATTCAAAGCGCTGCGCGATTTGCTGGGGTCGCTGGGCAAGTCGAGTTTTGGGCGTCATGACACGCGCGATATGGCGACCGGCATCGAAGCGAGCGGCGCTTCGAAGCAGTATGAGTTTGGCGACACGTTGAACCTCGATATCACGGCGACGCTTTCTTCCGCCATACATCGCGAAGGGCTCGGGCTTCCTCTGAACCTCGAATATCACGACTTGCAGGTGCATCAGTGCGAGTACCAGTCGTCGTGCGCGACGGTGCTGATGCTCGACTGCTCGCATTCGATGATTCTGTATGGCGAAGACCGCTTCACTCCGGCGAAGAAAGTTGCGATGGCCCTGTCGCAATTGATTCGGACGCAGTATCCGGGAGACTCGCTGTCGCTGGTGTTGTTTCACGATTCGGCGGAAGAGGTGCCGCTCTCGCAGTTGGCGCGCGTGAAGGTCGGTCCGTACTACACGAACACGCGCGAAGGCCTGCGCATGGCGCAGCGCATCCTGCAACGCCAGCGTAAAGACATGAAACAGATCGTCATGATCACCGACGGCAAGCCTTCGGCGCTCACACTCGAAGACGGGCGTATTTACAAGAACGCGTTCGGGCTCGATCCGCTGGTGGTGAGCCAGACGCTCGAAGAAGTTTCGAAGTGCAAACGAGCGGGCGTGCTGATCAACACGTTCATGCTGGCGTCGGACTACGGGCTAGTGCAGTTTGTCCAGAAAGTGACGCAGATGTGCCGTGGCAAGGCGTACTTCACAACGCCCCACACCCTCGGGCAATACTTACTGATGGATTACATGTCGCGCAAGACGAAGACGATTCACTAGCCGACATTTACCTCGGCAGAAGGAAAACCGAGGGTGCCCCACTCATTCGCGTTCTTTGTTTCGAGAAGTGGGGCCTTTCGCCGGGAGTGCCTCGTTGGTCTTTCGATACTAAAGGCTATCTCACAATGAACCGAAGGAGCAGACCGCCGGCTCCCTCAGGGGCTAAAGCCCGCGTCTTTATTGGCCCCTTGCGGCACGGCTGAAGCCGTGTCCTTACCAAAGCGATTTATGAAATAACTTCCAGAGCTGATTTCACAAATGCCTTTCGGCTCGGAAGGAACGTCCCTCAGGGGCTAAAGCCCGCATTCTTCCAGGTCCTGAACGGCACGGCTGAAGCCGTGCCCTTCCCAAAACCGATTCATGAAACCAGTTCTACCCGATATGAAACCAGTTCTACCCGAGAAAACCGCTAACACTATAGCAATGCTACCGCACGTCAAGAAGCGAATAACGGGATAGGAGATAGAGAGGTTCAAAGTTGCACCCTGCCCGCCATAGTGTTGCCTGCGATAGAATCGTACTCGCCCATGACAAAGCTGGATGAACTGGCGAGCCAACGACGCCCGCATGCGCCGCACTCTGGCTCGGAGCGTCCGCGCTCGTGGTTCGAGAGACACTGGGACCTGCTAGTCTTACTGTTGTTCGTGCTCGCATCCATAGACCCGGTGTGGATCTCACCGCGAGTGTTACCCGTCATCCACGACACCAGTTATGCCGACGACAGTTGGCATCTTGACGAAGTTTTCAAACTCTCGCGTGGCATCTGGGTTGGCCGCGACGTTGCGTTCACCCACGGTCCAATCTTCCAGTGGCTCTCCAGCGTGCCGGCGCGGTTCATGGGCGTCTCCATGGGCGCGATCTACGCGACCTGGGTCNCAGTGCCGGCTTGGTGCGCCTTTGTCTCTGTGTACCTGACGCTGCGGCTGCTTCTNGCCGAACAGCCTGCGTGGAAACGGNCGCTGCTGCTGTTNCTGNTCCTTGTGTTCTGGCTTGTGTTCTGGGAGTGGTCGTTGCAGATCGCGTTTCCANTTCTTCTCTTCGCTATCTTCCTNCGCGGCTGGTATGCGGTCACCGCGGGACGCGCCAAAAGCTACGTGCTTGGCATCGCAGCTGCCTTGCTCTGCGTCATCGCATTCCTGATCGCGTCCGACACGGGCCTGTATTCGGCGGCTGCCTGGGTGATTGCCACTGCCGCGGTTTCCTTCGAAGAGGGCCGGAACAAACACTTCGTCGGCACGTGCCTCGTTGCTGTGCTGGCGTACGCGGTGTCGGGTTTCGTCTTCGCGCTGGGGGTGAACGCCGCGGTGGGCGGGGCTTTCGATTTTCGATTATGGAAAGACAGCGCCCAGATAGTAAGCGTATATCGCTGGGCCACTCCGACGGCGATGACGGATGCCAGTACGGTACGCCTGCTCGTAACTCTGTTCGTCGGCGCGGCGGTGTTCCTGTTTCGCGCCGGCAGCAGGAGCAAGCAGAATCCCGCAACCACGGAACGCACTGGTTTTCTCCTGGGCGGTTTTGCCTTCGCGTTGGTCATGCTGCAAAGTGCCCTGGTGCGCTCCGATAACTGGCACGTAGACAACGGGGCTTTCGCCATGGTCCTTCTCGCCGGTACGATCCTTTTCTCGGTCCGACGTGGCGGGACGTCGTTCGTTGCAGTCGTGTTGGCGATCGCATGCTCCATCTTGTCTTCACACCGGGCGTTCGGGCTAGGTAGCGTCATCCGTCTAGTCCAGCACTTGCACCGACCCCCAGGCCTATGTCCGGACGGCTTCCGCGAGTTCGACCATGGCTGCTTCGCTCCGGAATTCACTGCCATGCTTCAATCGACAACCAGCTACCTGGACCAGAAAAGCGGGCCGCAGGAGCATATTGCGGTCTTCCCGTACCAGACCATGTTCGGCATCGCCTCGCGGCGCAGCGTCGCCGGAGGACTGATGCAGGCCTACGCTGCCAGCGGGCCGTATTTGGCGCAACTTGAGATCGCGGGGTTGGAGAGCGCGCCAGCACCAGCCGGCCTCTATGTGACCGACCTCGAGTGGGGCATCCAAGGCGGACACCCGGAGCTCTCGAAAATCGATCTGGTCCGTTGGCGCAACCTGGCCATGAGTCGGCCAATTGACGGAACGTACAACTTCACCCGTACCCCGGAAGTGTGGTTCTGGATGCTGCGGCACTATCGGGCGGAAGGCGGGGCCCTATCGGACGGCATCTTTGGCTTGCTGCGCGATGATTCACGCGCCGCCCGAATTTCGATGCAGCCGCAGACGCTCGGCCTGGTTGCGCAAACGTTCCCGATTCGCGAACGAAGTTCGGTAGTGGACCTCGGTGCGCCCGACTGGCCGGCTGACGCTGATTTTCTGCGCCTGCGCCTGACAGTGCGCTACGGATTCTGGTGGAAGCTGCGTAAGCCGGAGAACATGCAGCTGGAAATCACACGCGCCGACGGCAGCAGTGAGTTACGGTGGTTCATCGCGCAGCCCAATGTGTCCAACGAGATATGGCTGTACCCCTGGAGCCCGGCTGACCTGGCCAACTATCTCGATGCGGACAAAAGCCACTGGCGAACCACGCCGCGCCCGGCGATCACGCGGCTCCGCATAGTCGCGACGCCACTGGATTGGGTCTCGGTGGCGCCCGACGCGATTGTGCTAGAGGCGGCCGAGTCGGTGCGGATTAACATGCGTCCGTGAAGGGTTAACTCGGCATCTCTGTTTTTTTTGCAGGGTCACGCAAGGATGGAGTCGTCAAGCCGTTTGCGGTGGAAGTCGGCGACGTGCTGCACGAACGCCATGATCAGCGGATGCGGGCTGTCCTCGCGGGACGAAAGTTGCGGTTGGAACAAGGTCGCGATGAAAAACAGGTGCGCAGGAGATTCGATGGCCCGGCATTCTTCCTTGGAGCCGCGGGCTACGACCGGAAAGCCCGCTTCCATCGCCATCCATTCGAACTCGGGGTTCATTTCGTAGTTGCAGAAAAACTCTTCCTCGATCGTTTCTTTTCCATAAAACGACGCGAGGTAGGAGCCGGGACGGAGGCGGATCTTACTGACCTTTCCCGAGAGCTTGGGCGCCTTCGGATCGCGGTTCGGAACCGCGCAGGCGACGGGATAGATGACGATGTTCTTGGCGTTTGGGTCTTCTTCGGCGGTGGTGGCGTCGTGGACGCCGAGCACGTTGCGGGCGCACTCGATGAGCGTGTACTGGAAGCCTCCGCAGGTGCCGAGGAATGGCCGGTCGTGGACGCGGGCGAACTCGATGCCTTTGAGCATGCCGTCGAAACTTTTGTAGGGGCTGCCCGCCGAGGCCCACAGACCATCGCAGGAATCGAGCGCGGCGGCGGCGCCCGGTTCGAGCAGCGAAGGCGTCGGAAGCCAGGCGGATTCCACTTGGAGTTGGAGCTTCCGGGCCGCGTGCTGGAGCGAATCGTTGGTCGCGTGATGGGAACGGAGTTCGGGATTGAAATCGCCGAGAATTCCGATCCGGACGGGTTCGGTCACAAGGGACATTCTAAATTAGCGGTCCGCACATGGCATTGAGCAGTTAGTTACTGGCTTCGTCACGTTCGACGAAATGGTCGAATAACGCCATGCTACGAGCTACGAGCTACGAGCCAAGAGCCATCTGTCGGCTACAGCAACTCCATCTGTGCCAGCAGCATGTAGAGGCCGAGCAGCGTGATGGCGGCGCCTCCCCAGACCATGGCGGCGGATTTCCAGGCGAGCGCGCTGACGAATTCCTTCTGGCTGCGGAAGGAGATCACGAACGTAGGATCATTCGCGCCTTTCATCAATACGACGGGCGGAGCGAGATTGAAGCCGGATGACGCGGACTGGTCTTCGTGCAGACGCGCTTCGTCCAGACGCTGTTCGGCGGGGGCGGTGACTGGAGCGGGCGAAGCGTTCTCATCGACGGCTACGCTTTGGTACGGGACTCCGGCGGCGGACCACGCCTCGGGTTTGGTGATGCCGGCGCGAGTGAGCGCGGCCGCGATTTTCGACTGCTGGCTCATTTCGTGAGTGGAGGAAGGCGCCGCACCACTCTGAAGTCTGATGATCTCCGGGGCAGGGATCTGCTCCGAAAAATTATTAGGCGCCGCGGTGGGCGGCCCATCGTCGCGCAAGTCGCTGCGCGGCGAAAACGGACGCACCTCGACGCCGGGATTTTCCGTGAGCGTTCCGGCGATGAAGAGCGCGTCCTCCGGTTTGATCAATCGTTCTTCGATGCGCAAGTGGCGGGAGGGGACGATGCCGTGGCGCGCAAGAAAAACGCTGACGCGCGGGGAAACGTTATTCAGGTTTGAGGAGAAAAACGACGTGTCATATTCTTCGCGAAAGTCGCGGTGCAGGTCGAGATCGGCTCCAAGAGGTTCGATGAGCAACTGGCCGGTCGAGTCATTGATGAAGAAGGGCAGGTGCAGAGTTTCGTCCGCAACTTTCTCCCAATCCTTTTCCTTGCCCACGCGCCGCTGCCAAGCGGTGGTGTGGTAGAGAAAGCAGGGCTTGCCGGTGATGGGCGCCGGCATGGTGTAAGGACCGGCGGCCATGCCATTGACCTCGACCAATCCCAAAGCGGCGCTGCGAATCTTGGAGGTTGGTGTGGTAAGCAACAAGCGCTTGCGGGCGAGCAGATGGAATCCTACAAAGAAAAANTACAAACCGCCGGCAATCGCGACCGACGAAAGAATCGTGAGGTGGTTGATCGGGATGAAGAGGAAAAGGCAGACGGTCACAGTGCGTTCCTGAACTAAGTCGAAGGATCTGCTATGAGGATAAGAAGAGATTTCAAAAACGACACGGAGAAAGAGAGGGGACGGGCTTACGGAAGTAACCGTTACTAACTACGTTTGCAGGCGGAGACGAGGCGAGCGAGACGAGGCAAGCCTTGTCTCTACTATNCGGTCACNGCGCGAGCTTTCAGAATTTCCACGACGGCGGCCATGGCGGCATCTACCTCGGCGTCGGTGTTGTAGAAGTGGGGGGAGAAGCGGACTCCGGCTTTGGGGCGCCAATCCACAAGAATGTCGCGGGCGAGCAACTCGCGGCTCACCTGCTGAGAATCGGGCATGTCGATGGAGACGGTGCCGCCGCGGCGCTCGGGATCGCGGGGAGTGTTGACGCGCCATCCGTGCTGGTCGGCGAACTCGATGAGGCGGGCNGTCTGGCGTTTGGATTTCTCGCGGATTTTTTCCACACCAACTTCGCGAATGATTTTGAGGCCGGGACGGGCGGCCTCGATCGCGGGAATGTGCGAGGTTCCGTTCATGAATCGAAAGGGAGGATCGGCGTAGCGGATGGGGCCGGCTTCGAAGGCAAAAGAATTTTGGTGCGCGAACCATCCGGTGAGCTTCGGCTCTAACTTCTTGCCGAGGTCGGGGCGGACGTAAAGATAGGCAACGCCGGGACCGCCGCAGAGCCACTTGAGAACGCCTCCGCAGGCGAAGTCGGCGTTGAGCGACTGGATGTCAACGGGGACGGCGCCGAGAGACTGGAAAGTGTCGAGGACGACGTGGGCTCCAACTTTGTGCGCTTTGCCGATGATGGCTTTGGCGTCGTTGACGTAGGAGCTGCGAAAAATGACGTGAGAGATGGGAACGATCAGAGTGCGCTCGTCGATGGCGTCGAGCAGGCGATCGGTGGGAACGGTGACGCCATCGTCGGTCTTCACCATGTGAACCTGCGCGCCGTACTGGCGCTGCGCTTCCCAGAAATACATGACGGAGGGAAAATTCATGTCGCTGTAAACGACTTTGTTGCGCTTGCCGCCGAAGTCGAAACAGGACGCGACTACGGCCTGACAGGTGGTGACGTTCTGGTGGAGAGAGACGGAATCTTGGGGCGCATTCATCAGGGCGCCGAGTTCGTTGCCCACTTCGAGCGCGAGCATCCACCAGCGTTCTTCCCAGGCGCGAACGCCGCGCGTTGCCCAGACATCGGCATAGGCGCGGAGCGCGTCGTAAACGGCGCGCGGCATGGCTCCGAGGGAGTTCGAGATCATGTAGTTGGTGTGCTCGAGGATGGGAAACTCGGAGCGATAGCGCAGCAGATCGTCGCTCGGAAAATCGTCGGCCATGAAGGACATTGTAATGGGTGCTGCGATTATCGATCTGTGATCTGTTGATGAGTGTGAGAAATTCCGAGCGGCCGACAGGCGCGAAATTTTGTTTTTTGAGAAGGGCCGCGCTCGGCGGATGTTATTTTTGGTTTCT
>JGI26339J46600_10000585_pt1 | contig 12370 bp, 14 predicted proteins | sample BogFormECP12_OM1_FD_46600 | JGI IMG/M metagenome (IMG submission 46600) | reverse complement strand
GACGATAACATCAATGGTGCTCTCTTGGAATTCTGGTTTTTCATAGATTTTTCTCATGTCTCCCAAGTTGAGGGTATTAGGGTAAAGACGTGTCAACACGGCGCTAGGAAATTCAGCATTTTCACAGAACCAAGCGGGCTTCCACCCAAGTGGTTCCCAAGCGACTGTGGCCGCTTCTATCCCACTGCAAATGCTTCCATATCTTAGGCTCATAGGTGAGAATACCATTCCCAGGGGAAATTTCCCAATTTCCCGATGTATACTACCGATGGGGAGAAACAAATGACTAAAGAACAGATTCTCGCGGCGCTCGAAGAGCAGCAGGAAATCCAGATGCACAATTCCCCGTCTTCGCAAGCATGGCAGGCGGCGAGCAAGAGGCTGCACGAATTGGTCGAGATGCTGACCGGCAAGCCCTGCCGGGACGCCTGCGGACGCTAGGTCTACGCCATCAACTTCGCAATGGCTGCGTCACATTCGGCGACGTTCGACCGAAGCTCCGCCGTGAGAACGTCCAGTTCCTTCTTGTACCCTTCCTCGAAAGCCGTCTTCCTCTTCACGATGTCGAGAATGATGCCCTGGATTATGGGGCTTGGATTCGGAGCAGGCTGCGGCACCGCATCCAAGCCTTTCAGAACATCTCGCATGGAGTCGTCTTCCTGATCCGGCAGAGACTTGGCCACTTCTACCGCCTCGATCAAAGCGGGATCACAGTCATCTGTCACGACTTCCGCCTCAAGTTCGGCATCTGCCGGAGTCAAGTCGTCCGTGGTTGCGGGGATGATCTCGACGTACCGAAGTATGGAAGCAACGTCGAGCTTGATGCTGTCCTCCGCTGGGGTCTTTGTGATAAAAGCGTCCACCGGGGTCACTACCGCAACGGACGCAGCCGATTTCCTGCGCCCTCGCTTGGCGGGCTGCACGGGAGTGATTTCAAGCTTGGTTGCCATATCTATGGCCTCTGATAACGCGGATTCCCCGCCGTCGTGCGGCTCCAGTTCCGTGCTCGCAGTCGCTTTGGCGGAACCAGCGGTGGCTCTAAGCAATGCATTGGCATTTTCGGCGAAGGCTTTTGCAGCCAAGTCGTTCGCAATGTCGTCCACGGCCACGGATCGCGGGTAAGGCCGGGTAAATTCCTCTTCCGAGGACGGTGGTTCGACAACCTCAAAGTCCTCCTCCTCCAACAAGCCCGGACCTTGAGACGTTGCCTTTGTCGTCGTAGGGGCCACTGATTCGATCTCATCCTCTAGAAAATCTTCGATTTCCGTCATCTTGTTATTCATGTCTTTCTCCTTGGACTCGTCACTTCTGCCCGCACCCGGAACAAAAGAGGGACAGGGCCAAAGTGGTTTGAGTGGTACCATCAAAGGATAAATACTACCTATTCGCCCTGGAGACGAACAGGGATTCGAAATTGGGGTCCTCGATCCTTGCCCTGAAATCGCCCAAAATAGAGGGGTCGGAACGGAAAAGATGTCCTTCTTTTGCAAGCTTTCTCCTGCTATATCCTACGCCCACGGGAGACGCCTTGTCCACCAAGCTGTGTATCCAGGCGGCGACGGACGCCTCTCGGCTGTCCTTGCTTCTCATCAGCGCCCTGGCGGCACGGCTCATGGACCTGCGGACATCCGGGCGGTGGAGCCCGAGGGCCGTGGCCACCTGCTGGAACGACCGGCAACGGTCATACTCGATTACTGCCTTCGACAGCCCGGACTTCAGGGACTTCTCCAGCCCCGCCTTGGTGAGCACTTCGATCAAGGCTTCTTCCGTGGGCTTGCCGAAAATCAGGAATGCCCCGATGACCCGGATGGCCATCCTGATCCTGAAGCTGCACACGGTCTGGGTGGAACGGAATATCGCCGCCAGCGTGGTTTGGGTCTTCCCGAGCAGGTAGTACGACAGGAGAAGGTCCTGGTCCTCCCGGCTGAGGTATTGCAGCATCCGCAAGAAACCCACGAAATTCTCTTGGACATAGGTAAAGATGTCATCGTCCTGAAGGTCTCTGCATGTCTCCAGGCTTATCGTCGCGCCGCCTTCCAATGCCTCTTGCTCATCGAGCAACATCGCTCGGGCACTCGTCACCGAGTTCATGTACGGGGTACTTTCCATCTTTCCTCCTGGCCACTTCTAAGATCGGCTTGAGTTCAAGCCGTCGAACATTTGGAGGTGATTTTGGCGTGAAAAATGGAAAAATCTAGAATAGAGGTATTGTGGTATTGGGGGGAGTGTCGTTTTGTTGTGAAGTTGCTCACAAGGATAAATACTGGAAAACAATAGGATTGGGCCAACAAAAAGGGTCGCCTTTCGGCGACCCTCGATGCCCAATTTAATGGGCCAGTAGCACCCCGCGAAGGGATTTGCCTGACGGATTACTCAAGTGCAAGAGCAACGACGGCTGCGGCGTAAGAGATAGGATCGCCGAAACCTGCATTGGGGACTGCGGAACCGCCTTGAAGCGTGCTCTGGATCATCAGATGCGAGCTACCGGCAGGGAGAGAGTGAGACTGTTGGAACGTCGCTCCGGTACCGAGCCCGATTGCGCTGCTGTCGATCATGACGATTGCTTCCATGACCAGTTCGTTGGCATTCGTCGGGGTGATGATGCCGTTTCCGACGACGACAGGACCCATCCCGATTGCTTGGAAAGCCTTGTCGAATGCCGTCTGCCCGGTTCCGTTGTACTTCCCGATGATCTCGAACGCTGAAACTCTGAGACCGCCGTCAAATGCAGGGCGACCTACGGTAGGCGGCGAGAAGAAGTTCGGGGGAGAAGACAGGGACAGACCGGAGTCGATGACAGTGATCGTCTGGTCGCCCGCCGTAGCAGTGGCGGTGTAGGCGAACAAGGACGGGTAATATCCCGAGGCGTCGGGAGAGACGACCGGTGGACTCTGGAGAACGGGAGGACTGGAACTGAGTTCGGTGAAAATGTTGACGAATTTCGCCCTTACGGTGAAAACGTCGCCTTTGTTGCTTGCGATGGTGGGGTCAATCGACGTGAGGGTACTTCCGTTGATATCGTCAACGGTGGGCGGTGACGAAAGGAATATCTCTGCGTCTTGGTTGAAGTCGAAGGAGGTCCTGTTCCCGAACACGAACACGACCAACAGACTGTTGGCGAGTACCGGTGCGGGAAAGACCGCCTGAAGCGGAACTTCGGGGTAAACTGTGTAATTGGTTGCTTGTTGCCTGATGCTGAGTGCCATGTTGCTTCCTCCTCTGATTATTGGCATCGGTGGTCCTCTCCTGCGCCCAAATATGGGCGATGCCTCACTAATGGGGTTCGTAGTCCGAACAACGGACTATCCCATACCTTAGTGAAAGATATGGGACACCCTTTCAATACCGTAAGCGTCAGAGAACGAAACTACTCCTACGTCAAGAAATACAGGGCTAAACTGGCCAATGAAAGAATGGCCCTATGGGAGAAACAGGGGAAGTGCTGCGCCATCTGCCGGGAGTCGATTCCCGTTCGTGGACGGCATGCCTCTTGTATCGACAAAGACCCCGCCACAAGGGAAATCCGGGGAATGTTGTGCCCTCGGTGCCAGGACGGCATCAAAGGCTTCCAGGACAGCCAGACCATCCTCGCGGCGGCGACCGAATATCTGAGGCGCTTCGAGTTGGAACGAAAACGTCGCAGGAGAAGTATTAAACCTGTATGAGTCATGAGATTTCCTTAACAAAAGGGTACGTTGCTTTAGTTGACAACGAAGATTATGAGAGGGTATCAAGGTTCAAATGGACGGCAACGGAGGTTGGGCGAAGTGTATACGCCTACCGAAAAATCCCCGGAGACAATCGTAAATCACAGTTTTTGCACCGGTTTATTACTGGGGTTACGGACCCAAAGATAGAAGTTGACCACAAAAACCACAACGGATTGGACAATCAACGTCTTAATCTTCGTGTAACGGACAAAACAGGCAATGTTCATAATGCCCGAAAATGGTCCTCACCCACATCATCACAATATAAAGGGGTTAGTTGGAACAAACGCAAACAAAAGTGGCACGTCTACATATGGATCAACAGCAAACGAAAGCACCTTGGGTATTTTGATTCCGAAGAAATCGCCGCAAAGGTTTACGACGTGGCGGCGCGGGAGCTTTTTGGGGAGTTCGCATGTCTGAATTCGTAAGCTTGCTCATGCCTACTTACAACCGGTTCAGTTTTATGCCACGTTGTATTCGGTGTTTTCTCTCCCAGGATCACCCCAAGTTGGAGTTCGTAATTTATGATAACGGGAATGATGGAACGGAAAGACTTATCAGAGAATTGAACGACCCTAGAATCAAATATATACACGACTCAAAAGTCAAGAAAAATCACGGGCAATTGATGAACCTTTGCTGTGAAGTGGCCACTGGGGATGTTTTGATCGTTTGGGATTCCGATGACTGGTATCCCCCCGACCGGGTGAGCAGGCAGGTCGCCCCTCTGAACCATCCCCTGGTGGACGCTGCGGGCATGGGGAGCATCTATTATTACGTTCACGGGACCAAAAACGCCTACCAATACCACAACGTGAGTTCGATGAGGTGGTTGGGTGCTTTGGCGTTCCGCCGTTCCTGTTGGCTGGCGAATAGATTCCACGAAATGCCCCACGGGGCGGACACCATGTTCCTCGGGACCATCCCGGCAGAGAAGGCTTACGATCTCACCGACCTCGACCTTCTCGTATCCGCCATCCATCCGAACAATGCAGGTCAGAAACGACCAGTCCCCCCATCTTTTACGCCGGTTCTCTGGGAGAAGATAGAAGAAATCACGAAAGGAACCTTATGACCCCGCTCTGCGAACTTGCGGTAAAGTACGGAACCGACAAGGTTAGCGCGTTCCGGCACGACTACACCCCGTTTTACCACTACCTGCTCTCGGGGAAGAAGGTCAAGAAGGTCCTGGAAATCGGGATAGGCTTCCCCGCCATCATGTGTCCGGTGGACTATCAGCCGGGCGCAAGTCTTCGCATGTGGGAGGAGTACTTCCCCGAGGCGGAAATCTACGCCTTGGATATCCGCCCGGATATCATGGTGAACGAAGGGAGAATCCGGTCCTTCGTCTGCGATCAGGGCGATGCCGAACAGCTTGACTTCATGGGCAGGAGCCTGAGAGGCTACCTTGACCTGAGGAGTGATTTTGACCTGATAATAGACGACGGCTCCCACTTGGCCGAGCATCAAGTCCTTTCGGCCAAGACCCTTCTCCCCTATCTGAGCCCGGACGGCATCTACATCATCGAAGACGTGATGGACGCCGGTAAGGTAGTCCCAGAGCTTCTTTACGATTGCGAGATCAGGGAATTCAACATCCAGGAAATCAACGATGATCGGATAGTGGTCATCCGAGGCAACAGAAAGCCGGATTGCAAGACGGCAATCGTCTTGATCGCCACGGGCGGGGGGTATCTCCAGTACGTCACCCCGCTGATCGACTCCCTGAAGCGATTCTTCCCCCCTCACGATGTCATTCTGTTCACTGACAGCACCGCCCCTTTCGATGCGATCAAGATTCGTCAGCAGCACTTGGGCTGGCCGCAGGCTACGCTCATGCGTTACCATACGATGCTGAAGCAGAAAGACCTGTTTTCCAGATATAACCAAATCTTCTATATGGATGTAGACATGCTGGCGTGCGACGAGGTGGGCAACGACCTGTTCTCGAACGACCTGACCGCCGTGATCCACCCTTCCTACGTGACCACCTTCGAAAAAAATCCGCAAAGCACGGCGTATGTCGAGGAAGACCCTTCCTGCTACTACCAAGGTTGCCTCGTAGGCGGGGACGCCAATACGTTCATGCAGATGTGCGAAACCCTGGCAAAGAACATCGATTTGGACAACGCCAATGGAATCGTAGCGATATGGCACGATGAGTCGCACCTCAACCGATATCTCGCCGACCACCCGCCGTCCAAAACGCTCAGTCCCGCATACTGTTACCCCGGATTGAAGTTCTGCCAGCACACCGAGAGGTGGATAGAAAACCTGACGGAGGGTTTCGTCCCGAAAATAAGACACTTGGTCAAAGTCGAAGACGAAAACTACCACCGGTCATTATCGACTAAGCCGGAAGGAGAAGTCCAATGATTACAGTTCTTTGCCAAGGAGGGTTAGGCAACCAGATGTTCATCTATGCCATGGGATTGGCTCAGGCGTGGCGGCTGGGGACCAACCTCACGATAGATGTGACCCGTTGCGAGTTGCCCAATAGCCGCAATTACGCCCTGAGCCTGTGGTACGGACCGACAGGGAAGGCAATCGTTCGCCATACCCTTGGTACCGTCAAGGAAGATGGGCTTCCCTACAATCAATCCTTGGTCGATAAAATCAAGAACGGGGACTGCCTGGAGGGCTACTGGCAGACAGAAAGATACTTCCAGGGAATGCGGCGAGAACTTCTAAGCGACTTTCACCCTCGGCTGCCTATGACTGGGAGGGCTTTCGACCTGCTAAGGAAAATCGGGGCAGAGGGTCCCCGCAGTGCATTCCTTTCCGTCCGCAGGGGGGACTACGTCAACAACCCGATTCACAAGGCAGTCCACGGGGTTTCGTTGGATTATTACTATCTCGTGGCCGCTGCGAGAGTGGCGGCACATACCCCGAACCCACATTTCTTTGTTTTCACTGACGATCCAGAATGGTGCAAGCAGAACTTCAAACTTCCTTTTAGGTTTACAGTAGTAGATGGGATAGACCAAACTACCAGGGAGCACCTTGGCAGGGAGGACGAGGACATCTGGATGATGAGTCGTTGTCATCATGCCGTAATGGCGAACAGTTCCTTTTCCTGGTGGGGCGCATGGCTTAGCCCATTACCTGATGAGGACCGGATCGTCGTCGCACCAAGGCGTTGGTTTCTCACCCAAGACCTTGATTCCAAAGACATTATCCCTGAGAGGTGGATTCGCATATGAGCTTGGAAAAAGCAAAGATTTGGTTTCTAGACTTGATTTTGGTGCGTTGCAGGACATGCCATGTCTGCGCCGTCCTGGATACCAGCCGCCCGATTTGTCACAAGATTGTATGAGAGGTGGTAATGAAAAACTTCTATTCGCAATTCATGGGTTCCGGCGACCTCGTGTTTGACATCGGGGCCAACATGGGAAGCAGGACGAGGGTATTCGCCGACATGGGCTGCCGGGTCGTCGCCGTCGAGCCCCAAGAAAAGTACGCCAAGAACTTCAACCTTGAGTTCGGTTCCAAGGTACGGTTGATAAACAAAGCCGTGGGCGGTACCTCGGGCTCGACCAAGATGATGCTCTGCACGACTCCTACGGGGGGTCCGATGTCCTCGATGTCCCAGTCGTGGCTGGAAGCGGTCAAAAGAACCGGTAGGTTCGGCGACCACCGATGGGAAAGCGAATTGACCGTGGAGACGACGACGCTGGATGCCCTGATCCGGGAATACGGGATTCCCGCCTTCGTCAAGATTGATGTCGAGGGGTATGAGTTCGAGGTGTTGAGCGGGCTCACGATTCCTCTGAAAGCCCTTTCTTACGAGTTCACGCCCGAATGCTTCGAAGCCACGGCGCGTTGCGCCAAAAGGCTCGAATCTCTCGGTATGCTCGAATTCAACTACTCCATCGGGGAGTCGATGAAAATGGCGCTCCCTGTATGGGTTTCCTGCGACAAGCTCATCGAATCCATAAGCCAGTACAAGGACATCGTGACTTTCGGCGACGTGTATGCCCGAAAGGGGGCGTTGCAGCCTGCCCGAGAAGAAGCACCGCAAGTGGTTCAAACCAAACGAGGGAACGGCGTCCTCATAGGGATGCCCACATGCCCGAAACACGCCGACCGGGCGCGGGAATGCCTCGATACCTGGATTCCCCTGGCCAGGGCCGCCGGATGGACCGTAGAACTTCACGACGGGGCGAGACTGGGGGTTCCCGACGACTACCTGTCTCTTCCCGCCAAGACCCGAGCCCTGTGCCGGTATGCGCTCGACCACGGATACGAACGGATGGTAAAATGCGATGACGACGCCTTCATTCGGGTAGACCGGTTCAAACTCGTGGAGGAAGACTACGCCGGGATATTCTGCCCGAAGAACGATAATGGCTGCACAAGCCACGGGATTCCCGGATACCCTCCTGGCACGATCAAATTCAACTATGTAAGCGGAGGATGCTACTGGCTGTCGAAGCGCTCTATGGAAGCCCTGGTCGATGCTCCCATCAACGGGGAATGGGCCGAGGACCGGTGGGTCGGTCAGGTATTGGGCGCTGCCGGGATCGAGATGAAGGTGTTGGACGATTTCTATTGGTATCCGGGCAAGATGCCTTCCGGGACCGACTTTGCCGTGGTGACACAGCTTGCCAAAGGGAAGGTGCTTCAATACCAGGATTACCTCCTCGGCGGACCCCCGGTTACCGTGCCAGCGGAGTGGCGCAGAGCGGCGGTTCCAGCGCCACCGGCGAGACGCAACCCGATGCACCCTCCTGTGTTCCCCCCGCAGAACAGGACGGTGCCTCCGCAACCCGTGGTGATCGAGCCCAACGCCGATTGGAGAACGAAGATAATCGGGACGAAGGTCAATCAGGCGATAGCAAAGGGGTTCCGGGTCGCCGCCGTCTGCCCCATCGGTTCTTCTTATCACATGGAACTTCGCCGGTCGATGCCGGTCTACGTCGAGGAGCGGATTGAGACTCCCGAGGGTCCAAAAGTATTATTCCTTGTAAAGTGAGGCAACAATGGGACTTGACAAAGACGGAATTCGATTTCTCCTCGGTGCTCACCGGCAGGGGATAGACTTCTCCCGCACCGCCATGATCGGCCGTCAGGAAATGAACTTGAGCCTTGACGAATTGGAGAAAAGCCTGACGGATTTCGGGTACCCGATGGGTACCGTTCTGGCGCGCCAACTCGCCTGTATGAACGACAAGTACGCCGAAAACTTCTTGCGTATCGTACTAGAAGCCAAAGAGATAGCATCATTTGATGCCAGCGACTTCGAGGGCGCTACCCACGTCCACGACTTCAACCTGCCCATATACGAGTGCCAGTATGATCGTTACAGCGTGGTATTGGACGGCGGGACCCTTGAGCACGTCTTCAACTTCCCCCAGGCGATCAAGAACTGCATGCAGATGGTAGCTCCGGGAGGTCACTTCCTGGGAATCATGCCGACGAACAACTACTCCGGTCACGGCTTCTATCAGTTCAGCCCCGAACTCCTTTTCCGGGTCTTCAGCGCCGAGAACGGGTTTGTATGCTCTATAAGGACGGCAATCGTCGGCATGGATGAATGGGTCCAAGTAAGCGACCCTCAAATCACCGGTCGTCGGGAGCTTGTGAACAGTATGCTTCAAACGCTCCTTCTCGTCACCGCTCAGAAGAAACAGACGGTTCCCCTGTTCGCCAAGCCCGTCCAGCAGAGCGACTATGCTGCACTATGGGAGAAAAATGGACCTCGCTGAAATCGTCCGGCCTTATACGATGGCGTCACCCGAGAGGGTGAACCTCCTCAACCGCATTGCCGCCGACGTGAACAAAAAGGGCATTCCCGGTGACATGGTGGAGTGCGGAACCTGCAACGGAGGATTGGGTGCCGTTCTGGCGCACCATGCTGCCAAGGCGGGCAGAAAGACTTGGCTCTTCGACTCCTTCGAAGGCATGCCCGAGGTTACGGAGGAAGACGACGGTGCGAGCCCTGACGGCAATACGGCGGCGTCCTGCATAGGGAAGTGCGTGGGTGACATCGAGACCGTGAGGAAGGTCGTAGCCTTGGCAGGAGGAGACCTGAATCGGGTCGAGATCGTCAAAGGGCGGTTTCAAGATACCTTCCCGACCGTCAGCATCCCGAAAATCGCCTTGCTCATCCTGGATTCCGATTGGTACGAATCAGAGCGTTTGTGTCTCGAAAAGTTCTTTGGCAGAGTACAGCGGGGGGGATTCGTTTACTTTGACGATTATTACTACTGGCCAGGGTGTCGAACTGCCATCCAGGACTTCTTTCTTTCCAAGGACAGGGGCTTCTTCCTTTCTAACATCTGCCGTGTAGGGCATTCGGCGTGGATCGAGGTGTAGCGTGGATACATTATTGGTGACGGTTTCGGACGACAGGTCAGGGCGCAAGGGCGGGAAGTATTCGGAAACCCAGGACAAGGTTCTGCAACTCTTCCAAGCTTGTCCCCAATTCGGAATCACCCGGTTTGCTTTCTGGAAATGGCCGGATATCCTGGCCACATCGTTCTACTTGAACAACAAAAAGATGTTGGATCATCTCGACCCCGCCATAAACGGCAGGTGCTATAAACCCTTCGCCATCCTTGAAGGTCTCAAGTCCCTGAAAGACGGGGACTTTCTCATATATAACGATGTTTCTCCCGAACATTGGCAGAAGTTCAATTCCATCAACACCAATGTGTACGATCTGGATGTGATCAAGGGGCTGTGCATCCAGAACGGGGGCATCCTGTCAGCTACGTCCAGCTACGATACCATCTTCCACGCCACGCAAGAAAACTTTACCCTGGAAAGGTGCATCAACAAGATGGGGATGCAGGCTTATCGGCATTGCCTGCAACATTCCTCGGGGATGATGATGTTCCAGAAGGACAAGAAATCCATGGACTTCGTGGAAGAGTGGCTCCATTGGAACCTCGATGACGAATGCGCCAGCATCGGCTCGGTCGAAGAGGACCCTGCTCATCTCCAACACGCCTATTGGGTAGCCGAAGTCTACCACGGGATAGGGAAACTCGGCCACCGCCACGATCAATCCATCTCGGGACTGCTCCTCAACAAGATGGGCAACCGGTTGGTTGACCATAGGATTGCGGGGGGATTTGCTTTATTGGACTTTTGCAGGAGAGGCGAACGATACCAGTTCATCGACAGCGTCCGACCGCCGCTGCCCTACCGGTTGATCTACGACCACATCAACGCCAGGATGACAAGAGTTCCACGGTAGCTACTTCTTTTTAGGCTCAGGAGCAACTCGGGTCACCGTGAGTGTGATCACGGGCGGGCGGTATACCAGCGGTCCGATCTTGATCTCGTTCCGGCTTCTAAACGCAATCTTGAACCGATGTCCGGCGATGCTGAAAATCAATCCGCTTTCGGCATGGATGATGGGTACGGGGTAGAACCACACGATTCCTGTCTGGTTTTGCCTATAACCGGACAGAACGGCCACGATTGCCCTCTGCTTCAGGCTGACCAACCCTGAACCGCTGGCACCGGGACCACCGGCGATTGACGCTGCAATGTGGTCATTCCAAATGCTTTTCCTCCACTCAGGCAGGGGCTTGACCCGGGCGATAGTACCTATCAGCAATTCTTGACCCCAAATACCAGGATATCCAGCGTACATCACATCATCCCCTGGTCGCAGCTTGCTGGCATCCCCGAGAGGAACATATTCTTTGTCCTGCTTGGACTCGAACGAATACACGGCGAAATCATCGTCGGTAGCGTGTCCGTAGAACTCAAGATTCAGCGGATAGGCGCTCCCGTCTGGCAAGAAAGCATACGCCTTTTTCGTGGGATTCTCCTCGACGCAATGACCGGCCGTCAAGATACGATAGCCCGTCGCAGTCTTGTCGAAGACCGTCAGGGTACACATGGACACTTGATCGTTGTCGGACTCTCGTTCGAAAATACCGGTGGAAGCCTGAACCAGGGTGCGGAAACCATTGTCGGTGTGATGTTCCCAAAGGCGATAGGCGGCGGCGTAGGAGGCTTCTCTGATGTCGTGGCGGAAGGATTTGCTGGCCAGATACGAGGCACTGCACGAGAAAGCAAGAATCACCAACCACAGTTTTATACTATTTATCCCCATTCCTTGGCCCAAGTTTTCTGGAAAGAGAGGCGGCGACCTTTACCGGTCCGTGGCCACCGCCTCGGGTTGTTCCGCAATAGGGAACTCGATCAGGAGTCTCCCCGTTGGTTTGCGGTCGTAAGGAGAGTCAGAACCCTCCTCTGTGAACGGACCGGACCAGACTTGCTATCCATTAAATGATACTGATAACGGATTATTTTTTGATCTCCCTACAAGGGAAGAGAGAATCTCTTCTTTCCCGAATCCCAAATCCTGTACCACCCGAGATCGCGGGCGTTCTTTTCTTCGTTAATCCCGGACTTCACTCTCAGGGCATATTTGCTTATCCTGTGTTTTCCGTCCGTATACGAATAGTCGGGCTTGAGTTCTTTCTCAAACTTGAACCCTATCTTTTCGTACATTTCTCCTGTGTGAAATCTGTTGTCGCTGAAAGTCAGGATTTTTTCGAATCCCATCTCCCTAAGTATCGGCATGGCCGTTTTCAACGCCTTTTCGTGGGGATTCCAAGCCTTGTATCGATGGTCCCAGCAGGCTCGGTGCCACAGCACCGTTCCTGCCTCTCGTTTCATGAAGACCCATACCC
>JGI26339J46600_10000580_pt1 | contig 12412 bp, 10 predicted proteins | sample BogFormECP12_OM1_FD_46600 | JGI IMG/M metagenome (IMG submission 46600) | reverse complement strand
TGGTCTAGGATACCAGCCTGGGGCGTTGGCAACCTGGGTTCAAATCCCAGCGACCCCACCACAAATACCAGAGGCCCATTCTGGAGTCTTGTTATTTGCGTTTTCTGAAGAGTTTGACATCATTGAAAGTGCAAACGTACTCGAAGCCAGTTTCTACGAGCTTCTGGGCTTCTTGTACACTTCTAGCACGCGCGAAGCTGATAGTTTTCTTTTCCGGTTAAATTCATGTGAGGTATTGTCAAGACAAATCGTGCGCCCTTGCTTGGTTCACCAGTTTCCTCTATCTTCCATCCGTAGACTTCCACTATCTTGTTAATCATGTGTAGTCCGCAGCCTGTGCTGCCTCCTGTGCTGTATCCTTCCTTGAAGAGTTCCGGTTTTTCAGCTGCAGGAATACCTACACCATCATCTTCGTAGACAAGTCTCAGCTCTTCTTGGCTTGTTTGCTCGTAGCTTGTTCTTATCCTAGTGGTCTTCTGACCGTACTTCAAAGAGTTGTCGAACAAATTGTAGAATAGCTGTCTCAGCAGTGAGTCGGCCAACACTTCTAGCCCATGGCAATCATCAACCACTTCAACATCCTTCACACCTGAGAAAAGCGAAATTGCCTCATCAACCGCCTTTTCCACGTCAACGTATACAAGTTTCTCAGCGCCTAGCATCTCGTAGGTTTTCGCAAAATCAAAAATCCTCATTACCTGTTGAACTGCTGTTTCCATGTCTTTAAGTTTGTTAAGGGCTTCGCTATTACCTGCTAGCTGCATCTTCAAGAGAAAGGCATTTCCAGTGATCACTGATAATTTGTTTCGCACGTCATGCCTTGTGAGGCCGCCTACGACCCGCAGCTTTTCCTCCAGCTTCTTCCTCTCCGAAATGCTATGGAATACTACGAGGTCCGCTGGTTTTCCTTTATAGTCGATCTTTGCAGCGTTGATTTCATATGGCAGTTTTCTTCCGTTCTTGGTAATTATCTCAACTTCGTAAGGCGACATGTGCATTCCAATCATTCTCTTAGCCAGACTCTTCATCATCGCTGCTTTTGTTCCTACTGAGAACATTTTCAGTTTCAGAAAATTCTTTCCAACAAGCTCTTCTTTCTTAAAGCCCGTTATCTCATGCACTCTTGATGTAGTGTCCAGAACCTTTCCCTTGCTGTCAACGATAGCAACAGGGTCAGCCATCAGATTGAACAACGACTGGAAATGTTTTCTCGACTCCTCCGATTCTTCCTGTACTTTCTTCAGCTCTGAAATGTCATTGTACATAGCGACGTAACCCAAGAATCGACCCTCAACAGTTATCGGGGCCGCAGATACAAAAACCGGAACTAAGGATCCGTCTTTCTTCCTTCTAACAGTAGCTTGACTAACGTGCTTGTCTTCTTCGGCTTTACGATCCAGCTTATGCGCCTCATCAATCTTGTCCTTCGGCACCACCACATCGTTTATGTTTCTGCCCTTGATTTCATCGAGTTTATACCCGAAGAGCATCTCAAACCGGGGGTTAATGTCTAAAATGCAGAAGTTCAGCCCTACATGAACCGCAGCTTCAGGGTTGCCTGCAAACAAGGCCTTGAAGTTCTGTTGGATCTCAAGGGTCGTTCTTTCAGCTTTCTTCTGTTCACTAATGTCCCGAAATATCCCTTGGAGAACCTTTCTTCCTCTTAGTTCAACGATACTACCTTTGATGGCAACTTCCTTGATTTCTCCGGTCTTCGTAATGACTTGTGCCTCCAAAATCTGTCCCTGTCTTTCTCCAATGTGCTGTTGGAAAGTATTGGTGAACCCTTCGTTTTTGGTCGCTTTTTCAGGATGCAAAATCCGTTGATGCTTGCCGACTAATTCCTGCTTGGTCTTGCCTACCAGTTTCATCGCTGCTTGATTACAGTCAACTATTACGCCTGATTCGGTGTCAGCGATAAAAATAGCGTCCATTGCCTCGCTAAAGAGAGTTCTGAACTTCTCCTCACTTTCTCTCAGTTCGTCTTCCGCTTTCTTGCGTTGGGTTATATCCATGAACATTGCTTGCACTGCAGGTTTTGCATCATAGTCTATACGTGAAGATGACAATTCCAGCCAGACTATCGTTCCGTCTTTTCTAAAACCGCGAATGATGTAGTTCGATAGTGGCGAATTGCCCTCCAGTCTTTCTTTGAAACGGCTGAAGAAGAGCTCTCGGTCGTCGGGATGCACGAGTTCTAATGTCTGTTGAGGTGAGAATGAGATCATTTCTTTAGGAGTATAGCCCAGAATCTTTGACATGGTGGCGTTTGCAAAGACGATGTGAGGGACAGGCCCTTGAGCAACCAAAATTCCCTGAAAAGATTGCTCAACTAGTGTCTTGTATTTTTCTTCGCTTTCTTCCAGTGCCTTTTCAGCCTTCTTTTTCTCAGTGATATCTCTGATTATCCCTTCTGTTTGCAACAGGTTGCCTTTCTCATCTTTCTGGGCGGTGACACTGGCCAGAATCTCTATCAGTGTGCCGTCCTTTCTTTTCCAAGTCAGCTCACGGTCTTTGACACACCCTCTGTCCAAGAGTTCTACTAGCAGACGAGCTCTGACTGTGGGGTCAGCATACAATTCGACTGCAGGCCTCCCAATCAGCTCGTCTTGGTTATCGTAACCCAAGATGCTTACTGCTGCCATATTCAGGGATAATATTCTCCCGTCAGATCCATTGATAACGACTCCGTCGACTGTCGACTCGAATAGCCGCCTGTATCGTTCTCCGAGAGTCTCGAGGGCAGCTTCAGCTTTTCTTCTTTCCACCGTTCTTCGAATTGCATAGCTCAATTCGCAGTAGACTGCTTCAGGGTCGCCAATCTTGTTCAGGTATTGGTCTGCTCCAAGGTTCAAGGCTCTGATGGCAACTTCTTCTCTGCCTTTCCCAGTGAATATTAAGAAAGGAACGGTGTTGCCGCTCAGCCTCAGTTCTTTCAGAAACTCAAGCCCGTCTTTGCCGGGCATCCGGTAATCAGAAACCACGGCATCGTATGCATCCTTTCTCATCTTTTCCGATGCTTCTTCAACAGATGAAGCTGTATCTACTTGAAATGAACCCTGCATTTCCAAACATTGTTTAGAAATCTTCAAAATGCTTGGCTCATCATCAACGTGCAAAACCCTTATCAGTTCTTTTTCACTCAAGTCAAGTACTATTTCCGCTGAGGAATGCACAGCATGCTCGATCATCTGACCATCTTCGATGCTTCAAGACACCAGGAAACAATGAACACTAGCCCAAACAATCTCATAGGCGGTAAAAACACTTATGAACGCTCGATAGTGACTCAAAATTTAGACAGAGAAGCAGCGCGCGCAGTTCATCTAGTATAGAAATCGTTGACCTTTCCATAGCGCGCGCTACAACTATGGTGAAAGAATTAATAGCGCGCATGAACACGATTTCCTGTATTCGGAGATCGCATCTATGATCAAGAAACCAGAATGGAAGCTTGGTACGACTCTTACAAAGAAAATTCGGGTTTTAGACAAGGATGAGGAGGAACGAGAGATCAATGCGTTTGATTCAGAGATGAATATGCCCTTTATTCTGGATGTTCCAGAAGGAATTTCATTTGAGGAAATAGAAATCAACAGATGGTATCGTGCAACATTTAAGGTTTACACATCCAAATTGATCCCCGAAATAGAAGAAGAATGGTCTAAGATGACAAAGACAACTGGAAGTATTCGTGAAGGGATAGAACGAATGAAGCAATCTGGAGGGCACGGGACTTTATACAAGTTCGAATTGGTTTCATTGAAATCAACATAATCATGAACAGAGGCTTTCGATTGGCCTTATGCCCTTTTTTGAACTTGCGCGCGCTATCAAGCTCGCGCTTTGTAATAACTAATGTTTTGCGGAGTGATCAAATTTTTTTTAAGCAAAAAGGGAGCAACGCGTTTGAGTTGGCTTGGTGATTGTTATTGTCCTTGAAGGTAGACGTGATTTGTCTTGTGCCCTGTTCTTTGCGCGCGCTTTCGCAGATCGCCTTGCTTTTCCAACCCTTAGCGCGTTAAAAGAGGCTTTAACAGTCAGCAGCTTCATTACCTGCTGAGATATCATCGTTATAGGGACCTGGAAAAGTGGTTGAGCCAGAAGCCAACTTGAGACAAAAAATTGCCTATTTCTCAATGGAAATTGGGCTGTTGAATAACATTCACACGTACAACGGAGGTTTGGGGATTCTCGCAGGGGACACTATCAGATCAAGTGCAGATCTGAGAATTCCTCTAGTAGGAATTACGTTGGTTAGCAGGAAAGGACATTTCAGGCAAGAGATAACCAGCGATGGAAAACAAGTAGAACGTCCCGACCCGTGGGAACCCTCAGAACATATGCAGCTGCTTTCCACGGCGGTGAAGGTGCAAATTCAGAAGAGAGATGTAGCCGTCAAGCCTTGGCTTTACACGGTGAAGAGCCAAAAAGGCGGTGTTGTTTCAGTCTACTTTCTCGACACTGATCTAGAAGGGAACAAACCTGAGGACAGGGAGATTACTTCTTTTTTGTATGGCGGGGATGAAAGATACCGTCTCAAGCAAGAGATTGTTCTTGGAATCGGTGGTGTGAGAATACTGGACGCCTTAGGTTTAGGAGTTCGCAAGTACCACATGAATGAGGGTCATTCCAGTCTCCTCGCTCTTGAATTGCTGCAGAAAAATGGAATGAACATCGAGAAAGTTAGAGACCTATGCGTTTTCACCACACATACCCCTGTCGAGGCAGGGCATGATACGTTTTCCTACGATCTGGTTCGAGAAGTGCTAGGAGACACCGTATCCCTCGACGTCCTAAAAAAACTCGGCGGGCAAGAAAGATTGAATATGACGCTGTTCGCCCTCAATCTAAGCAATTATTATAATGGTGTAGCCAAGAGACACAGAGATTCATCAAAAGCGATGTTCCCAGGATATGAAATTCGCGCCATCACAAATGGGGTCCATTCGTACACTTGGACCTGCGAGAGCTTCAGGAACCTTTATGACAAATATTTTATAGGATGGGCAAATGAACCTAATTTGCTTGTAAGAGCAGACGGGATACTTGATGAAGATATTTGGCGAGCCCATGGTGAAGGAAAGAAAGTGTTGATTGACTACGTCAACAATGTAACAAATGCAGGTATGGATTACCACACCTTGACACTGGGATTTGCGCGAAGAGCAACCGGCTACAAGAGGACGGACTTATTGTTTTCAGACCTAGAAAAACTGAAAAGGGCAAATAGAAAAGGCAGAATCCAGTTAATCTTTGCTGGAAAATCCAATCCCAAGGATGATTCTGGCAGGAAACTGATCGAACAGATATTTGGCTACATACAGAAGCTGAAAGAAGAGATAAAGATTGTTTATCTAGCTAACTATGACATGGACCTCGCGGCCAAATTAGTCTCAGGAGTTGATGTCTGGCTAAATACGCCTCTGCGGCCTTTGGAGGCTTCGGGAACCAGCGGAATGAAGGCTGCCCACAACGGGGTCATAAACTTCAGCGTTTTGGACGGCTGGTGGATCGAAGGTTGGATTGAGGGCGTTACAGGTTGGGCAATAGGACCAGAACCGAACGAAAATGTTTCGGCGGAAGAAGGCCGTAGAAGAGAACTGGATGATCTTTACAACAAGCTAGAGTACATCATTGTTCCAATGTTCTATAGCAGGAGAGACGACTGGATAAGAATGATGAAGAATTCAATCGGGAAAATCGCTTACCACTTTAATAGCCATAGAATGATGCAAAGATACGCAACAGAGGCCTACCTCTAATTTCAATTGAGGCTAAATCAAAAATCCTTAGTACACGATTCGCTATTCTTGTCCCAAAAACGCGCGCTGCGCGCCACAGAGAATAACGACGCTGTTCATATTTATCTGTGGTGGGAATTTAGACTATTGCATTTAATTAAACTTTTTCCATCAGGGCTAACGCGCACGATTCAAAAAATCGAAGAAAAACTTAAAAGTGACCAGCATGTGTATAATCGAAATTGACTGAGGGAAATGGTGGTAAGTTTTTCTCTCTTCTCCCCTTTCTCCCGTAGTGAGTAAAGCTACCATCTTCCCTCATCTCATTTTAGGTTCTGGTCTCTTTTCGGGTGATGGTTCATCCTACAACAAGTCGGGTATTGGAGGCGATATTGTTCTCATTCTATTGGTGCGTGCGCGTTGATTATGCTTCTTAACGTTTCTTCTTCTTGAGTCCTGCGTGTGCTCTTTTCTTTGGCATCTTCTTACCGAGTCTATCTATGTCCATTGTTTCTTATAGGGGTTCCGTAAAGTCGATACTGTAAACTTGTAGCGCGCGCAATAGGCATCATTTCTGCTTCATTGCTTCTTTCTTCTTTTTTTCTTCTTTCATCCTTTCTCTCTTTCTTTTGGTTGTCATCGCATCACATTCAATTTACTATATCTCTAACAATTTCGTAGAATTGTTGTAAAGAGTATCTATTTCTATGTTACCTTACTAATTTTCCTATTTCACGCGCTCTTACGGAACCCACGCGCGTCTATAGCAGCATAAAGCAGTCCGTCCGTGGGTAGCGAGCTTTAACTCAACGGTTCTCATAAGACTTAGCTGGTGAAAGTCGAAATAATCATGGCGCCTATGATGATAATCACGTCAGTATGAAGGGATTTAAGTTCGGTTCATTTTTCCCAAGATGATCTGACATTAAACTGATTCTGAGGCGCCACAACACTATCTTCTAAAGTAGGCTCACAATGAGCTTGCAGAGCAACTGAAAGAAGAACGCGCGCTATGGCTGAGCGCGCACGAAGGCGAAAAGTCCAAGTAATTCTACATACTTATCATGGCCTTGTATTTCCAAGGAAGTAGAAATTATGGGTAGAAAAAAGGTAACGATTTCACTAGGCGCAAAGTGCCTTCAACTAATCGACCACTACGCAGTAACAACTGGATTTGAGTCCAGAAGCAGAGTCATTGAAGAAACAGTTTTCGCAGTTACCGAGCTTCTAGGTCATAGACGCATCTTTGCTCAGAACGCTCAACAATTGAAAGAAAATCCTTCAAAAGAGGAGATAATGAGAAGTCTTCTCCACATAGGTGACATCCTCGCGAAGTACGGTGCAGTTTTGGATAGATTCGAAAGATTCACCGATGCTCCACTCAAACAGACAGTCGCAGGCAAGAAATAGCGCGCGCCNTTTTTTAACGCGCGTTTACTGATGCTGATAAGTAACTGTCTTATCCCGCACGCTCTCTGGATTGTAGCGCGCCCGCTTATCGTCACAGACAATTCACGCAGTATTAACTTTCACTATCGATCCGCAAGCTTCTGTTCAAGATGTTTGACAATGTCTTTCATTATACTTGAACGGTGGTGCTTTGTTTGCTGGAGTGCTTGCTCCCACAGTTCGTCGCAAGCGTCAGCCTGCGTAATAGCAAGAGCGCGGCGTCTATGTCCATACTCTCACCATCTTGGCCAATCTTTCACATACTCCAAAAGCTCGTTTCAGCGCTTGCCTTACGTTCACGTTTTCAAGCCGGCGCTGCTAAAAAAATCATCACTGCAAACTGACTTATCTCTTCTCACACGCGTTTGCGCACGATCTAAGGCGTGCTGAACTGGCCGTCTGTGAGTGTCGGGACTGTTGATTGCTCTGCTGNGTTNACGAGAGTTGCGTCATACAGATGTAACGAACAGCTCCCATTGGTTTTCACATGAAGCTCAACTGTGGCCAGTGTACCGCTGCCGTTAACCCCTTCTACGTTGCCTAAACGTGTGCAGTCTGCCACGATATAGCCGGCTGTGGCGTTTATCTTGAAGCTGGGAAACGTGCTTTGTCCGCCACCTTGCAGGAAGGAGCCTTCTGTAACGTTGGTCACGTCAAGCACCGTGATGTTCCAACTCATCTTCAGTTCCCAACCGAATAGGTCAGAGGCTCCTGAGATTCTGATGTCGACCGTGAAGTTTTGGCCTGCCGATTCTGCGGTTGATTGTGGGTAAATATACACATTTGTTGCGGCAGGCGTCAGGGTTACTACGTAGATGACGCTGGCTGCGATGGCGAGAATAACTACGCAGAAGATGATGATATTTCGTCTGTTCATTCTGCCTTACCAGTGCATTTAGTAAATTTTTCTACTACTAATAAATATTGTTCGAGACTGTTGAATTGCAGTCTGGCGCTTGCATCGGTTTCTTTTTTGCACGCCAATGAAGACGACGGCGCAGACCGCAAAAGCCATGGGAATGAGAAGAACCGTTGGATTTGAAATCTCCGGAATCGTCGAACTGAATATGCCGTCGATTGTCTGATGGTCAATCGGTTGTGATGGCGGGCCGTCAGGAGGAGGGCGGTCAGCCAAACTGGCTNCGAGCGTGAGATTTGAAGNCCCAGCGGTCTTCACGTCGAAAGTGATCCTGACGAGATTNCCTGTTCCGTTGAAAGATGGCGCGGGCGTCTCAGATGCTGCTACAAGGCTGTAGTTACCTTCTTGAGTTGACGTGTCAATTTGGGTTGAGTTTTCTACTTGAAAAACCGTGTTGTATAGGGCTCCGTCAGACAAACCTAAGCGGACATCGATTCTTGCTACTTCCAAAACTGTGGAATTCCACGAAAGAAGCAAATCGAATCCATATAGATTTTGGATATTAGCGACCGTCACGTTGATCGTAAAATTCTGGCTAATGCCCGCTGAGTTTATCTGTGGTTCTACCTCAACAACTGTGTCAGTCGACGCCCGAGTGATTGGCATTTGATGTGCAAAAAGCACCAAAAACGGTGATGTCAACGATAATGCCAGTAGAACCTTGAATAAGGCAAGTTGCCTTTTTCCCGTAAATTCACTCTCCATCTTGATGGTCAAGGACTACCATCTTTTCTCTTCCCCTCGTCTGTCTCTTGATCATGCCCTTGCTTTCCATGGATGCCAGCAGCTGGCTGGTTTTGGCTTTTGAAAACCTACATTGCTCCGCAATTGAAGATTGGTTCACGGCTTTTTCTGATGTCTTCAACAGGCTCAAGATCTTTTCTTCGTCACTTTCAATCTCTNGGAGATCTTTGTGTTCAGCTTTTTCCTGTTCTTTGCGTTTCTTTCTCTTTCGACGCGTGACCTCGTAAAGGGTCATTGAGCAAGCCGCAGCGGCTATAATGATGCCTGCGATGATGGCAGCATCCTCTGTTGCTGTTTCCGCGGAATCCGCGGTGGATGACTGTTTTTCTAGCGTTATCAACGTTTGTCCATTAACCAGATCCGTGGTTCCAAGCCACGTTAATATGTGGAGCGAGTCGTTTTGTTGATANGGCGCGGGCGANGCTTGTTTTACCACATATTCGGATGGATATGTAATGGTTACTTGNCCGTCTTCGTACAGTTGACTGAAAAAGTTCTCAACCTGGAACACGTCACCNATAATNATGTCGCTGTCGTTAGCCTTGCTGAAATTTTGCCAGTAGAATCTGTACTCAACTGTGACGTAGGAGCCCGAGAAGTTTGATGTAAGCGAGAACTCGCTCTCGTCGACCCCCATACTTCTTTGCGTTACGTTCTCTGCAGCTTGCACCAAGGACTCGACCTTGCCTTTAAACTCGATTAGGGTGTCCAATGAGGATTGAATTTGCGTTTCAGTCCGAGTTATAGTCCAGGCTGACGAACCATCGCTCTCGACCTGAATCGAGTATTGAGTTGAACCTGCGGGATTGGCCATTTCACACGGAACAAGGAGGAGCAAGGAAAATAGAGTGATTGCAACAAAGATGCAGGTTCTCATCTAGATGTCTCTTTTATCAACATGCTTCAGCCATATTTAAGAATTCCAGAACGAAACAAGCCTATTATTTCATTGTCGTCCTGAATGTTTTTGACAATGCGCTCGTGTCTCGCTTGCTGTTATTGTTTTGTCTAGAGGAANCAATGGTTCTCCTTGAGTGTCTGAAGAAACGCATGTACTAAGGTTTGATGATGGATGCTAAGTAATGTCGAAGCATTGCAGCTTAAAACAGAAAATAAACAGTTATGAACGATTGTAAACGAAAATAGACGTATTAATACCTTTAAACATGGAAAGCTCTCAGGAAACGCTTTTATTTGTCTTTGTCATTCTATTTGTTACGTGAAACGGGAGGAAAAGATTTTGCAAAAAGGTATTGCGTTGATTATGTTTGCAATCTTGGCCATCGGCAGCTTCGCTTTGATACCGAACCTTTCAAACGCAGATACTCAAGTCAGCAGCATATGGGTAAGACTGAATGGCTTCATCAATAGTTGGGGCAACGACTCTGTTTTCGGCTGGTGAGAGCTTTGGCATTCACTATCAACAACAATGGCACCACTAACGAATGGGCTTCAGTAAATGCATTATGGAGCAACCAAACAGTGAGGTTGAACGTCACACAAGATGCTCCAGGAACTTTCACGTTCTCATATTACATGGCTAGACTTGTCAACACTTCGATGATAGACTTCAATTCGTCTGGCTACGACCTATATATCTCAGGCTTGTGGAATGTGAGCAAAATCACAACGACGCTAACCATAAGCCCTACCGCAATCAATCATCTTGTGAACTTCACAAGGACGGATGAACAGATTCTTGGCGACGCACAAGGATATCTTGCTCTTCCCAACCAAACACCGCGCTTTGAGCTTAACATAACAGGCATTGACGTGCTTACAGGATATGTTGCGATGTCGGTATTACAGTTCAAACAAATACAGTTCTTTGACGTCGCAGGTCCGAACGGCGTTCCAGACGGGAAAGTAGATATTCACGATCTCGTCAGGGTGGCTAGAGCCTACGGCACAGTCGTTGGAATGAGTGGTTACAGCTTTGACATGGATTTCAATCTTGCAGGCAGAATTGACATATTCGATTTGACAACTATCGCAGCAAACATTCAAGGATAAAACTCCCTAAACCCTTTTTTTATTGCGAGAATAAGGCAAATTAATAGCGCCATGTCAATCATGATAAAGGAGGAGAGAACATAGGCATCGGTTNCGAGGCGCCACGCCATTTGAGTCTCTTGATCAGCGTGCTGTTTGCGGTTTTGATTTTGTNNTCTTCAGGTTTCATTTGTCCGGTCAGATCTTCAACTGAGCCATCANTAAGCNTCGTTCCTCAAACTGTTTTTGACTGCGTAGGCAGGGATTTCACCGTAAACGTGTCGATTTCAAACGTCAGCATTTCAGATCCACTTTACGGCTGGGAATTCAAGCTAAACTGGACTGTTTCTTTACTGACTAACGTAAGTGTGGTCGAAGGTCCTTTTTTGAAGGAAAGCGGAGATACTTTTTTCACTTACAATTCAAATGATTCTGAAGGGCATTTGATTGTTGACTGCANCTTGCTCGGGGAGGCTCTGGGAGCAAGCGGAAACGGAGTACTCGCAATCGTAACGTTCCATGTTAATGCAACCGGGCATTCTCCTCTGAATTTATACGAGGCAACGCTAATTGACAACAATGAGATGCAGATTCCCTGCCAAGTCACAAGCGGTTATGCAGGCCCGCTTCCCGGCGACATAAACGGCGACGGCAAAGTGAACCTCGAAGATTTGGTNTTTCTGGCAAATGCCTATGGGACGACGCCTGCATCAGGTGGCATACCTGGAGCTCCACACGCGTGGAACCCNAACGCGGACATAGATGGGGACGGCGTTGTCGGACTCTCGGACCTCGTCATTCTAGCTCTCCACTACGGACAAACGGTGTCGTAGGNCTTTTNNAGCCTCGTAANGCGNTTTACGCCTCTCTAGGCGCCCAGCCGTTTCGTTTAATGTGTGTGCTGGCTTTTTTTCGATTCTTTGAAATGGACGGCGTTCATCTGCGTGAAGGAGATAAAACCTGAGGGGGAACCAAAATAAAATTAGAGCGAGGCATTTTTATGAATGGGCGTATGATCCATTATTAGCTTGTGCGCGGAGAGGGCTTGGCTGACTATAATTATTGATGATGCAGGAACCGGTGATTTGCTTTTTGGTGTGGTCATAGCTGCTTTCCGTAGCGAGACTCAGGAATTTAGATACGATGTTTTAGATGTCAAATATTTTAGGTATCCAAGATTCCGATCAAAAGAGTATCTGCGGGAGGCTTCAACAATCGTGTTTCAGTTGCTTGAAAAACTCGAACTCAAGAAAGGCGAACGAATTCAAATATGCAGAGGCTACATCTTTGACGAGGCGGTGAATGGTTTAAAAGAGATATACAGTAGCGATCAAATTGAAAGAGTCACGGTAGTGGGGGAGCCTCAGAGGCTTACAGAAATAGCATACCTTGATGAGATCAGAAACTTGGGCTATGAACCTGTGAAAGAGAGAGATGAGAAAAAGGCGAAGAGCTTTTTTCATATGATGAATTGGCTGAAGAAGAATCCCGAAAAAATGATATATGCAAAGACAGGATGGCCGCGCCTCCAAAAATATAATCTTTTCAGATATTACTGCCAAAA
>JGI26339J46600_10000577_pt1 | contig 12478 bp, 13 predicted proteins | sample BogFormECP12_OM1_FD_46600 | JGI IMG/M metagenome (IMG submission 46600) | reverse complement strand
GTTTGCCGGACATGGCTACGTTGTTCTGCGCTGCGATCTGCCCTTCCGCCAGGAGCGGCGAACCGGCCCGCCGTTTCCGGGCAATGCGGAACGCGATCGCGCGGGTCTCGGCAACGCGATTGCAGTTTTGCGTAAGAATGTCGCGGGGCGCATTTTTCTTGGAGGCCACTCCTACGGCGGACGGCAAGCGACGATGCTCTGCGCCGCCGAGCCGGACGTGGTCAAATCAGAGCGGGTCTCGGGCCTGCTGTTACTCTCCTACCCTTTGCACCCGCCGCGTAAAGCTGAACAGTTTCGCATTCAACATCTGCACAGTCTGCGCGCGCCGAGCCTNTTCGTGCACGGAACGCGCGACCCCTTCGGAAGCGTTGAAGAGATGACGAAAGCCTTGCAGATAATTCACGCCAAAACCGAGTTAATGAAGGTGGAAGGCGCGGGCCATGACTTGGGTTTCAAGGGAAAGGCGCAGAGGTTGGAACTTTTCGCTACCATCTTTGCAAAGTTTGAGGAGATGTTTAGCTAGACCATATAGCGCGGACACTCTGGTCCGCGTGCACGGAGCTAATTCGGCGACCACGCGGACAAGAGTGTCCGCGCTACATGTATAACGCTCTAGTTTACCCAGCCCGATTTCGATCCGCCATTGGTTTTGTCATTATCGTCGGGGGGCACGTAGTTCCCGTGCTCGTCGAAGGTGACTTTGCGGTCGTGATCTNTCATATAGACTTCGAATTTTCTCGCNGCGCGCCGCCGCTTCCAGCGGTAGTAAGAGTTCCGAAGGCCGTAGTAGCGCTCGGAGAGATCGAAACCGCGGAGTCCTCGCGGCACAAACTTCACGTACACGTACCCGAAAAACAGGCCGCCCAGGTGGGCGACGTACGCCACGCCACCGCCGCCGCTCATGGCGAAGGCCAACTCTACCACGATCAGGATCGCGATGAAGTACTTGGCCTTGATCAGAAACGGGAACGGGATCATCATGATCTCGTTTTCGGCAAACACGATTCCAAAGGCGATCAGAATCGCGAAGACCCCACCGGAGGCTCCGATTGTCATGATGTTCGGGCCGCCGAGCACGTGTCCGTATGACACGATGATGGTGGTGATGGCCGCGCCAATTACCCCGAAAAAATACAAATCTAAAAAACGCCGTGAACCCCACGCGCCCTCAAGCGCCGACCCAAACATCCAAATTCCCAGCATGTTGCCGAACCAATGCCAAAAGCCGGCATGCAGGAAGCTGTACGTCACAATCTGCCAGATCCAGCCGTGGGTCACTTGAGCCGGGATGAGGCCGAAATACTCTAATATCAACCGGTCAATGCCCGGCACGGCCAAGCCAAACAATTCCATGAGAAGGAAAATGGCCGTGTTGAGCCCGAGGAGCCAGATTACGGCCCGCGTGAAGGGCGGCAGGCTGAGCGTCATTTCGCGGCTTCGAACCAATCGGCACTCCTCATGTTCTGCTAGTAGTCTCTGGTGAAACTCGAACACCAAACCCAGCGCCTAAAGGCGCAATCGTAAAGCAGGACCTTGCGGCATGCCTGAAGGCATGCCCTGATACGAATCGGATTTCCACCGCAGGCTGTTAGCGACTACTACCTTTCTGGCTCCGGCACAACCGGCAGACTGCGATGTCCCGCCGCATCGACCGCGCGCACAGCGAATATCACATTATCCTTCGAAACCTTCAGGGTTGCACGCGTACCGCCGCTGACCGTTTGGACGTACTCCCAATCGGCCGCATTCGTCGAGCGCCAGACCATCTCGTAGGCGGCCGCGCCGGCCGAAGGTTCCCACGTCAAAGTCGTGTCGTTTTCGAGATTCTTCGTCAGCATTCTTACGCTTGCCGGCGGCGCGGGAGCCAATGCCAGCGAAGCCAGCGTCGCCGCGTTCAGCCGCGCTACGTGCGCCACGTAGTCGAAGTCCACGAACTTGGGCAGGTCTCCGTATTCGATGCCGTTGGCGTCATCCTTGCGAACGTTCTGATGTTGATGGTTGTAGTCTTCGCGGAATTCGGTGAACCGCACTGCGGCGAAGCCCTGCTGATTGAAAGAGTAGTGGTCACCTCCGCGCAGGAAGCGATCGAGACGGAATATCAGGAGTGGCTTCACCCCGGCATCGTACGATCGCCCGACGTCGGCGATGTAGCGGGCAAGCTCGCGCGAAGTCGAGTCGCTCTCTCCGCCGAGCATTCTTATTCGCTTGATTTCAGCCTCGCTCGCCACCGCTGGCAGCCCTTCGGAAAACACGCGCACCAGGCTCGAGTCCTGCTGCGGACCGCGGTCGCCCCCCACAATGTCATTGTTCAAAACGGCTTCGAGTTTCCACCCCTGCTGCTTGGCCATCTCGGCAAAGTGCTTGCTGCCGTTCAGACCCTGTTCTTCTCCCGCGACCGTAAGAAAAATGATCGTCGCAGGGAACTTAACTTTGTTCAGAACGGCCTTGCTCAAAACGCGGGCGCATTCCAGACTTACCGCCGTGCCGCTGCCATCGTCATTCGCTCCCGGTGCAGGGTCGGCCCCGTTAAAGATATCGGTGCTTCGCGAGTCGTAATGGCCGGTTACCAGCACGATGCGATTCGCCTGCTGCGGGTCGGTTCCGCGCAGCACGGCATAAACATTGGTGATTTCGGTCGGTTTCGGGATACGGTCGGCAGGCTGCTCGGTGAAAGTGTCTGTTTTCACTTCCAGGCAGCCGCCGCAGTCTTTCGAATAGCGCTCAAACTCCGCTTTGATCCACTCCCGCGCCGCTCCGATTCCCTTGCCCGCTTTGATGGATGCGTCATCCTGGGCGGAAATCGTGGACCGGTTCTGGAAGCTGACCAGCTTCTCGATCGTCTGCCGGATGTGGTCGGCGGAAGCTTGCCGGATCGCTTCGGCGATGTGCGCGTCGACATGCGGGTCGGATGCCAGGCGGGGCGCCGGACCCCGCGCGATTTCCTGCGCCAGGCACGGAGAAGCACAAGACGCCACCAACAGGGCAAGAACCAGAGCTGCGACAATTCTGGTGCAGAGGCAACCGGAACGGAAAGACTTGGTGATTTCAGAATTTTCTTGGTAAGCCACTTGACCTTTTCCTCACGAAGAAACTAAATATAACAGGGTACCCCGAACGTGGAGGGAATCATGGTGTACTGTCCTGAATGCGAGACGGATCTCGACATCGAGGAAGATGAGGTCGATGAAGGCGCGGTCGTCTCCTGCCCGGAGTGCGGCACGGACTTCGAGGTGGTTACAGTGAATCCCGTTGAACTGAAAGTGGTCGGCGAAGACGAGATCGAAGACGATGAGGACGAAGAAGGCGTCGTCAAAGAAGAGTCCGAGGACGAGGATTCCTGAAGAACTCTGCGCATTTCCGGGTGTTCCGGCACTTGGTCGCAATGGCTTCGTCAGTGTTGTTCCTGGCGTCTCTGCTTGCCCCTGTGAGCGCACGCGGTAGCGACCCCGAGAAGCCGNAGTCTTACGGCCTAATCTTCGGAACGGTATGGGACCCCGACGGGCACCCGCTCTACGGGGTCAAGGTGAAGATCCGGCGGGCCGACGAGAAAAAAGCCCGCTGGGAACTGTACTCCAATCACACCGGTGAGTTTGCCCAGCGGTTGCCCGTGGGCAAGGCGGACTACATCGTTTGGGCGGACGTGAAGGACTACAAGCTGCCCTCGGGCAGAAAGCTGAAGCCTGGCTCCGAAGTAACCGTGCATATCGACAATGACGAGCGTTCCGACATCGGTCTTCATTTAGACTGGTAATGGCAGCCGTGGGTTGGGAATCAGCGGCCATGGGATAGTCATGAAGAAAGCGGTCATTGGGATTGGGATTGCGGCTTCGCTGCTGGTCCTGTTGTCGGCGTCGGTCTTCTACATGTACATGTCGACATCGGTCCTGGCGGCGCCAGCGCAGTTGTTTGGCCGCGATTCGAAGCAAGACAAGACCCGCCTGCTTACGGGCAAGGTTCTGGACGGCGGCGACAATCCTTTGCCGAACGCGGTCGTCTATCTAACCAACACTCACACGCGCTCCGTGAAAACCTATATTGTTGGCCCGGACGGCGCCTACCGTTTTCCGGCGCTTCAGCCGAGCATCGACTACGAAGTGTATGCGCAATACAACAACCGCAAGAGCGGCACCAAGACGGTCAGCCAATTTGACGACCGGTCGCAGGTTTACATCAGTTTGAAAATCAACACCCAAGCCGACACCAAATAAGCCCTTGCGCTTGCGCGTTGCCCGGTTCACTCCAACCACGTTACCGACGGCTGGCACCGGCCTGTCGCATCCACTCGGGCGTAACTTGTCTGTGACCGACCCTTAGGCTACATTCGATCTGGTTCACGCGAAAACGGTCATGCCGATTGTTAGCTACGCTGCGGTCGTTCTGCTGGCTACGGGCGCCGCGATCTACGCGGTCATCGTGTACAACGGACTGGTGCGCCAGCAGAATGAAATGGGCCGAGCCTGGGCCAATATCGACGTTCTGCTCAAGCAGCGCCACGACGAGGTTCCCAACCTGGTGGCCTGCGTCAAGGGCTACATGGCTCACGAGCGGCAGACGCTGGAGGCGGTGACGCAGGCTCGTGCGGCTTCGATGAGCGCGGCCAGCATTCCGCAGAAGGCGCAGGCTGACCTATTGCTAACGAGCGCTCTGCGATCATTTTTTGTGGTGGCGGAGCGGTACCCGCAGCTCAAGGCCGACCAGAATTTTCTGGCGCTGCAGAGTCGCATCTCCGAACTGGAGGAACGAATCGCCGACCGCCGCGAGTTTTTCAACGACGACGTCAACACCTACAACACGCGGATCGCACAACTCCCCGAAGTCTTCCTGGCGCGGCTGATGAAACTGCAGCCGCGGCAGATGTTCCAGGTGAACGAGCAGGAGCGGCAGCAGGTGGAAGTGAAACTGGCTCGGGCACAAGGGACTGCCTAGCAGCATGGTGAAAGTCGGGTTGCAGTCTTGGTTGCGCCTGTGTCCCCTGGTTCAGACTTTCGCAAAGCAACCACAGGGGACACAGAGGAGCACAGGGGAAACCCAAAGGCCGGTCGCCGATCGCCACTCAGAGAATCGAGCGCACAACCCCAACATCAGCTCTGCGGCCAAAAAAAAGGCCACCGCTGGCGGTGGCCTTGAATTCGCTGTGCCCGTTTCTCGAAGTTAGTTGCTGTCCCCGCCGGCCCGTTTCCACGAGATCAAGTCGCCGATGGTGGTGCTGGTTGAGGAGGAAGACGCCGGGTGCTTGTAGGACTCGACTTCCTGACGCGACGCTTCTTCGCCGACCGCCCGGATGCTCAGGCCGACTTTTTTCTCTTCCTGGTTCATCTTGATGATCTTGAAGTCGAACTCGCCACCCGGTTCCAGATGCACCGGCTGTCCGTTCGCATCGACGGCTTCTGAGTTGTGACACAGACCTTCAATGCCCTCGGCAATCTCGACAAATGCGCCGAAGTTCGCCACGCGCAGGATCTTGCCATGCAGGATGTCGCCGATGCGGTGCTGCGCGAAGAACGAATCCCAAACGTCGGGCTGCATCTGCTTCACGCCGAGCGAAAGGCGCCGCTTGTCCGGTTCGATGGCCAGAATCACGGCCTTGACCTTGTCGCCCTTCTTCAGCACTTCGGAAGGATGCTTCACGCGGGTGGTCCAGCTCAGGTTGCTGACATGCACCAAGCCGTCAATTCCCTCTTCGATTTCAATAAAGGCGCCAAACTCGGTCAGGTTGCGGACCCGGCCCTCGACCGTCGCCCCCACGGGATATTTGTCGTGCAGCGTATCCCAGGGGTTGGAGGCGAGTTGCCGCATGCCCAGCGAAATCCGGCGCTCGGCCGGGTTCACACTCAAAACCACGCAGTCCACTGCGTCGTTTACGTTGACCAGCTTTGACGGATGCTTCATCCGTTTCGACCACGTCATTTCGCTCACGTGGACGAGGCCTTCAATGCCCTGCTCGAGTTCTACAAAGGCGCCGTAATCGGTGACGCTGATCACGCGTCCGTGGACGTGTGCGCCCACCGGGTAGCGGTGTTCCGCATCCAGCCACGGATCGGGTGTGAGCTGTTTGAAACCCAGCGAGACGCGCTGTTTGTCTTTGTCGTACTTCAGGACCTTAACCTGAATCTGGTCGCCGACGTTGACCAGGTCGCGCGGGTGCGTCAGACGTCCCCACGACATGTCGGTGATGTGCAGCAACCCGTCAATTCCGCCCATATCCACAAACGCCCCATACTCGGTTAGGTTCTTGACGATCCCGGTGAGGACGCTGCCTTCTTCCAGGTGTTCCAGTGTTTTGCCGCGCTTTTCGTTCTGCTCTTCTTCCAGAAGCTGTTTGCGCGAGACCACGATGTTACCGCGCTTCTTGTTGAGCTTGATGATGGCGACTTCCATCGTCTGGCCCTTCATGCCGTCCAGATTACGGATGGGGCGCAGGTCCACTTGCGAGCCCGGCAGGAAGGCGCGAGCGCCCTGAATGTCCAGGGTGAGACCTCCCTTGATGCGTTCCACGACGATGCCCTTGATCGGCTTCTTTTCGTTGTAAGCGCGCTCGATCTCATCCCACGACCGCAGGCGCTGCGCCTTCAGGTGCGAGAGGTTGACGTAGCCCTCTTCGGTTTCGCCCTTCTCCCGCATCACGTCGATCTCGGCGCCGGGCTCGAACTTGGGCTTGCCCTCGTGATCGAGGATTTCCGCAATCGGCACCATGCCTTCGGATTTCGCCCCGATATCGACGACAACGTGGGTCGCGGTCAGTTTCACCACGGTGCCTTTGATTACGTGGTCGCCGCCAACCGATTCTTCGCTTTCGGTCTCGAAGTGCTGGAGGGCGGCGGCGAAATCATCGCTGCCCGCGGCGGCATTCTCGGCGGCGGAATTTTCAGGAGCGGAATGTTGAGCAGCGTCAGGGGCGGAGGTCAGTGGCTCCGCGGGAGAGGGTTGTGCGTGCTCGGGAGCGTCGATTACGGCCGAGGCGCCGGTGTGAGTGTCGTGTGCAGGTGTCATGGTTTCAAGACTGGATTCAAGATTGTGGGCGGTGCTGTCGTCGAACAAGTTCATAGCCTCGGTGTCGATGCGTTCGTGCGCGATGCATTCGTGCGCGACACATGCGGGACGTGGCATAGCGGACTGCTGGCGTGGTCTTTAGGTTGCGTTGAGGCCGACCTGGCGGACGACCCTGGGACAATTCCAGCTGGTTCGAAACCGCGTCCAATAGGGACTCTCTGACTATAACAACCGCTTTGGAACAGTGTCAAACGCGAAACGGGCCGGCGGCCCAAAAATTCATAGACTCGTCACACTGCCGCGTCCCTTCCGCCCCAATAGGGGGATTGGTAACCGGTTACCGCCCTTCGGCGGAGCGACGGGCGTCTCGCGAGCCTGCCCTGANCGAAGTCGAAGGGTCCAGCCGGGCGGGGACGCCCGGCTCTGCACCAGCAACACTCCGTCAGCAACCCGTTGGCTCCACGCTGGCCGCTTCTGCTACCCTCCCCCCATGGACCATCTCTGGACTCCGTGGCGTTACGCATATGTCACCGGCGCTGACCTGATATCGGGCTGCATATTCTGCGATGCTCCCAAACAAAACGACCAACAGGCCCGCATCGTTCACCGCGGGGCGCATTGCTACGTCATACTCAATACCTATCCGTACACCAATGGGCATGTCATGGTCGTGCCCTACGGGCACCTGGACGAGTTGCACAATCTCCCCGCCGAAGCCGCCCACGAGATGATGGTTCTGACCCAGCGGATGGAGTCGGTTCTGCGTTCTCTCTATCGGCCCGACGGCATCAATCTCGGCATGAATATCGGAAAAGCCGCGGGCGCCGGCGTGGCTGGACACATCCACATGCACATCCTGCCGCGCTGGATCGCGGACGCCAATTTCCTCAGCGTCATAGGCGAGACCAGAGTGCTGCCCGAGGCGCCGGAAGTGACGTGGGAACGGATACGGCAGGAGCTGGGAAAGAATTTGTAATTGGTGATTTGTAATTTGTAATCGAACACCTTCCACCACGGTTGGTGGACGTGCTTTCAAATTACCAATTGCAAATTGCCAATTACAAATTTCTGCATCCAGCTCCACGCACTCGACACGATATCGTCGAGATTGCGCTGGGCGGTCCATCCCAGCAGTCTTTGAGCCTTGGCCGGATCGGCCACCAGAACGGGAGGATCGCCCGGCCGCCGCGGGCCAATCTTCCGCCGAACGGGGCGTCCAGTGACGTTTTCCGCTGCCCGGATGACTTCGAGAACGGAATGTCCCCGGCCTGTTCCCAAATTGACAGCCAGCGGCTCGCCGTCTTTTTCGGCGCCCTCTGTTTCGAGGTGTTGCAAGGCTCGCACGTGCGCATCGGCGAGATCGTTGACATGAATGTAGTCGCGCACGCAGGTGCCGTCCGGAGTCGGGTAGTCGGACCCATAGATCTGCAACTGGGGTCCGTTCCCGGTGGAGGCGGCCAGCGCCAGTGGAATCAGGTGAGTTTCCGGCTGGTGCATCTCGCCAATCTCGCCGCTTTCGTCTTCACTGTCATCGGCGCCCGCAGCGTTGAAATAGCGCAGGCTCACCGAGCGCAGACCGTAAGCGCGGCTGTAAGCCTCGAGCGCATTTTCGAGAAAAAGCTTCGACGCGCCATAGGGATTCACCGGCTCGCGCGGCGTCTGCTCGGTGATCGGAATGTGCTCAGGGATGCCGTACACAGCGCAGGTGGAGGAAAACACGAAGCGGCGGATACCGGCGTCCAGCGCCGAATTCAAGAGGCTGAGCGCCGCGGCGACGTTGTTGCGGAAATACTTGCGCGGGTTCTCGACCGATTCCCCGACGTAGGCGTGGGCGGCAAAGTGCATGACCGCGTCGACGCGCGCGAGCACGGGCCGGAGCCTGGGTTCGTCGGCGATGTCACCCTCCACCAACTCGAAGCCTCGCGCCAGGCGATCGAACCCGGTCGAGAGATTGTCATAGAGCACGACCTCATAGCCGGAACGGCGCAGCGCGCGCGCCGCATGACTGCCGATATAGCCTGCTCCACCCGACACTAAGATCGCCAAGAAAAACCTCGCGTGATTCAACGGTCTGAGTTTTTCTTTATGTCTGCGATCATGTTGCCGCGAAAAGCAGTTGTCCTGAGGTGACAGCTGTCACCGTGCGTTTGTGACAGAGGGTCGCTGGCGCCAGTGGCGTGCTCTTCAACTCGAAATTTGCCACGCCCTGTCATCCCGAGCGAAGCGAGGGATCGGCATTTTGCCGCGAACTGCAGATCCCTCGCTTCGCTCGGGATGACAATTCGGGGAGGGTGTCGCTCGTGCGCCGAACGAGCGTCCTCGNCCGTGGCTGCCGACTGGTGTAGAATTTGAAAGTCGAACCCCACGCTGCCATCCTCGGCANCGGATTTCATCGTTAGGTAGGATCATCGGGACGTAGCGCAGCCTGGTAGCGCACTTGCTTGGGGTGCAAGGGGTCGCGAGTTCAAATCTCGCCGTCCCGACCAATTACTTCCCCCGTATGTCCGGTGGCACGGGCCGATAACCCGGCCCGATTCCAATTGCTGAGAGCTAAACTNCCCCGGCCTCAAGTCCATTCCTCTGTGATCCCGGCCCTTGCATTTTTCCTGCGTTTGGCGCAACGTTTTCAAAATGAAAGGAGTGCTCCCGACATCATGATCAAGGTTCTGATCCACCACGAAGTCGCCGACTATACGGCCTGGAAAGCCGCGTTCGATTCCTCCTTCGACTGGCGGCGCAAAAACGGCGAGTGCAGTTGCCGTATTTTCCGCGGCGCTGGAGACGTCAACGACGTCACTCTTTTCTTCGAGTGGGAGAGTCTGGAAAAGGCGCGCGCTTTCATAGCATCCGACGAACTCAAAGCCAAAATGGCGAGCGCGGGTGTCAAAGGCCAGCCTCGAGTCGACTTCCTGACCGAGGTGCACAGCGTCCGGCGCAGCGCTGCCGACTGAGCGGCGCCGCATGGTGGGGTTTCGCCCCGCGGACAGCCGAGGGCGGCTGTCCCTACGTGGGTGTTTCCGGACGCGGGATTAATGGCGTGCGGAAAGAATGTGCAGGATCTGCTGCAGCTCATTCCGCATGTGCGCCACACTCACGGCAGGTTTCACGGGAAACGGAAGCGCGGACTGGCTACGATCGGACTTGCTCTCCTCGCGCAACTGCACCCGGGCGCCCGCGATCGTGAAACCGTCTTCATAAAGCAGTTTCTTGATCCGTACCACCGACTCCACATCGCGCTTGCGATACATGCGCTGCCCGGTGCTGCTCTTGACCGGCTTAAGCTGCGGAAATTCGGTTTCCCAGAACCGAAGCACGTAAGCCGGCAGGCGGCACAAGCCGGCGACTTCACCGATGCGGAAATAGAGCTTGTCCGGAATGATGATTTCGGCGTTGCGGGCCGCTTTCTTTGAAGTTTTCTTTCGCAGGGTCATTGGAGGCCGCATCCGTGCTCCCGTATACGCGTTTCTAGCACGACCCGCGCCACGGGACAACCCCCCAAAAGTGCAGATAGTAAGGATATAGTGCCGATAAAGACCGCTGCCAGCCCAACTTCCCAGTCGGGGCTCGGCATCACTGTCCCGCAACTGGGAGAGGAAAAGCCTCTCAAGAGGTGCTTCTCCTGAGAGGCTTGGGGAATTTCTGAACGAGCATCCGTCCGCTTAGTGTTTCTTTTTCTTGGCGGCTTTCTTCTTGGTTGCCATGAAGTGTTTCCTCCGTTTGAACGATTTGTTCTCCCAAGGTTCTCGACAGGGCACCTTGATGCCCGGGCTACTCAACTTGTAGTATGAGCAGCTGTCCTACCACAAGATATTGCCACTTGTATGTAATTTGTCAATGAAAATTTCACCTCACCGAGCGATTTTGGCGAAGTGCGTGCTCGAATCGTTCGAGCGAGTGCTGCCGACGTTCACCCTCGCGGCAGAAACCCTCCCGTCAGAAGCCAGTGAAGCCACGACTCCTGTGCGATAATTTCAGAAGAAATCTATGTCAGATCACAAAGTATTCTGCGCAAAATTGAAACAGGAATTGCCGGGGCTCCCCGAGCCTCCGTTCGACGGCGACTTGGGGAAAAAGATCTACGAGAATGTCTCGCAACAGGCGTGGGGCCAGTGGGTGGAGCACTGCAAAATGTTGCTGAACGAATATCGCCTGAACCCGGCGCGCAAGCAGGATCAGGAAGTCATCGTGCAGCAGATGGAGCAGTTTTTCTTCGGTGAGGGATCTGCGCGTCCAGCCGAATACGTTCCCCCGGCGCACTGAGCGCACTGGGGCCAGGAACGGCGCGGGGCAAGCTATCTCCGCTTGTCAGCCCAGCCAGAGGCAGGTTACTGATAGATTACCCCTGACCCCTAAGCTGGTTCCCAATTCATCACCTCGTAACACTCATCGGCGACAATCGAAGCCATGGCGCCGGAGGTCATAGCACAGCAGATCGTCGCACCGAAGATCTATGACACGCTGATCCTTTCGGATCTGCACCTTGGCGCGGACATGAGCCGCGCGCGCGAGGCGTTGCGCGTTCTGCGGGAAAATCAATATCGGCGCCTCATTCTGCTGGGCGACATTTTTGCCGACCTCAATTTCGGACGCCTGAAGAAAGAGCACTGGAAATTTCTCGGCTTCATTCGCAAGCTCTCCAATCCCAAGCGGAACGTCGAAGTGGTCTGGGTCGAAGGCAATCACGACCACGGCCTGGCCGAAATCATGTCCCATTTGGTCGGTGTCCGCGTGTACCAGGAATATCAATGGGAATACCAGGGCCTGCGCCATGCCGCTGTGCATGGCCACCAGTTCGACGGCTTCGTGGTGAGCAATGTCCGCGTCAGCTATCTGATCGGGACGCTGCTCTACCTGCAACTGCANAAGTGGGATTCGAAAAACAAAACCCTGACCCGTTTCCTCGACCGGCTCAACACGCGCTGGCTGCGCTTGTCGCCAAAGGTCGCCGAGGGTGCCCTGGCCCATGCCCGTCACCGTCAGGCGGCGCGCATTTTCTGCGGCCACACCCATGCCGCCATGCACAAGCACGAGCGCGGAACCGATTATTTCAATTGCGGAAGCTGGATTGACGCGCATCCTACCTATATCACCGTTGGCGAAGAGGGAGTCCAGATCCATGAATACGTCGAGCGGCCTGACGATCGTCATCCCGGCGAAGAACGAACTGATTCCGAACCTGCTGCATTCGCTAGCGAGGCAGGACTGCTCGAAGATGGCGAGTACGAGGGTGTTGGCCGCTGACGCCGGTTCCACCGGCGGCACAGTATTACGAAAGACTCATTTACGTAGACTCGAGTCAGGTGACTCTTGCGCAAGCTGACCATCGTTTTCCACCACGCCGGCGGAGGACATCAAAGTGCGGCGGACGCTCTCAAAGCAACGCTCGCCGGGCAAGAATATCCTTGGGACGTCAGTCTTCTCGATATTCAGGAATTGCTCGATCCCCTCGACCTGATTCGTCGCGCCACGGGCCTGCGCATTCAGGACA
>JGI26339J46600_10000576_pt1 | contig 12482 bp, 9 predicted proteins | sample BogFormECP12_OM1_FD_46600 | JGI IMG/M metagenome (IMG submission 46600) | reverse complement strand
GCCTGCCCTGAGCGTAGCCGAAGGGTGTCTCCGTGGTGGGTGTNGCTTGGGGATCACAGCCGATTTAGGACACTCCCTCGTGGCCGGTTTCCTTGCGCCTTGCTCGCCTGGCGTGAGATAGTACACCGTTCCCGACTTTGACCAGCTAACGGTGTCATGATCCGTCTTCTTCCGCGCGAAACCAAGTTTTTCGATCTGTTTGCCGAGCTTTCCACCAGCATGAGCGAGGGTGCGCGCTTGCTGCGCAGCATTCTGGAAGATCCCCACGACCTGGAGGCCCGGGTCGAACAGATGCAAGCCATCGAACACCGCGGTGACAAGGCGACCCACGCGATCATGACCAAGCTGAACCAGAGCTTTATTACGCCTTTCGATCGTGAAGATATTCATCATCTGGCGTCGGCGCTCGACGACGTTCTCGACTTTATGAATACGGCCGCCACCCGCCTGGTGATGTACAAAATCGTGCAGCCAACGGCGGCGGCGGCGGAGTTGGCGGGAATACTGGTGCTGCAAACCGAAGAACTGGCGCGCGGCGTTTCGCTGCTTGAAAAAAACGGCAAGGTGATGCAGCACTGCGACGAAATCAACCGGCTCGAGGACGAAGCCGATCAAGTCAGCCGCAAGGCCATTGGAGAGCTGTTCGAACACGAGAAAGATCCCATCCAGCTGATCAAGATGAAAGAACTCTACGAACTGCTCGAAACCGCAACCGACAAGGCCGAAGATGCGGCCAACGTACTGGAAGCGATCGTGCTGAAGAGCGCATAGGCCCTGAGGAGTGGGCGTGAGAACTGGGTCGTCCCTGCCCAGGGACGCGGTTTGCCGCCTCTCGGGAGACGGGGCAAGCCCCGTCTCTACAGGCGGAAGCACTTGCACCACGGGCTGTTAAACCTATTGAGATGCCACTGCCGCAAAGGAGCGAATCCAGGTGAACGCGGAAGTTCTGCTGGTAGTGATTACGGTTCTGGTCGCTCTGATTTTCGACTTCTTCAATGGGTTTCACGATGCGGCCAACAGCATCGCTACGGTGGTTTCGACGCGTGTTCTCTCTCCCAAGCTGGCAGTCGCGTGGGCGGCGGCATTCAACTTTCTGGCCGCTTTTCTGCTCGGCATCGCTGTGGCCAACACGATTGGCCGCGGCATGATTCGGCTCGATGCAGTCGATCAGTACGTGGTGCTGGCCGCGCTGTTCGGCGCCATTGTCTGGGATCTGCTGACGTGGTGGTGGGGTCTGCCCACATCCTCGTCGCACGCGTTAATTGGNGGGTACGCTGGCGCCGCCATGACGCATGAGGCAATNCATGCCGGATGGCGTNCGGCTCCATCGGTGATCATCGCCGCCGGTTGGTACAAGACCCTGATCTTCATTGTGGTCGCGCCCATCATGGGACTGGTCATGGGCTTCGGGTTCATGGTCGCCGTTTATTGGCTGCTGAGAAACAAAGCGCCGCAACAGGTGGATAAATGGTTCCGCAAACTGCAACTGCTCTCGGCGGCCGCCTATAGCATGGGACACGGCGGCAACGACGCGCAAAAAACCATGGGCATCGTCGCCGGCGCTCTCTATACCGCCGGATTCATGAGCAAGGAAGACATGCTCGGCAGCTGGGGACACCTGCACTGGCCCATCATTCTTGCCGCTCATGCCGCCATCGCCGCCGGAACCTATTTCGGAGGCTGGCGCATCGTACACACGATGGGGCAGAAGATCACGAAGCTGAAACCGGTGGGCGGTTTTTGCGCTGAGAGCGCCGGGGCCATCACTCTGTTCGCGACTGCCCTGGCGGGAATTCCCGTCAGCACAACGCACACCATTACCGGTGCCATTGTGGGCGTGGGTGCTGTCCACCGGTTGTCGGCGGTGCGCTGGGGAGTGGCGACGCGAATTGTGTGGGCTTGGCTGGTCACTATTCCTGCGGCGGCGGTCATGTCCGCGGCGACCTTCTGCTTGATCCGGTTTTTTCTGCGGCAGGCCTGAGTTTCCCGGGCGCGTGGCATCGAGTCCGGTTCCAGACATTTCCGCCGTGCCACAGTGGAAAGGAAGTCATTACCCCGGTAACTTTGCAGGGGGCGCGCCCTTGCTCCAACATGGCAGTAGCGCGTTCCTTGTTCACGCCAACGATCGGGGCAATGAAGATGAGCAAAACCGCCAAGGAAATTATCCTGCTGCTATCGCTGTTCCTGATTGCGGCGACGGTGCAATTCTTCGCCCAGTCGTTGCCCATGGCGCTCTGCTTTTACTTTCTGCCAACTTTGTACTCGGCCTACTACTTTGGACGCCGGCACGCGACTCTGACCGCCTTTGCCTGCATATTCCTGGTGGTTCTGCTGGACTTCCTCAACAACCTGATGCCCGGACACCGCGTGGTGTCGTTGCCTGGGGAGCGGCTGTTCAACTTTGCCATCTGGGCTGGGGTTTTGGCGGTTGTCGGCTATGTGATGGGCACACTTTACGAGCGCAAGCAGGCGATGACCACCGACATCCGGGAAAGTTTCAGCGGGCTGCTGCTGGTTTTGCAGCACTTCATGGCCAACGAGAAGCTCGGCGTCGGCGAAAATCAGCGGTTGGTGGAGGCGTCGACAAGAATGGCGGAGACCATGGGCCTGGGTTCGGATCGCGTCGAGTTGCTGCGGTCGGCGGTGCTGCTGCGCGATCTGAGCAAGATCGGCATCACCAACGACATTCTCTACAAGGCCGCCGATATGAGCCGCGACGAGGTGGTGGCGAGTTTCCGCAAGCCGCGCAAGGCCAATGCCCGCGCCCAAGCCGTCGGAAATTCGCTGCGGCGGGTGATTCCGATCATCGTCGCGCAGCAGATTTTGCAGGATCAGGGAGCACGTTCGGCCAACGTTCCCATCGAGGCTCACATTCTGGCCGTGGCGGATGCGTATCAGAAATTGATTAGCGGCGCTAACGGAAAAGCTCTCTCGCCTTACCANGCCGAGCAGGAGATTTTGGCGGGAGCGGGCCAGAAATTCCACGCCGGCGTTGTGGACGCCTTCACAAAAATCTTGGACGCGCAAGCGAAGGGCGCCGGGGCATAAGATCGCGGGTACATAAAATTAACGGGGTGCGGTTTCAGCCAGCGCCGAACTCTTCGCATTCTCTTCCAGCCCCGGCGAACTTCTTCCTCGCAATTCTTTCTCTCGCAATTCTTGCCACATCGCCACCACTCTGGACTTCAACTCGGACGTCAGCCTTTCATACGCGGCTTCGCTCGCCTCATTCACCGGCGGGGGTTGAATCGGCTTGCCGAATACCAGTTGCAGATCCTTGAACTTCGGAAACTTTTTGTGGCGTGGCCAGGCTTCATAGAAGCCCTCGATCGCGACCGGAACAATCGGGGCTTGCGCGTGAATCGAGAGAATCGCGGCGCCCTTGCGGAATACGGCCGGGTTGCCGTCGTTGCTGCGCTCGCCCTCGGGATAAAGAACCAGAATGTGTCCCTGGCTGAGGCCAAAGAACCCGGCGCGCATGGCCGGCATCAGGTTCGCGTCGGGATCGACGACCGCCACGCGAAGCCATCGCGCCAGTCGCCGCATGAATCCTTTACCGAAAATGTCGCTCGTGCCCACCGCAAAGGTATCGCGAAACAGGCGATACGGGAGCGCCCCCGCCATCACCAGCGGATCGATATAGCTCTGGTGATTCGAACAGATCAGGTACGGGCCTTTTGGGGGCAGATTTTCGAGTCCGCGGGTTTTGAGGTGAAAGCGGTCGAGCGCGAAAAGATAAATCAGCTTCCCCAGCAGAAAGAAAAAGACTTCAGCGAAAATATTGTGGCCCGCCAGTGCGAGGATCTCAGGATCGGTCACTGGCTCGCTTAGAATTGTGGACCAACCCGGTGCTGCCGCGCTGGCTTGGCCCTCGCCGCGGCTCGCGCTCGAAACCACGGCGTCGACCAGGTCGCGCACGGAATAAATTTCCGCCAGTTGCGCCTCGGGTACATCGCCACCAAGTTGCTGCTCGAGTGCGGTCAGCAATTCAATGCGCTGCATGGAATCCAGTCCCAAATCGAGTTCCAGATTGTGGGTGGGATGAATCGCGCCGAGCTGGTTGCGCGAAGATTCTCGCACGATCGTGAGGGCGCGCTTCACATCCTCACGCTCCCGCCACAATTGCTCGTCGCCGGTTAGCGGCTTCTCCACGCCAACCTCCGAATCGCCGCCGCCGTGGTTTTGTTTCAGCTCCCGAACCTTCTTTTCAATCTGGAAGCGTTTTAGTTTGCGGGTCGTCGTGCGCGGCAGTTCTTCCTGCCAGATGTCGTAACTTCCCAGACGCTTTGTGGAAGCGATCTTGTGGGAGAGCGCTTCAAGGTCGAGGCGGATCGCCTCTTTTGAGTTGACCATCTTGCGCTCGCGCAGCAGTTCAAAATTGGGCACGACCACGGCATGCAGCCGCTCCGTCGTCGGATCTCCCGGGCGTGCCTCCAGTGCCATCACGCACATCTCTTTCACGTAAGGCGCCTGCTGGTAGTGCACCTCGATCTCCTCGGGATAGACATTTTTTCCATTGGCAAGCACGATGACTTCCTTGCGCCGCCCGGTGATAAACAGATTGCCGTTGGAATCGAAGTAGCCCAGATCGCCGGTGTAGAACCAGCCGTCGCGCAGCACCTCCGCCGTGGCCTCCGGGCGATTCCAATATCCTTTCATCACGATCGCGCCGCGGATCGCAATCTCACCCGCCGGCGGCGCGCCTTCTTCTACGGGTTGCGGATCCACAATCCTGGCTTCGATTCCAGGGAAAGGCCGTCCGACCGAGCCAAATACAACGTGCCCCGGAGGGTTGATGAAGGCGCCGCCGGTGGTTTCCGTCAGTCCGTATGCGTTTAGAACGTCGATGCCAAACGAATAAAAATCGCGAGCGATGGCCGGATCGAATCGCGAACCGCCGGTGATCAGATAGCGCATACGAGCGCCGAAGGTCGCGTGAATCCGTCCAAAGAAAAGTTTGCCCGCGTTGACTCCAACTCGCCGCAGCGCACGGTTGAACGCCATCAGCGTGCGCACCAGCCGCAGAGTGAATTGGCCGCGTTTGTTCAGTTCTTTGAAAATGCGCTCATGGATCAGGTAGAAGAATTGAGGCACAACGCAAAACACGGTGATGTCGCGTTCCTGCAAAGCCCGCAGCAATTCGGTTGTGTTCAGCGTCTCCAGGTACACGACGCGCGCGCCGTTGAATAGAGGCAGGAAAAGGTTCGCCATCTGCGCGAGGACGTGAAACATCGGGAGAATTCCGAGCAGCGCATCCTCAGGGCCAACCTTGAGCAACGCGAAAACCGAATTCGCCTCGCCGACGAGGTTGGCGTGGGTGAGCATGACGCCCTTCGGATCGGCTGTAGTGCCCGAGGTGTAGAGCAGCGCCGCCAGGTCGCTCTCCGCGGGGACGATGGGCTGAAATCCAGCGAGGCCGGCGGCGAAGATGGAATCGAGATCGCCGGCCAGAACTTCCGTTCGTAGCTGGGTCGAACCCTGGGTGCCCCACTCATCGCGTTCTGTGCGATGAGTGGGATTCGTAGTTGTCGGAGTCGTCTCGACCCGCTCCGCTGCCCCCGAAGTCATTACCAAAGCCACTTTGAGTCCCGCGACGGCCTCCACCGCAACCGGGAGATGCCTCACATCGCAGAACAACAGGGAAGCGCCACTGTCGATCAACAACTTCTTCACCTGATCGGCTTGGAAAGTCGTGTCGAGCGGAACCGCGGTTCTGCCCGCGGCGATGATCCCTAAATATGCCGCCACCCACCGCGGATGGTTCGCCGCCAGAATCGCCACGCGCGCGTCCCGTGGAACCCGCGTCGAGAGCCAGTTCGCTACGCTCTCCGACATCCGGGTCAGTTCCGCGAAGGTGACTCGCTCCACCGTTTGCGGCCGCTGAATCTCCAGGGCAACGTTGTCGGGGAACTTCCGGGCCGTTTCCTGGAAGCGCTGGTAGAAAGTGGGCATGTCCGAGGTGAATATACTAAAGACGCGTGGGGAAAACTAGGAACTGGGCCGCTTGAAAGGGGAGAGAAGGAACAAGTTCAGAGCCGCGCCTTCCAGTACCCAGGTTTGCGCTTGCTATGGGCGACAGCTACGATGCTAACTTCGTCGCCGTCATCGAGGTAGACGATGAAAAATGGAAAACGACGCATTACGAAACGACGGGTTCCGTGCAAGTATTCCGGCCAGCGCTGGGGAGCCTTCACAATTTGGCGGATCACGTCGGATACGGTCACACGAAATTCCACCCCCACGTTTGGGCTCCGGCTGCGGTACCATCCGATTGCGTCCCGCAAATCCTGCCGCGCCTCCGAGTGAAACCGGAACCGATCACCGCTCATCAGGGAACTCTTGAGCGAGCTCCCGGAGCACCTGCTCGCCCGCGATCATCTTGACCTTGCCTGATCGAATATCATCCACCCGGCTCTTAATCTCTTCGTCCCAAGCCTCCTCAACTCCTTCTTCCACAGGCCCTTCATCGAGGCTCTCAATCAATTGATCGATTAACAGACCGCGCTCTTGGGTAGAAAGCGCCAGCGCTTTCTCCAGCACCTCCGAAACTTGCGGCGTCATCTCTGCCATGACCACCTCACGAGCTTATTCTACCGCAGGTCGCTCAATCGTCTGCAGCCGCTGAATCTCGAGGGCAATGTTGTCGGGGAACTTCCGGGCCGTTTCCTGAAACCGCTGGTAGAAAGTGGGCATGTCCGAGGTGAATATTACAGGAAATCGACGTGCCTGGGCTGGCGCCTTTAGCGACTACTCACCTACCGTCTGGGGGTGGATTCGTTCATTTGCTCGGCTTTTTGATTTCATTTTTGATTTTGTCTTTTACCCCGCCCAAGAACGCCGTTGTAGCTTTTATGTCTTTACAGAAGGGATCCTTTGTTTCGCCCTTCAGGGCCATGGTGATGGTCACCTTCTTCGCCGCAAAGTCAAACCGCAAGGTGTTCACCACGCATATCGGGGAACTGTCAATGGCGATCAGTTCCCGCTTGTCCCAGCGGAGAATGTCGAAACTGTTGAGAGTTGCCCCAGCTTCTCCGAAGAAGTACGTAGCGTCAACTTCTTCGCAAAAGCCAAAACGCTCATAGCAGTGAATTTCGGTGGACCATACCGCCAAGTGGTCGTCGGCGTCCGACCATCTGCCCACGGCGTAGGCATATAGGGTTTCGGTTCTCTGCGCTCCTGCCACGACCGAACTGACGTCGAGAATTTGTGGGGTCTGATCCTGGGCGAAAACGAAGGCCGTTGACAGTAAAACGACCAGGTAAAGTACGATTCGTTTCATGGTTCCTCCAATCCTTAGATCAGACAGTTGCGGCCGGGCCGGGAGTGCCGATATATCGGATGAAACCTGACGAGGCGAATATACTAAAGAGAACTGGTGAAAACTAGACATCGATCCGATCTTAAATGTTGGGGAGAAACACCAAGGTGATGAAGAAGATCACGTTTAGTGCGGATGAAAGCAAGATTGAACTGGCCCGCGAGGTCGCTCGGAGCGAGCACAAGACGCTGAATGACGCCTTTCGCGATTGGCTGGACTGGTATGGCTCGCGCAAGGTAAGCCGCGCGGAAATAGAGGCATTGTTTCAAAAACTCAAACACGTTCGTGCGGGGAGGAAATTCACGCGGGATGAGATGAATGAACGTTAAGTCCTTTCTGGATAAGAACATCACGTCCAGAACCCGTTTCTCTAGTTCCGAGCTCGGCAGGACTTGCGGCGCGGCTGAAGCCGCGCCCCTTCAAAACAAGAGTTTGCGGTATGCATGTTTGGTGCTGTCTGTCCTTCGCCATCCCTCCCGCATCTAATGTGCTAGGCTTTTACTCATATCTTAGGACGTGTGTCCTCTGAAGGATTTCCGTTTTGATCAACACTTTATTAGGCAAGATTTTCGGGACGAAGAACGAGCGCGAGGTCAAGCGCCTGCAGCCTCGCGTGCAGGCTATCAACGCGCTCGAGCCGGAGATGCGGAAGCTCTCCGACGACGAACTCCGCGCCAAGACGGCGGAATTTCGCGCCCGTGTTCAGGAACGTCTCAGTTCCATCGCCGACGAGCCGGAAGCGGATCCCGACCGCCAGAAAGAAATCGAAGCCGAGCGCAGCGAGGTGCTCAAGGGCGTTCTCGACGAACTGCTCGAGGAATCGTTTGCCGTGGTCCGCGAAGCCGGACGGCGCGTGCTCAACATGCGGCATTTCGACGTGCAGTTGATTGGGGGCATGGTTCTGCACGAAGGCAAGATCGCCGAAATGAAGACCGGCGAGGGCAAGACGCTGGTCGCCACGCTCCCGGTGTATCTGAATGCGCTGAGCGGACGCGGCGTGCACGTGGTCACCGTCAACGATTATCTGGCCAAGCGCGACTCCGAATGGATGGGCAAGCTCTACGGCTTTCTCGGGCTGACGGTGGGCGTGATTGTCCACGACCTCGACGACGAGCAGCGCCGCGCCGCTTATGCCGCCGACGTGACCTACGGCACCAACAACGAATTCGGGTTCGACTATCTGCGCGACAACATGAAGTTCGACCTGCGCGATTGCGTGCAGCGCGCACACAACTTCGCCATCGTCGACGAAGTCGATTCCATCCTGATCGACGAAGCCCGGACGCCGCTCATCATTTCGGGTGCCAGCGAAGAGTCCACCGACAAGTACTACAAGGTGAATCGCATTATCCCCAAGCTCGAAAAGGGCGAAGAAATCGACACGCAGCCGGGCGAGCCCAAGATCATGACCGGGGACTTCGTGGTTGACGAAAAGCACCGCAACTGCACAGTCACCGACGACGGCTGGGAAAAAGTCGAAAAACTGCTTGGCATCGGCAACATCGCCGACCCGGAAAACTGGGCGCTGAAGCATCACGTGGAGACCGCCGTCAAAGCGCACGCGCTTTACAAGAAAGACGTCGAATACGTGGTCAAAGACGGCGAAGTGCTGATTGTGGACGAATTCACCGGGCGCCTGATGCCGGGCCGCCGCTGGTCCGATGGGCTGCACCAGGCGATCGAAGCCAAGGAGAATGTGAAGATCGAGCGCGAGAATCAGACGCTCGCCACCATCACGTTCCAGAACTATTTCCGCATGTATAAAAAGCTAGCCGGCATGACGGGTACGGCGGAAACCGAAGCGGCGGAATTCGACAAGATCTACCGGCTCGAAGTCCTCGTCATTCCGACCAATCGCGTGCTGCTGCGCAAAGAGAATCCAGATATCGTTTATCGCACCGAGAAAGAGAAATATTTCGCGGCTTCCGACGAAATCCAAAGGCTGCACGAGAGCGGCCAGCCGGTGCTGGTGGGCACTACCTCGATTGAAAAGTCGGAACGCCTTTCCGAGTTGCTGAAGAAAAAGGGAATCAAGCACGTCGTCCTGAACGCCAAGTATCACGAGCGCGAAGCCGAAATCGTCGCGCAGGCCGGAAGCAAGGGCATGGTCACCATCGCCACCAACATGGCGGGCCGTGGCACCGACATTCTGCTTGGCGGTAACCCCGAATTCATGGCCAAGCAGGAATGCGTGAAGAAGGGAATCGCGCAGCCGATCCGCGCCGCACAAGGCAAGATCGAAGCCGAGGTCGACGATCCCAATCGCACGGTTTGGTACTACGCCGGCAATGAATACGCGGTCGCGACCGATCAGTGGAACGAGATTTTTGCGCGCTACAAGAACGACACGGACCAGGAACATAAGGAAGTGATCGAGGCAGGCGGGTTGCACATCTTCGGCACCGAACGCCACGAAGCGCGCCGCATCGACAATCAGCTTCGCGGACGCGCCGGACGCCAGGGCGACCCCGGCTCCTCGCGCTTCTATCTTTCGCTTGAAGACGATCTGATGCGGATCTTCGCCAAGGAGTGGGTTTCAAATCTGCTGCAACGCCTGGGCATGGAAGAAGGCGTGCCCATCGAATCGCGCATGATCACGCGCCGCATCGAAGCCGCGCAGAAAGCCGTCGAAGGCCAGAACTTCGAGGCCCGCAAACACCTGCTTGAGTATGACGACGTCATGAACAAGCAGCGCGAAGCGGTTTACGGCCTGCGCCGCCGTTTGCTGGAAGGCCTCGACCAGAAAGATCTCATCATCGAAGACTACGTCTCCGGAATCCTCGGCGACATCCTCGAACGGCACTGTCCGCCCAAAGATCACGTCGCTAACTGGGACCTCAAAGCTCTGAAGGACGCGATCTTTACTCATTTCGGTGTCGACACTTACGCCGAAGGCCTCAAGCCTGAGCAGATGAACCGCCAGGAACTGGGCGACGCCATCTTTGACAAACTCAAAGAGCGCTATGACGCGAAAGAGAAACTGATCGGCGCCGAGGCCATGCGCTATCACGAGCGCATGATCATGCTGAGTGTGATCGATGCGCAGTGGAAGGATCACCTGCTCTCGATGGATCACCTGAAAGAGGGCATCGGCCTGCGCGGCTACGGCCAGCACGATCCGCTGGTCGAGTACAAACGCGAGTCCTTCGACATGTTCGAAGAAATGATGCAGCGCTTTCAGGAAGAAACGGTTCGCTACCTGTACCTGATGCAGATCATGGAGCGTCCGCCGGACGCGCCAGCGAGGCCGGGCGGCCGACCTCCCGGAGGCAGTCCTGACGATCTGTCCCAAGGGCTCGAAGCCGGCGTACCTTCAGTCATCACCGGCGGTCGNGGCGGCAACGGACGCCCGCCGCGCCAGGTCGCTACCTCCGTGGACGAAATCGAAGAAGCCTTCCAGCGCAAGAAGAAGAAGGAANTGGAACAAGCGCGCATGGCCGGGGCGGGCGACACGCAAGTCCAGCAGGTGGTGCGCTCGGGGGCTAAAGTAGGGCGCAACGATCCTTGCCCTTGCGGCAGCGGCAAGAAATATAAGAAGTGCTGCGGCGCAAATTCGTAAATTCCAGAGAGCCGATTCAGCGCTTGTAGTAGCTCGCTTGTGTGGGGACGGTTGTGTGGGGACGGGCGCCCTCGCCCGTCCAGGCCGAGCGCAGCTCGGCAGCTGCCTGTGGTCATCGCAACTCTGGAATTGATTTCTTGCCGATCGCGCTAAACGTCATTTCCGTGGCTGGGCTGCGCGTGCGCCGCTTCCATGCAAAGAACATTGGGGCGTAAGTCTGAGTGATGTAATCGTCGCGACCGATCCCGAGCGCGCGCGCCGTGCGGTCAATCCAGCGAGCTGGACCCTCGATTTCGCCGAATGATCCAATCGGAGTCTCATCCAGCACCACGTGGCCCGTGCCGTCGCTCCACTCCGCGCGATATTTTTCATAGCGAAACGTGGGCGCGAAACCAAGCGCGCGCAAAACGGCGTCCATCTGCTGGCCGTTCTCCAGGTGCGTTTCCAGTTCAACGCGCACTTTGTGGCGACCGGCCTCGGGTGCCCCATCCTTGCGCGTTCTGTGCGCAAGGGTGGGTTTTCCCTTGTGCGTCAGCAGCCACTTCTCGCCGTACTTGCGCAACCGCAGCATTTCTCCCCGCTTGCGCAGCTTCTGGCCGGGCAGGTCGTAGAGTGAATTCATTTCGTGGGTGGAGCGGGTGATCTGTTTGAAGCCCGCTTGCTTCAGCGCCCGGGTTAGCGTGGGCAGGTTCTCAATTCGAAATTTAATTTCGATTTCTTTCGCCATCCCGAAATCATAACCGCCGAGACGCCGAGGACGCAGAGAAAAGCTGGAAGGGATGATTCACTGCGGACCTCAGAAGCTCTTGCCGAAGTATTTCTCGGCGCATTCTGCGTCTCGGCGGTCAAAGGCTCTTAAGACTTCGGCTCGGCCTCGGACTCTCGCTCCCGGCGATGGAACCAGCTCATGTGCGGCAGATCGCGCTCCACTCTTCGCCGTTTTGCGATCAGTTCCGCCGTGATCGACACCGCAATCTCTTCCGGTGTAATCGCGCCAATATCGAGACCAACCGGGGCGTGGACACGATCGAATAAATGCGCGGGCAGACCTTCCTGCTGCAGCTCTTTGAAAATGGTGATCGTCTTCCGCTTCGACCCAATCATCCCGACGTAGCGCGCCGGAGTCTGCACCGCCCAGCGCAGCATTCGCATATCGTCGCGGTGCCCGCGCGTGACGATAACGATGTACGAAGACTCGCCCGGCGCGAGCTGCGCCGTGGCCTTGTCGAAATCTTCGGCAATCACCTGCCGCGCCTCGGGGAAACGCTCGCGGTTCGCGTAGGCTTCGCGATCATCGATTACGGTGACGTCGAATCCGGCGATGCGTGCCACTTTGTAGAGGCTTGCTGCGACGTGACCTGCGCCGAAAATGTAAAGATCTGCTGGAGGCAAGACCGGCTCCACAAAAATCTCCAGTGTCCCGCCGCAGACGAGGCCGGTGTCGTATTTCGGATCCTGATTCAGATCGAATGTCAGGGTCCGCGGCTTCTCCGACTCCATTACTTCGCGCGCCGCCTGCCACACCTCGGCCTCAACGCAGCCGCCGCCGATTGTCCCGACGATCGAGCCATCGTCCCGCACCAGCATCTTGGCGGTCTTGAACGA
>JGI26339J46600_10000575_pt1 | contig 12508 bp, 9 predicted proteins | sample BogFormECP12_OM1_FD_46600 | JGI IMG/M metagenome (IMG submission 46600) | reverse complement strand
TGCGATGCTCTTTCCAGTTCGAATAATCGGTGCGATGGTAGTCGTAGCTGAGCCAGAACGGATCGGCCGTCTTCTCTGGCTGCGCCGCAGCCACGTCGCATACGGTCCCGCCAAAGCCCATGCGCGCAGAAATTACCTGGGTTAAGTCTTTCCACTGGTTTTGCGGCGTATTGCGATAGGCGAGTCGCAGGGCAACTTCCGGATCCCCGCGCTCCTCGAAGCGCGCTTTGCCGTCGAGAGTCCCTTGGGAATCGATGGAGGCATCCATCTGGAATTTCTCGCGATTGAGCATGGGAGGATCGGGAGGGGTGATCAGGAGCTTGGCTGGAGAATTCGCAGGTATAACCAATGCCTGGCGATCCCGCAGAGATGCGATCAATAGGCCGAAGGGGGCCACCTCGGGAGTCGTGTCCAGGAAAAGGTAAGATTCACCCTGGGGAATGGCTGTGATGACGTGGTCAAACAGGCTGGCCGAGGGCAAGCCCACGTCAAGCTTGAATTTCGAGCTGATAAGCACCGGATACGCGTGCAAACCCACGGCCTCAAGAAGCGCGGCGAACAGCGTGTGCTTATCCTTGCAGTCGCCATAGCGGTTCGCCAGCACATCCTCCGCAGCATGGGGACTGTAGCGGCCCGCACCCAAGTCGATTCCGATGTAGCGGAACCGCGTGGCTACGTAATCGTAAATCGCGTGTATTCTTTCCTCGTCCGTGAGTTTCCCTTTCGTTATCTCCTCGGCTGTCGAGCGGATGCGTGGCGTCACTTGTACGCGCGGCTGCTGCAAGCCGGCATACCAGGCGCCGACGTCAGCCCAGGAAGTAAACGAGGAGATGCGCATTGCGGGCGGCTCGCTGCCGTGGAAATCCTTCTCCCAAGCAGGAATCTTTTGGTCCTCGTCTTTCTCCTGTGCCTTCTGCAAATGAGAAGAATGGAAGGTATAGATTCGGCGGGAACCTTCCTGTTTTATCTGAGGCGCAGGAGCCGGAGCTGCGATTTTCACCGGGACATCCAGCGGGACGTTAATTTCGAGTTGCTCATCCAGGCATATGCCGTTGTCGAAGAAATTGTGGTCGTACCAGAAGTGACCGAGTGCAATGGGGTCGTGGATGGTCCACCGCAAGTCCGCCTCCAGCACGTCGCCGACGCCGAGCGACTTCACCGCGATGTGCTTTTCGCGCTGGTCTGTGTACATCGGCGCCTCGCGGCTGACAGCGGAGTCCAATTCCTGAATTTCGTCGGCAGGGGTTCCGACGACGCTTCCGTCTGGTTTCCGAACCCTGGCATAGACAACGTCGAGGGATTCAAAACTCGCCATATATGGATAGACGAGCAGGCCGAATTCACGCACGGCCGATTCCGATTGCACATGGATACGGAGGGTCATCTCGCGCTGCCCTTTGCCGTCCGCCTCGAACCGAACGGTCGTGCGAAGTTGTTCAACTACGTAAGGCTCGCCCGCGAAGTTGGGTTCCTCCGGCTTGCGCGGCGGAGGTGATTGAGGGCTAGCCAACGTAACGGCGCAGGCTGACACAACAACGGCGCGAAGCATGAACTTTGAGACTGACATTCAAATCATCCTTGAGCGTTGATTACTAGCGATAATAACGCACAATGCATATCCTAACGAGGCGAAAAGCTACCAAGCCTGGTGAAGAGCCGCTTACTCGGCAGACGTAAGCAACGCGGCGAAGCGGGTGGCGATGGCGGGCCAGGAGAAATGTTGGCGGTAGGCGAGGGCGTTCTGCCGGCGGAGGCTGGCGCGGAGTTCGGGATCGGACAGGACGCGGACGAGGGCCTCGTGGAGTTCGGCGGGATTGCCGGGGGAAGTGAGAAGTACGCCGGCATCAGTGATGGGCCAACTGGTCTCCGCACCGGTAAACGCGACCACGGGCACACCTGCGGCGATGCCTGCAATGGCGCTGCTGCGGCGGGTGGAGATCGGGGCGCGGACGAAGAGCAGCACATCGGCGGCGCGGAGACGATCCATCACCTGCTGATCATCGAGAACCCCTTCCGCAGATATTTCCACGGGCAAATCCTGAAGACCTTCACGGAGCGCGGCTTCGCGGAGTTCGGCGTGGCGGCCGAAAACGGAGAGGCGGAGCTTGCCACGTTTTTGGGCGGCGTAGCGGACGGCGGCGAGAATGATTTTCGTTTCGCGGGCGCCGGGCTCGCCACCAGTGATGATGAAGACACCGATCGTGGGAGTGGCAGAAATGTTGCCGGCACGGCTGAAGTCCTGCTCCGATGGAATGGGAATCGGAAGGTTGGGGCCGACGGGAACGAAATGCGCGAGAGAGGAAGAACCCTCAAGCCAAGAGAGCTTTTCGATAGGAATGGTGAAGATGGCCAGGTCAGCGGCGGCCAGAGCGCGGCGCATGGTGTGGAGCTGAACGCGGGTGCGGAGGCTATCGACGAAGCGCGGCCCCCGGAAGGGTTCCACGTCATGAAAGAGGACGGCGATGCGCGCGCCGACGGATTTCAAGATTTGCAGGACACGAGAGAATTTGTGAGGAAAACCGCGCGCGGACCAGGCGAGAGCCGTGTACTGGACGAGGACCCAACGCCCGCGCCAGGACGCCGCCTGGGCGCGGAGGGCATTGAGAGCTTCGGGCCAGCCGTAAACCTCCCAGGGAACGCGGCGAATTTCCAGTTGAAAATCATGGGACTGCAAGGCGGCACCAAGGTAGCGGCAATATTGCTCGACGGCGTCCGTGGGCGCGTCTCTGCGTCCGAGAAGAGCGATGACGGGAGTGGTCATTTTGGCAGGGCAAGCACGTGATTCTCGTCGAGATTTCGCACGGTGTAGCCTAGCTCCGCGAATCTCTGCGCCAGGGTACGAAGATTTTCGGGGCTATGCATCTCAACCAGCAGAATGGTACGTCTTTCCGCGAGCAGCCGGTCCGCGCCCCGGAATACCTCCACCTCCGCTCCCTCGACGTCGCACTTCAGCAAATCCGGGGAATTCTGCGGGGTGATGTAGCTGTCCAAAGATACGCCTTCGACCGTGATGGTATCGTCGGAAGATTCAGCGGACACGTGGCCCAGACCGCGGTCCGGCGAAGTGTTCGGGTCCACACGCGCAAAAGACACGGTCGCGGTCTCCGACCAGACCGCCTTCTGTTCAACCCTCGCGTGCGAGAAATGATTGCGGGCCAGATTTTCGCGCAGGCGCGCCGCAATTTCAGGATCCGCCTCAAACGAAACCACGTATCCCATGGGTCCCACCAATCGCGCAGCAATGAGCGAGAAGTATCCGATATTCGCGCCCAGATCATAAAACGTCATGCCCGGCCGGAGATAATCCACCAGCGCCTGCTGAACTTGCGGTTCGCCGATCCCCCGCTGGACGTTCTGCCCCGTGCGCGGATTGACGCGTATCCATAGGCTTTCCGCGGGGCCGTGCTGAATCTGAATCCAGACGAGGGTATCGCGCGGAAGAAGCTTGCGGCCGGCCCAACTGAGGACATCGCCGATCACGGAAAGGCGACGCAGCTCAGCGAATGGCGAGGCGTAGCGCAAGAATAGGTTCGCGATGCGGCTTGCCCGTTCCGTCATTTTATTTCTCCACAAGGAAGCTGCCGAGAACCAGGGCGTCCATGCCGGAGCTGAAAAAAGTGCGGATGGCGTCCGTGGGAGTGTGGACAATGGCTTCACTGCGCAGGTTGAACGACGTGTTCATTATGACCGGAACGCCGGTGCGCTTGGCAAATTCGTCGATGAGCCGCCAATAAAGCGGATTGATTTCTTGCTCGACGGTTTGCGGCCGGGCGCTGCCATCAACGTGCGTGACGGAGGGAATGACGCTGCGCTTTTCAGGGCGCACCTGCGCGGTGAGTATCATAAACGGCGAGTCAAAGGCGGATTCTAGAAATTCGGACGCGGCTTCCTTCTTGAGCGAGGGAGCAAAAGGGCGCCACCACTCGCGAAACTTCACCGCGTTGTTGACCTTAACGTTCATTCCCGGATCGCGGGGATCGGCCAGGATGGAGCGGCTGCCGAGGGCGCGCGGGCCGAACTCCATGCGACCCTGGAACCAGCCGAGGATCTTGCCCTGGGAAAGCAGATCCGCCGCGGTGGCAGCGGGATCGGAGAGCCGCGAGAAGCGAATTTTGTAGGTCTTGAGAGCGGCTTCGATGGCGTGGTCATCAAACGCGGGCCCGAGATACGCGTGGCGCATGGGCTTGATGGGGAGGCGCTGGCCGCCGTCGAGATAGGGCGCGAGAGCGGCGCCGAGGGCTACGCCATCATCGGCAGCAGCGGGCTGTACGAAAAGATGATCGATAGCACCGGAAGCGAGGATTTTGCCGTTGGCTTTGGAATTGAGGGCCACGCCCCCGGCAAGACACAGATTGTGGCTGCGCGCTTTTTCGAGGGCGAGCCGGACGACGCTCATCATCGCGGCTTCGCACAAATCCTGAACGGCGAAAGCGATATTTTTGTGACGGTCATCGATATCGGTTTCGGGGACACGCGGAGAGCCGAGCGAGGCCGGCCAACCAGCAAAGGAGCCACTGCCATCGCCCATCAGCAAATCGGTGTGGACCTTGTAGGGGGACGCTTCTGGCTCAAGGAACGCGTGGAGATTCACCCCGGGTTCACCGTAGGGAGCGAGACCCATGACTTTCCACTCGTCGGCATTGGGAGTGAAGCCAAGGAACTCGGTGAAACGGGCATAGAAGAGGCCGAGGGAATCGGGCCAGTTGATGGTTTGGAGGTGCTCGATGCGGCCTTTGCTGCCGCGCCAGATGGAGGTGGCTTCCCAGGCGCCGCGGCCATCCATGACAACGATGGCGGCATCGTCAAAGCCGGAATAGGAATAGGCGCTGATGGCGTGGGCGAAATGATGGTCCACAAAACGGAATTGCGCCTTGGACGGCCCAAATTGACGCGTAAAGCGCCGCGCGCCTCCGCCCTGGTGCCAAAGGCTGAGGAAATAGCGCGTCGAATTGAGGAAGTTCAAATAACTGAGCGGCCAGCGGCCAGTAGCGTAAAGGCTGAGGTCATGCCGGTACAATTGCCCGACAGGCTGCCATCCGAGGCAGACTTCGTCGATGTCTCCCGAGTGAATCTTGGCAAAATCGAGGCAAGCTTGAATCGCCAACTGAGGAAACCTGGCATCATGCTTCGTCCGGCTGATGCGCTCTTCCGCCACTGCGAATAGAAGTTCCCCATCGCGGACAATGCAGGCGGAGGAATCGTGCATCTGGGAATAGTTGAGACCGAGTGTGATCACGCGCGGGCCTCAGGATGTTTGCGGCCATAGCACCAAGCCAGCGGTGTGTCTGCATCCAAGAATTCTTCGGGGGAGCCTTGGCCAGACCGAACGGCATCCGTAATCTCTGCGGAGGTCAGAGCGGCGCCGCGCCAGGTTTTGCCCACCATTTCGGGGTCGATTCCGAAGATGCTGGCAATGAGCCGGCTCGTGCTATGGAGCCCTAGGGAAGCAATGCCATCGAGAATTCCGGAAATGGCCCGCCCTTTCCAATTCATCGTGGGTTGTCTAGAACCGTTGAACTGAAAAAGAAAGGCTCCGCCGGGACGCAGGATGCGAATCATTTCCCGGATGGAGCTGAACACTACTTCCTTGGTGGGCATATGCTGGAGCACGAGGTAACTGAAGACGACATCCACCGAAGCACTCTCGATGCCGGGGAGCGTTTCTCCGTTTGAAAGGACCCAGCGGATATTCGAGAACGAGCGAAGGTATTCTTTCGCGCGCGACTGCATTTCTGCGGAGATGTCCACGGCGAAGACAGACTGAAAGTGTTGGGCGAAACTCCGCGTCATCCGGCCGGCACCACAGCCGAGTTCGGCCATAGTGCTGCTGGACGGATCAAACTGAAGCTTCTGCAAAATGGGATGAACGAGCCGGAGATAATCCTGTTCCCCGGAGTCAAAGAAAGAGGCTTCATCCCAATCCTTGCGCCAGCTCGCAATATAGAGAAACGCATCGCGCCGGGCCCGTTCATCCCAGTCGCGACGCATTGTATCCTTGGCCTTACTCAATTCACTTTCTCCCTGTCAAAAAAATACAGGTCCAGCAGCAAGGCACCTCGCCATCGAAAATCTGAGAGGTGCAGGCCAGATATATTCCTACCCGACGCGATCATCCTGACATTTGACCTTCAAGAGCGATGACGTGGCGGAACAGTTTTTCAAGCCTGATGGCGGAGCGCTCCCAAGTATATCGTGTCATGAACGCTTGCGCCGCCCTGCCCAGTCGCTCGCGCAGTTCAGAGGAACCAGCAAGGCGGAGAACTGCTTCCTCGATGGCCGGAGCATCTGCCGGGGCAATGAGAAGGCCGTTGAAATCATCGGTGACCACATCGGGCATACCGCAGGTTTCGGTGGTGATTACAGTCATGCCCGAGGCCATGGCTTCCAGTAGGACGACAGGCAGGCCTTCCAAAAGCGAGGGAAACAGGAAAATATCGTGTGTGGCGTAGAGCTCCTGCATGATACCCGAGGGGACAACGGGCAGAACCACAACCGTTGAGGCGAGCTGGGGACCGAAGAACTCGCGAATCACTTCCGGCGGGCAGCCGCATCCGGCAAAGGTCATAGTCAGGCCGGGAAGCTGCGTGGCAAGGCGGAGGAGGGCGTCGCGCAGATAGAAAATACCGCGTTGGTCCAGCCACGTGCCGGCGTAGAGAAGCTTGAGAGGTCCGGAATTGTCGTAACGGCGAGGAATGAAGAAGCGCGACTCGACGCCATTGGGGACGTAGGCGGTGCGGTCGGTATCGAGATTGTATTTGAGCTGGAGAATATTCCAGACATCGCGGCTCATGGCCTGGGCGCCATCTGCGGTGCGGATGGACCAGCGAAAACGCGGCAAATTGTAGCAGCGCTGCCACAAGCGGTTCCTCCAGGAAAAATGCCAGGCGCGGCCCTTACGGACTTCGCGGCTCATAACGTGCATGCGGCGTTCTTCCAGGCCGTGGAGCGTCATGACGTAAGGAGGCAAGCTGCGCGAGCGAGAGAGGCGGCGGCGCAAGCCATAGGGAAAACCGACGGGGGCATGCAGATTGACGATATCGAACTCGCCGCGGTGCTGCGCAATGTACTTTCCCAGGCGCATGGAAAAAATAAGCTCGGCAAAGCGGGCGGAAACTTTTTTACTGTCGATCAAATCCTCTCGGAAAAGATGCCGGACGGTGTGGCCGCGGCGCTCGAGTTCGCGGCTGAGGTTGTGGATGATGGCCGCGACACCGCCTTCGCGGCGGCCGGGAACACAGGAAGCCATCAGGATGCGCAGAGCAAACGGAGCATGCTTAGGGGAAGAGGTCAATGCAAGCTCCAAGAAGAAGCGAGACTCATGGGTTGGCGTTCCAAAACCGGCGCACATGACCCGGCTGCGGCGGTGGAAAGAAGATGCGGCGGGTGCGGCGATAGAGTTCGCTGGAACCGAGCCAGCGGCGCGCGCCGTAAAACCAGCGGGGAGGCAGGAGAAAAGCCGGTAACAAAGTGGCGTACTTAAAGGCGCGATGGGATCGCGGCGCATCACCATGAAGAATGCGGTAAAAGGCAAGCTCGGTCTTCACAGTTTCCCAAGGGAAACCGTCGCCGAGGGAAAGGCGCAACTGGTTGGCTTCGACGGAGATGGCCTCCACGATGAGGCGCACGACTTCGTCGGGCGAGTTGATCGCGCGGAGGCGAATATTGAGCTGCTCGGCCAGGCAGTCCAGGCTTTGTTGCTTGCGGCGCACGCTGGCGGGATCGAAACCGTGGAGCGAGAAATGATTCTGCGTGTGGATGCGATAGAAAAAAAGAGATTCCGGAAGGATGAGGACGTCGGATAAGGCCGCGGCCATGGTGAAGACAAATTCGTCGGCCTCGATGCGAATCATCTCCGGCACAGGCAGGATCTTGCGAAGGATGAGAGTTCGCACGCACATGCGTGTGCCAAGGAAGCTCCTGCGAGTGAGAAAGAGCTTTGCGCCATCGAGGGAGGCAAGGGAAAACCGGGGCGCGGCTTCGATGACTTCCGTAAACTGGGAACCATCCGTGAAGACGTGCGTTGTACCGTGGCCGACCATGCCCACTTCCGGATTCTCCGAGAACGCTGCCACCACAAGCTTCAGTTTGCCGGGGACCCACCAGTCGTCGCCATCGAGAAACGCCACGATTTCCCCCTGGCATTCCGGGATGCCTGCATTGAAGGCGGAAGCCTGGCCTCCGTTGGCTTTGCGTAGCAACCGGACCTGCGGGGCAAATCTGGCAGCGATCTCCGGGGTGCGATCCTGTGAGCCGTCGTCCACCACGAGGATTTCGCGGTCAGAGGCGGGAAAGTCCTGTTCCAGAACGCTGAGAACGGCCTGCTCAATGAAGCGCTCGTGGTTGTAGGTGTCGATCAAAACGCTGACGATGGGCCTTGCCATAAAAACTCAGCCAAACCTGACCTTTCGGGGCAATCCAGGGGCGGGGAAGCGCACAATCGAGTGTAATCGCAACGAGGAAATCTTACTGTACACGGCAAGGGGTTGCAATCGAGCGGCTGCTCCATGTAGGGATTTGCGATTGCGGGGTGTAGCATAGCAGCACGATCAGCCGGCCGTGGTTGTTCCGTCGCTCCTTTGGCGTTTGAAGAAGTTGTTGCATACTGGATGCCTACGGATTGTGCCCCTTGGAAGGATTGAGATGCTAGTGCCGCCAATTGCCCGCCAGCGCGTTTGTCCGAAATGTGGAAGCAAGGAAGTGCATCGGGAGAGAAGGCGAGGATTCTATGTAAGAGCGGCATGCCTCGTCTGCAGTGTGCGGCCGTTCCGGTGCAGCGCGTGTGACAAATTGTTCCTGGCCCCTCACGTATCGCGATCCTGAAAAATCTGGACTCATCGTTTGCAGCCGCAGGTCGATCCTCGCGGGGAAAAAGGACCAGGGTTAGTTGTCTGGTATACTTTTTCCCACAGCGACGAAGGGAAGTGGTTGATGAACGTAGCGCACTGGGAAAGCTACGCAGATCGGCATAGGGGCGCGATCTTTGCCCTTGTCGGCGGGGTCGCCGGAATCCTTCAGACATGGTACTCGCGGGGCACCCTTTCGCCTGATCTATTAGCGTATCTCTGGGGAGCAAAGAAGCTCTTGGCAAACGGGTGGACTGCATCGGCCAGCGCATTCTGGAGTCCCCTATACTCCTGGCTGCTGGCTGTGCCCATGTCCCTTCATTTGATGTCGAGCAGCACCGAGGTGCTTTGGGCTCACATCATCAGCCTGGGCGTTTTTTTCTTAGCGATGCTCTGCTGCCATGCCTTCCTTAGTAACACGTTAAGGCTCGCCGCAATGCGGGCTGCTTGGAAGCCTGCGGCGTGGGCCCGTATCGAGACATGGTGGTACTTTACGGGATGCGCGATTTTTTTGTACGCCACATTCGAGTGGCTGCCGAACTCTTTGTGCACTCCCGACCTTCTTGTCGCCTCCTTCATCTATCTAAGCGCAGCCTTTCTTGCCGCCATCCTTTGCGGTGACCGCAGTTGGCCGAGCTACGCCGCCTTGGGAGCGTCCTTGGCCCTCGGCTATCTCGCAAAGGCTGCTGCCTTCCCGCTGGCATTGTTGCTTTTTTGCATGCTTCCTTTTCTTTCCCGCAGAGAGAAATGGAAATGGTTTAAATGTCTGGCGAGCATTGCCGTATTTGTTCTGATTGCCGGACCTTTTGCGTATACGGTCTCCAAAAAAGAGGGCCATCCGACGTTTGGCGAGAGCGGAAGAGTGGCCTTCTTGATGTATGGGAATGGGTTGCCGCCGTTCTGGCTCGGTGAAGGGCTATCTCACGGAGGGAATCCGCCCATTTTCCACGAAGTATGCGAGAATCCGCAGGTCCTTGCCTTGCACGAAGCCCCGCCGGGAGTGTACTTCCCGGGGTATGAACCATCTCGCTGGTACGCGGGACTCGTGCCGCATCTCCAGCTCAGGCAGGAATTGCAGAATCTGCGGGTCGGATGGCATACCTTGGCGGAGATGCTAGAAGCGGAAAGCGACCTGATCTTGGGATTCATCCTACTTCTGTTGTTTGCTGGTTTTGCGGTAGGGTTAAAATCGGTGCTGGCTTGGTGGTTCCTTTGGTTCCCCGCAGCCTGCGGAATCGTCATGTTTTGGCTGGTCCACGTAGAGGGCCGGTTTATTCCACCATTTTTGGTCCTAGGATTTATTGGTCTCTACACAGGCGTCTTGATCGCAAACAGCGGTAGGCCAATGCTTATCGTCAAGATTCTTATGGCAATCTTGCTCACCCAGGGTGCTAGAGCTACGGCTGTCCTCTTAAAGGGGTTTTTTTCATCGCCCGGCTCGAGCACAAGCGATACGGCCACAATCGTTGATGATCTGGCTAAGGTCGGCGTGCCACGAGGGGCAAAAGTGGGGATGATCGGGAATGCACGCGTGCCTTACTGGGCGTGGATGGGGCAGTATTCGATCGTCGCAGAGGTGCCAACGAGTGGGACTTCCAAATTCCTAGGAGCTGAACCGCGCGGAAGGGAGCGAGTGTACTCTTGTTTGGCCAAAACAGGCGCGCGGGCAGCCTTTTTCTATGCGGACACCCCCGAACTCCTGGAGCCAGGTTGGCAAAGGGTGGGTTCAAAGGATTTATATGTCAGGGTGCTGGAGAAAGATTCTTTACCCATCGCGGTGGGTTCGAATCAGAATGCTTCTCCAAAGCACCTTCCCGATGCCGCAGTACAAGGAGATGCTCCCGCACATTGATTCGGTCATTGAAAGTTTAGCCGTTCCCGAGCACTGGATTAGGGTCTACCGGCCCGCGCGCCCATCGATCCGGCGCTTCGGCAATAAATTAGCTGTCGGAAAGGAACATTTCAGAAGGGGCCTTCAGAAGGTTGACAAACCACGATCCGGTAACGCACAAAACTGACCTCAGGAACATCTCTGTTTGCGTGGCAATTCTGGCCGCAGCAATGGTCATCGTCTGGCCGGCCGGGGAAATCGCTTATGGCGATGATCCGGCGTACGCCCAGATGGCCCTACAGGCGGCCCGGACGGGGCATCTTGTATATAACGGATGGGAACCCACAATAATGATCCTGCATGCCTACTGGGGTGCCCTGTTCATTCGGCTGTTCGGGTTTTCCTTCGATTGCCTCCGGTTGAGCACCATCCCCTTCGCCTTTGGTTCAGTGGTTTTCTGTTATCTGCTGGTGCGGCGGGCCGGTTTGCAGGCAAAGGAAGCTCTGTTCGTCACAGCACTATCTGGATTGTGTCCGCTCTTCCTGCCGGTAGCCGTTTCCTATATGACGGATCTGCCGGGCCTCTTCTTCCTGTTTGCGTCGCTGTACGCGCTAACACGAGCCGCCGAGGCATCGCCGGAAGGCGGGGGATACGGATGGCTGGCGCTGGGTGCGATTCTTGGATTTCTGGGTGGCATGGGCCGCCAGGTGGCGTGGCTGGCCCCATTAGTGGTGCTGCCGTATCTGGCGTGGCTGAGGCGGAGCCAGAGATTGTTTGCGTGGGTCTCGCTCGCAGCCTGGGTTACGGTTCTTGGGGCTGTGGCCTGGGTCATTGCGTGGTTCAACCGGCAACCTTATGTCGTACCGCAATCATCGTTGATCTCCGAGCTGAAGATCGCCATGCAAAAACCCCAATGGGAGATTGGAATAACGGCCCGGTTGCTCCTCATGACCCTTCTGATGTGTCTCCCGGCCGCCGTGCCGTTGGTCTGGGAGGCATGGCAGAAAACGTGGAGCGGTACCCTTCCCCGCAAACTGATCGTCTCCGCGATGTTGATTGGCATGATTGCAGCAGTCCTAATCCACCCATCGGTCGCCTCATTTCCATGGGTGTTCAGTACGCTGAATTGGGAGGGGATCAATGGGTCGCAACCGCTTCCGGGGCGTCCGATTGTGCTAACGAGGCCGATCCGGATGGCGGTCGCGCTAGTGGTCTATACGGCGGCTTGCATCCTCGCGGGTGAACTAGTGAACTTGCGGGAACTGGCTCGCCGGGCCTCGCGACAGTTTTTTGATGTCACGGGAGGCAAATTCGCACTGGCGGCAATGTCTCTCCTGAGTGTGGTTTACTTTGCCCTGATGGTCATTCGATCCGCGCACTTTGACATATTTGATCGTTACCTGTTGCCGATACTTCCGTTGGCGGCAACGGTACTTTTATTAGCCGTTGACTCGCAGAAGTATGGGGCTTTGGCCGGGCACCGAGCAAGACCTGTTGCGGTGGCCTTGCTTGTGGTGCTGAGTTCGTACGGGGTTCTGAGCACACAAGATCTGTGGGCGCTGGCGCGCGCGCGGGTCGCCGCGACGCAAAAGCTTGAGGTAGCGGGTGTGCCGCGGACCGCCATCGACGCGGGGTTTGAATATAACGCCTGGACAGAATTACAGATCAATGGCTGCTTGAACAGCCGCTGGGTGGTGAACCCGCCGAACAGCTATAGACCGGGCCTAAGCCAGACGCCGAGTGTCGTGCCACAGTACCGCCTGGAATATGCGCCAACCGCGGAGACAGCCCCGAGCGAATTCGGCTCCGTGCCCTATTTCTCCCTGCTGCCGCC
>JGI26339J46600_10000574_pt1 | contig 12519 bp, 8 predicted proteins | sample BogFormECP12_OM1_FD_46600 | JGI IMG/M metagenome (IMG submission 46600) | reverse complement strand
TCATCGCCTTTCGGAAACTTGAATCCGGCGTCCTTGAACGCCTTGCCAAAGTCGTTGAGCTTGGGAAAGTCAACATGGCAGGTGGTGCACGAAGTGCCGTACTGGCGTGAAAATGCCGGGATCGCATAACTGCTTCCCGTCAGCAGTATGACTGTGAGGATCAGAGCAAAAAGCAGGGACACCGGACGACGCGTATCCATTGGATCGCCTCCTTGGCGGTCAAAGTTTTGGGTTGTTCGCTTCAATTGTAAAGGCCTGAGTCGAGCGCTATTATCGTGGCCAAAGCTCACGACTTGCAGCGGCATCTGTCACAACTAGGTGTGATCACGATCACACCTTCGAAAACGGCGAATCTTCTCGGGTACGGAGTCGCGAACACCGACCGAGGCGCAGCTACCGAAAAAGGAGAGGCTATGATTTTCTCCAAGGCAGAACTCGAAGCCAACTACCGCAATCCGTAAGTCGCAGGTTCGAGTCCGACCGCTGCCACCAGTATCAAACCGCTATTGCACTTTTCCGTCGGCGTCCATAAGACGCAACTCGCCGAGGTTGAGCTCGCGCACGCCGGCTTCAATCTTTGCCCGATCGCCCACTACGATCCAGATCAGGTTGTCCGGACGCACCACTTCTCGTGCCGCCTCGTTGACGTCGCTGGTTTTGAGGGCGCGGACTTTTCCTGCGTATGTGTCGTAGTAATCGTCGGGGAGGCCGAATTGCACCAGGTCAACGATTGACTGTCCCAGCGCGCCCAGCGTCTCGCGCGACCCCGGGAGCTTCAGCGTCTCGTTCGCCTGAATTTTCGCGAGCTCGCCGGCGCTGACCGGATGGTCGCCCACGATTCCGCGGAACTCTTTGTTCATCTCCACCAGCGATTCCTTCGTCTTGTCGGTTTGCACGGGCGCGACCGCATAGAATGGCCGCTGCGACCGGGCGTCGCGCAAACGGGTCCCAGTTCCGTACGACCAGTGCTTGTCTTCCCGCAGGTTCATATTTAGACGCGAACCAAACATGCCGCCCAGACTGTCATTCATCGCCTCAATCGCGATTTCCCGCGGATTCGCCCGCGGCGGCGCCACCACTCCCGCAATGATCACCGATTGCAGCGCCCCGGGTTTGTCGATCAGGTACACGGCGGACTTCGCTGCCACGGGCACGGTCTTCACGTTTTTCGCCGGAACGCTTCCGCTCTTCCATCCCGCAAAAAGTTTCTCCAGCTTCGGAGTCACTTCGTTCAGCGTCGTGTCGCCCACCACAATCAGCGTCGAGTTGTTGGGAGCGAGCCAGGTGTCATGAAACTTCACGAGATCCGCTCTCGTCAGCTTGGCCACGCTTTCCTTTGTTCCAGAGCCCGTCAGCGGATTCCCGTACGGGTGCCCCGCTCCGTACAACAGCGCCGGCAATACTCGCAAAGCCAGCGTCGCGGGCGTGTTTTGTTCGCGCTCGATTCCGGCGAGCGCCAGTTTCTGCTCGCGCTTCACTTCGTTCTCCGGATACGACGGATTCAACACCACATCCGCAAACAGGTCGAGCGATGGGTCGAGTTTCGCGGTCAATGCCGAAAGCGAAACGAACGATAGATCGAGATTTGAAGATCCGCGCAATGTGGCTCCGAGCGATTCGAGTTCGTCGCTGATTTCGAGCGCGTTGCGGGTGTGCGTCCCGTCGGTCAGCACCTGCATCGCCAGGTTGGCGGTCCCCGGCGACGTCGATGGATCGGAGGCGAATCCAGCATCGGCTGCCAGCGTGAAATTCACCAGCGGAACTTCGTGACGCTCCGCCAGGATTACTTTCAATCCATTCGACAGCGTCGCTCGCTGCAGCTTCGGCAGCTTCAACTCAGGCGGAGTGCCGGTATCCGGCGCTTTGCTGCGATCCGCGCCCTCTGACGCAGTCTTGTATTCGGGGAAAGGATCCACTTCGAGGATGTACACGCCGTCCGAAAGCCACTGCTGCGCCGCCGCCCTCAGATCCTCGGCCGTCGCCAGCTGTACGCGCTTAAGCGAGATCTTGTACGCGTCCGGGCTTCCGCGAAACACCTGGCTCTGCGCCAGACGGTCCGATTTTCCGCCGAACCCTCCGATGCGCTCGATTCTGCGGATAAAGTTTGCCTGATACTGCGTTTTGACGCGTTGCAGCTCCTCGGCCGTCGGTCCATTTTTCAGGAAGCGCGCCAGCTCTTCGTCGAGTTCCTTTTCCACCTGCGCAATACTCTGTCCCGGACGCGCCGTCGCCCGCACCATGAACTGCCCGCCAATTTCCCCCAAGTCGGTGAAGGCCGCAGCATCGGTTGCGATCTGGTCTTCATACACCAGACGCTTGTAGAACCGCGACGATTTTCCGGAACTCAGGACATCGCTCACCAAGTCCAGATAATCGCCTTCCGCGCTGCCATATTCCGGAATGTTCCACACTTTGTAGATTCGCGCTTGTGGCACGCGGTCCTGCACCACCTGGCGGTGCGTCCCTGTCATCTTTGCAATCCACACTTGTTGGTGCGCCACCGGCGGTCCCGCCGGAATGTCCCCAAAATATTTCGTGACTTTTTCTCGCGCCGTTTTCGCGTCGATGTCGCCCGCCAATACCAGCACCACATTCGACGGTCCGTAATACGTCTTGAACCACTCCTGCACATCCTTCATCGACGCCGCGTCCAGGTCCGCCATGTCTCCGATCGTCGTCCACGAATACGGATGTCCCACCGGATATGTATTTTGCGTTAGCAGTTGCTCCGTTACCCCGTACGGTTGGTTCTCGCCCTGGCGCTTCTCGTTCTGCACCACGCCGCGCTGCAAATCGAGCGTCTTCTGGTCCAGCGCGCCCAGCAGGTGCCCCATGCGATCGGACTCCATCCACAGCGTAAAATCCACCGCCGAGGTGGGGACATTCTGGAAATAATTCGTGCGGTCCGGATTGGTGGTGCCATTCAAATCCGTCGCGCCAATTCTTTCCATGCCGTCGATGTACCGCCCCGGCGCATGCTCGCTGCCGCCAAACATCAGGTGCTCGAACAGATGTGCGAACCCGGTCTTCCCCGGCTTCTCATTCTTCGACCCCACGTGGTACCAAATGTTGATGGCCACGATCGGCGCCTTGTGGTCCTCATGCACGATCACGGTCAGGCCGTTGTCGAGCACGAAGCGCTCATACGGAATGTCAATCTCTTTTGTCTGCGCCGAACCGCTCGCCGCGAGTGCGAGCACGAGGAATAAAACCGCAATTTCCGTCCGCATTCTCAACCTCCGAACCAATTTCCTGGAACCAGGCACGCTTCAGCCATGTTTCATCCGCAGGCCGATCTCGTCTAAGCTCTTTGACTTTGGAAACGGAAAATAGTTTACACCCGAGGGTTTGAAATCCCTCCCCAGCCTCCGGATTACCCCTCACCGGTGTTATCCTAAGCAGGATCACGCCGCAGGGCTTTAACCTCTTCATGTCCAATCCAGAGAGGTCCAATCCAAGCATGTCCGATCCAAAAATGTCCGATCCAAACGCATCCAACCCGGGCACTCCGGAAGCTACGCCAGCCAACGAGCCGGCCGAATCATTCAAGGACATTTTTTCCGAGTACGAGCAGAGCCACTCCCGCAAGAGGGAACCCGGCGCTCAGGGCCGCGAAGGAACGGTGATTGCCGTGACCGCCGACTCCATCGTTCTCGATATCGGATTCAAGACCGAAGGCGTTCTGCCGCTCGCGGCGTTCCCGGCCGACAAGCCGCCGAAGCCCGGCGACAAAGTGCAGGTCACTGTCAAGGGGCGCGATCCGGAAGGCTACTATGAACTGACCCGCGGCAAGGTTGAGCGTCCAACCGACTGGGCGTCGCTGGAAAAGGCCTTCGCAGAAAAGTCGACGATCATGGGCACAGTAACGGGCGTGGTGAAGGGCGGATTGAGCGTGGATATCGGAGTGCGAGCCTTCATGCCCGCTTCGCGCAGCGGAACCCACGACGCCTCCGAAATGGAGAAGCTGGTCGAGCAGGGAATCCGCTGCCGGATCATCAAGCTCGACGTAGCCGAGGAAGACGTGGTGGTCGATCGCCGCGCCATTGCTGAAGACGAAGAGCGCGCCGGCAAGGAGCGCCGCTACTCGGAACTCAAAGAAGGCGACACCGTGCACGGCGAGGTTCGCAGCCTCACCGATTACGGAGCGTTCGTCGATATCGGCGGCGCGGACGCCCTGCTTCATATCGGCGAAATTTCATGGCGTCGCGTCAACAAGCCCTCTGACGTGCTCTCTACGGGCCAGCAGATCGAAGCCATGATCATCAAGATCGATTCGGACAAGCGGCACATTGCGATCAGCATGAAGCAACTTCAGCCGCATCCGTGGGACGCCGTCGCCGAAAAATACAGGGCGGGTGAACGGGTGCGCGGCACGGTTACCCGCATCGCCGATTTCGGCGCGTTTGTGGAACTCGAGCCCGGCATTGAAGGCCTGATTCATATTTCCGAAATGTCGTGGGCCAAGCGGGTGAGAAGTGCAGGTGATGTGGTAAAGCCGGGCGAGACCGTCGAGGCCGTGATTCTCGGAGTGAACGCGGGAGAACGCCGCATCTCCCTCGGGCTGAAGCAGGCGCTGGGCGATCCCTGGGCCGGGGCTGCACAAAAATTTGCGCCGGGCACGGTGATCGAAGGGCCCGTAACCAGCTTGACGAAGTTCGGCGCCTTCGTTCAGCTCACCGAAGGCGTTGAAGGCATGATTCACGTCAGCGAAATCAGCGCGGAAAAGCGCATCAATCACCCGCAAGAAGTGCTGCGGGCCGGGCAAGTGGTGAAGGCGCAGGTGCTCGCGCTCGACACGGAAAAGCGGCTCATACGCCTGAGCATGAAACAACTGGTTCCAACCGGCCTGGATGAATACCTCGCCGAACACAAAGAAGGAGACATCGTCACTGGCCGGATGATCGAGGTTTCTGAAGCAAGCGCACGTGTGGAGTTAGGCGAAGGCGTCACGGCGATATGCCGCATCCCGGCGGAGGGTTCACCGAAGCGAGCGAAAGTAGACAAGGACGCGGAACCCGCGCCGTCATCTTCATCCAAGCCCGATCTCTCGTCATTAGGCTCGATGCTGCAAGCCCGCTGGAAGAGCGGGCCTCCCGCCAGCGAGACGAAACCGGAAGCCCCGCGAGCAGGTCAAATCCGCAAGTTCCGAATCGCAAAACTCGATCCTGCCACAAAAAACATTGAATTGGAGTTGGAGTGAATCCTCGGTTTGTCTAATGCCCATTGATGGCGACCTTAATTCGGGACGCAACCTTCCGATCCTGCGCGACAATCAACTCGTTGCCATGCTTGACGAAATATAAACGATAGGCGCTGTCTATCAGATTGGCAGGCCAGGGCTTGGGACGCCCCTCGAAGGAGTAGTGATATCTCTGGCCGTCACGACGTTCGATGACCCGCAGCTTGTCGAAAGTTTGCGGCTTTGGCAAAAAAAGCGCCTCGAACTCACCCTCGTTTGTTCTGTACACCGCCGCTCCCGTCTGCCCTTCAAACGTGTCAGTCATTTTCGAAGGGCTGACGCAAGTGACGGTAAAGTGATGGTTGATCAAGGTCTGGGCTAAGTTCATTGCATCGGGATATGCCGCTTCGCTCTCGGAAAAGGTGGGCCAGTTCACATCGCTGCATCCCGCCAACTGGTTATTCCCGCCGGCCGCCAAGTCAGGCAGGCTCACGGCGAATAGACCAACCACGGCAAGGAGAAGGGCTGCTTGTGGCTTCACCGACCACCCCATCGACTAATTGAGTCAAGTCGCGATTGTTAACGACGACTAACTACCTGAGTTAGCCATCATCAGCGCGAACAGCGCGGGCAGATAGATGATCGTGGCCCGCAGCAACCGCCGAGCCGACGGTTTGGACGCCGGCGCTGTTGCCGGTAGTTGCGGATACGCCATTCCCATCGACACACGGAACAGCGCCGCGCCCATCAGGATGGCCCCAACCAAATACACGCGTCCCGCCATTCCCAATGCAACCGGCAAAAGGCTCACGGGAATCAACGCTCCGGAATAGGCCAAAATCCGCCACACCGTGGACTTTCCATCGGAGTCCACCACCGGCAACATGCGAATTTCGCCTTGCGCATAGTCCTCGCGATAAAGCCATGCAATCGAGAGAAAATGCGGAAACTGCCAGACGAACATGATGGCAAAAAGGATCAGCGTCTCGGCTTCCAGTTTTCCGCGCACAGCCGTCCAACCCAGCACCACCGGCATCGCTCCCGGAAACGCGCCAACAAATGTGCACACGGGAGAAACTTTCTTCAGCGGAGTGTATGCGGCCAGGTACACCAGTGCGGTCAAGAACACTAATAACCCAGTTAGTAAGTTGGCATAGATTGCCAGATAAGCGGAACCGCCCAGAGTCAGCGCCAACCCGACCGTGGCCGCGTGTGCCCTGGTCATGCGTCCCGAAGGCAAAGGGCGCAGCGCAGTGCGCCGCATGAGCGCATCCACCTTCGATTCCAGTACTTCGTTCAGCGCCGCCGTGCCGCTCGAAACCAGCGCAATCCCCAGCAGAGCATGGAACAAGCCCAGCGACCACGACGACACGCCCATCCGCTGCGCGCCGAAGAAGTAGCCGCACCACGCCGTAAGGACGATCAAAGTCGTAATGCGCGCCTTAGTCAGTTCGGCGTAATCGCGCAGCAGAGAAACAAATTGTTGCAACATGGACCCCACACTCGCCGTTTGCCCACTTCCGCCCTCATCCGGCGGTTCAGCTCAAACCGGCAGTCCCCGAAGAAATCCCCACAGAAGAGACCAACGCGAAATGTTAGCATTGGTACCGCGCCGTCTGTTCAATGTCAAGCCAAAACTTAAGACGATCCCGCGTCGCGCTCTCAGAATGCTCGCATCAAACGCCCTCGTTGGCGACTCACTGCGCTGGCTGGTAGTGTCCTAAATTCAACTTCGAGCTGTGATCTCCGGGCCGTTCACAAGCCAGAACCTTACGACGGAGACACGGAATCACAGAGAAACGCGAGTTCATGATTTCGTCCCTTATAAAGCAACTGCGACTCGACAATGAGCCTATGAAAAAGCCTCCCTCCGTGTCTCGGTGTCTCTGTGGTGGGTGTTGCTCGGGATTGGGGATCGCAGCCGATCTAAAACACTACCCGGCCCTAGTGACCGCCTGCAGGGCCGGCAACATTGAATGTCTCGGGTGGATCAAAATAACACTGATGCCAAAGAGCTGCGTCGGTCAGCGTGCCCGCCTTCCATTGCTGAACCGTCGCCAGCGTTGCGGCGATCATGCCGCCATCGACCGAATCGAAGATCAACACGACTCCGGCCAGCTCAGGTGATTTTGCCGCCAGTTCCGCGTAATTCTTGTCGAGCAAAGATTTTGCGAATTCCAGCTTGGCTCGCGCGCCGCTGTCCTTCTCGTTTTCCTGGATCTTTTGCACCGAGATGATTTTCACGTTCCGGCCCCGAAGCGGCTCCCAATCCCCCGGGAAGGGCGCAGTTTCTTCGCGCGTCACCTGAAACAAATCGACCGCAACCAGTACGGCGCTCGCGCCCGCCTGCGGAATATCCGAAATGCCCTCCGGCATCTCCAGGCTCGTGCGCCAGATCCATCCCCGTGACAAGCCGGATATTTTCACGTGAACCCAGTCCGCATTGAAATCCAGCATCTCGAACTCATCGTGCGCGCTCGCCAGAAACAAAGTCTTGCCATTCAAACTGGGAGACGCAACTACCGGAGTTCCTGATTTCTTTATCGCGACCAGATTCTTCGGATGCGCCTGGTTCTTGAGCACTTCCTCCAGACTCGCGGCCTCCGCCTGCAAGCCGGTGGGTGGTTGATCTAAAGGCTTCTGCGAACTTTTCGAATCCGCCAGTTGCCGACTCGACAATCCCTGCTCCAACGAAGACGAGAACGTGCGCCCGCTTTCCGGCAACCTCGGCATCGGCGCCGAGATGGTCGGTTCTTCAGTGCCTTTGTCCGCAGTTGCTGGCCGCTTGGCGGACGCCGTCGGCGGAGCGATTACCGGAAAATCTTTGCTGGAACTTTGGCTGGAACTCCCGCCCGAACTCGTCACGCCGGGCCGGGTCGCCAGCAGATTGGTTAACTGGTCGAGAAGGTCGGATTCAAGACGGCCATTCGAAGTCAGCAGTTGGTATCCCGAGCGCGATGGAATTGAATCCGCGTACCATGCCGTTAGCTTCGTGCTCACCCGCACCACCGACCCGCCCGACACCGTCGAGCTCACCTGCACGGCAGATTGGTAATACGCCCGCTGGTAGCGGTTCAAGGGACGATCGCCAGGCAAAGCGAATCCTTCCAGCACCGGCAGCCGGCCACTCATGGACGCTTGCAATTCCTTCAGCGCTCGTTCCACCGCGCTTTTCGACTGCCGGTAGGTGCGCTCGTACGCGCCTGCTTGCGGACTTGTTTGCGCACTGGCACTCTGCGCCGCGGCCGACAGAGGCGCGACCATCAGAAACGCAGACAGCGCAGCGCGAAGTAAGCGGCGAGAAACCCGGTAACACCACCGCCTCATGGCACCTGCTCCAACTGGTCCCGTCGAATCCATCCGTGCTGTCCGTCGTGCGTCTCCACCCCGTACCAGTAGGGCGTTGAAATCAGAATTAGAACTTCGGCGCCGGGCTCGAGCAATTTCAGCGTGGTCGCCGTGTGGAACGGAGCGGACTGAAGCGGAGCCCCGGGCTTCTTGACCAGCCGCTCCACCAGCTGGCGCAGCTCCGCAACGTGTTGTTCCAGCGATTCAGCGGGCTCCTCATACGCCGCAGACGGTTGCGGCGTCGCGGATGTTGGTGACGCAGGCAATGATTGTGGCACCGAGGCTGGCGCCGCCTGGCTAGTCGCGCTCTCGCCATTCGTGGTGACGGTCTTCGCCGTCGCTGGCGGAGTGCTCAGCAGAACTGTGTCGCTGCCCAAGCCGAAGTTTTGCTTCGTTAAGCGTTCCTGTTTCGCTTGTAAGGCCTCGGCGGTTTCCTTTTTCACCAGCTCAACCGCTGCCAGTCGATCCTGGATGTCCTTGTACTCGCTGCTTTCCACCGAACCGTTCGATTGGTGGACGCCGTGCCGAAAATCTTCCACAAACAGAGCGTCAATTCGCAGGACGGTATTTTTGTCGCCCTGCGGTTGCACCACGTAGCGCACGGCCAGCGTCCCAACATCGCCGCTGTCTTTGAAATTTCGCGGATCCAGCGCCTGCTGCCGCACCTTGTAGAAGACTTTGCCGCCCTCCGTCCATGCCGGAAACACCGGCGTCGTCTTGACCGCAACCGCTCCCGCGATGTACTCGTCTTTGTTGTATTCCTTGCTTCCGCGGATGATCGTGTTTTGCGCCACTTCCTCCACCACCTGCGCGACTTCGGGCTCCGGCAGCGGAACGTTGACGATCAGGCCCGCGCCGTACTGCATGACGTTTTTTTCGCGGCCATGCGCCGGGATCGCTGCCGCCGCGAGCAGAAAAAAAACTGCGACCACCCGAAGATAAAGCGGGAGATCAAGCACAACTCGACGAAACGCACCCCAGCCATTCAGCCCCTTACTGCGAAAACTCTTCTCCCACATCGCGACCGGCTCCGGTGTACCTGATGCAGAGTCTCATACGCTGGCGTGATCGCTGTCAACTCGCATAGTGGACAGCCCGAGCGCCACTCCCCCGTCCCCCTGGGGGCACGATGTAAACAATTTGTAAAAAAACTTTGACAACCCTCTTGCACTTCGTCACGCATGGTAGTACTATCCACCGCCTAGTGGGGTGGTCGCCCCTCCGGGGGAACGTTTAAAAGTTTTGTGGTTTCTGCGGGAACGCAGTAGCCAGGCAATGGTCGTTACGATTGATCGCTGCCTGGCTGCGGTCGTTTACGCGTTGTGGGGAATTTTGTTTCTTGCAAAATCTGTGAATTTGTCTGAGGAGTGCAGCATGCGTATGTGGGCGCAGTCTCATCTCTGTCAGAAGCCGCAGCGGGCAACTTCCGTTCTCGCCGCCGCTTTCGCGCTAGTTTTTCTGGTCCTCTGCGCCAGCCAGTCGGCGAGCGCGTTGCCTGCCTTCGCCAGGAAGTATGGCCTGCGCTGCTCCGCCTGTCATGAAAGTTGGCCCATGCTGAATTACTTCGGCCAAAAATTCAAAGACAACGGTTACCAGCTCATGAACGATCGCGATGCTCCCATCTGGCAGAATCCGGGATACTGGCCAGTCACATTCCGCATCACTCCAATCTGGCATCGCGTGAGCCTGGGCAAACAAGCCGTGGACAGCGGCGAAGGCCAGGTCGAGCAGCGGATCACCTCGTCGGGCTTCGATCTCAGCGGTCTTGACTTCCACACTGGAGGCACGCTGGAGAAGAACTTTTCCTTCTATGTGCTTCCTTCGTCCAATTCATTCGCCACCTTCCACTTTGAAACCGTCATGGGGCGGCTGGATAACTTGTTCAGCAGTCCGTGGCTGAACGTAAAGTTCGGCAAGTTTGAACTCGACAACCTGCTTTCCGAGAAGCGCATTCTGACGCTTACTGGAAATGGCGGCATTTACCAGCTCTACCACTTCATGCCGGTGGGCGATGGCAACGTCTTTGGGAAAATGGGAGATAACCAGCTTGGCGTGGAAGTCATGGGGCACTCCTACAACGACCGCACGCGCTATTCCGTTGCGCTGCTCAGCTCGAACGATGGCCAAGTCGGCTTGCCCTACGGCGCCGAATCCTATTCCACTTTCATTACCGGCAGCCAGGCGTTCGATGCCGGCAAGCTGGGTGTGCAACGCCTCGGCTTTTACGTCATGGCGGGCGAAGCGCCGACCAGTTGGCTCACCACCGGCGGGACAGCGATTGCCGGCTCAGGTGGCGCAAACAAGGGCTACAGCCGCGAGGGCTTCGTCGGACAGTTCTACTTCGGCCAGCATGTCGACGTCACGGTTGTCACGCAGCATGGCGAGGACAGCGCATGGTTTGGCCAAGGGTACGGAGACTTGCCGGACGGGGTTGCCGGGAACAACAACACGCCGGGTACGACGTTGCCCGCTGGCTCGCGCAACCCGACTTGGAATGGCGTTCTCGTTGAACCTCACTACGTCTACAGCCCACAACTCATCTTCCTCGCGCGATACGAAACCATCAGGATGTCGCAGCAATCGACTCCGGGAACGCGCTCGGATCTCGGCAACATCACCACCTACACGGTGGGCTATCGTTATAACCCGTTCATGACGAGCCGGGCGGGTTTTGCCTGGCATAACGAGTTCAACATATTCCATCAGGACGGTACATCGCCGCTGAGCGGCACGAATATCAACACCAGCGAGTTGTTGATGGGATTTGATTTCGACTTCTAACCACCAGGATGACCCGCTGGCGACCTCGATTCGCCGGCGCTGACTTCGGTTGAAGGGTGCTGACTATGAACAGCTTGAAGCCAATGCGTTTTATGGGCGCGATTCTTTTCACTGCGATCCCTTGCACTGCGATTCTAGGACTGGTCCCTGCCGCCGGGTTCACCGCTCGTGCCTCCGCCCAGGAGACGCCCGACTTAGGCCCGAAGCCGCGTATTGTGGTCAAGCCCATGGAGAGCCACATCGGCAATATCACCGGGCATGCGGCGGATGCGAAGTCCGACTACCGCCGCTACTGCGCCGGCTGTCACGGCGACTACGGCGATGCCAACGGAGAGAACGCGGTTTGGCTTGATCCGAAGCCCCGCGACTTCACCATCGCCACTTTTAAGTGCCGCTCCACCCTGACCGGCACGCTGCCCACCGATGAAGATCTCTTCAACACCATCGGACGCGGCCTTACTAACTCCAACATGCCGATCTGGAATACCTTCACCAAACAGCAACGCGCCGACTTGGTGGCCTACATCAAGATCTTCTCGCCCCGTTGGGAGAAGGAAAAAGCCGGCGACCCGATCAAGATTCCCGCTGAACCTCCAGTCACTATCGAGAGCATTGCCCACGGCAAAGCGCTCTTCACCAAGCTCGAATGCTGGAAGTGTCACGGTCCGCACGGGGAGGGCGACGGTCCATCCGCCGCGACCCTCACCGACAGCAAAGACAATCCGATTCGTCCCTACAACTTCGCCTTGGGCAAAGACGACTCCCGCTTCAAGTGCGGCAATACCAACCAGGANATCTANAAGATNTTCATGACTGGCGTGGACGGTACCCCCATGCCTTCTTTCGCTGACGTGATTCAGCCGAATGACGCGTGGGATCTCGTCCACTTCCTGCGCACGTTGCAGGTCAACCGTCACGGCAAGGAAACCGAAGTTCTATCGGCTGCGCACGGCGTTATCCCCCCGTACGTGGACAAGAGCCCGGCGCCAGTCGCCCCGGCCGATAACAAGTCGCCCGGTGGCGGCGGCGAGTAAATGAATTCCAAGACCCAAGAAGGGAGTACTCGAATGCGCACTAAGCAAATGTTACTAGCACTTTTGACGCTGCTCGTCTGTTCGTCCCTGATGTTCGCTGGAACGGTTAGCGGCAAGGTGACTTACACGGGCACGCCCGCCAAACAAAAACCCATCGACATGTCCAAGGAACCGACC
>JGI26339J46600_10000573_pt1 | contig 12522 bp, 8 predicted proteins | sample BogFormECP12_OM1_FD_46600 | JGI IMG/M metagenome (IMG submission 46600) | reverse complement strand
TTCCGAATCCCCCCCATCGGCAATCGCAACCAAGCAATTGCCACGTCCCGATGCGTCTAGCAAATCTAGCGCCCTGGCCTTGTCAATGATGCGCGAAATATTGCCGGTCGTGCGATCAATCTCGAGGCGAAACATGCTATTGGCAAGGAAAAATGGCTTGGTGGAAACGCTATCCACGCGCGAGATCACGATCGATGAATCAAGGGTTTTCTTTTTTGGGGAACCCAAGATGAAATAGACGGCGTGCCCCAAAGCGGGCACCTTTGCGAGAAATATCACGGTTGCATTGGTGCATCCATCATTTCTGGTTAGATTGATGACTTGAGAAGGAATGTTAACGCCCTTGCTATCGACGACCGAAAACCATTCCACGTCATTTTGAACTGTGATTTGATACTCGACCACGTTGCTTCGAGTCCACGATAGGGGGTTGAACAAGACCACGGGAATCGCATCGGGATCGTCGTTGAAGGTGTCGATGCTTTCGATGATTGCACTCATGGCACGATCGATGCAGTCGTTGCACGATTGTTCGATGTCGCCATAAGCAGCGTGGGCGTCAGCACACGCGTCCGGAATACCACTGCCCCCGATGATGTCGTGAAACTGGTTGAAGAGCAATCTTTTCCAGGCTTGCTCCAAGTCATCTTTTGGATAAGTAACATGGCCTTGATTTGCTGCAATTGCCGATATTTTTTCTGCAGACAACAACAATATTTCATCTTGCCGATTACGACGCTTGATCTCGCCACAATTCGTCAAGTCACCTTGCAGCATGAAATCAAGCTCGTTGTTGAGCATTGGTAGAGCAGGTGATCTCGATAGCACGAGGTCCTTATACTGCTGAAAAGTATCGAATTGTACATCCACATCCTTTTTTTTCGCCCACGAGAGCACGGTCTCGATGTCGGCGGGTTTCGGTCCACCACCGTGATCACCCTTGCCGATCCGTATCATCACGTCGTTTATCCCATACAGAGAACGACATTTTTTCACCCAACGTTTCACGGAAGGCCACGAGAGAAACTTAGGCCCGACATCGTGCAGGACGTGAAGGGGCTTTATTGCCAAGACCGTCGAACCATCGGGGGCTTGCCACCAAAACATCTGGGGCGTGCGCTTGCCACGATTATGGAAGTATGCGTTTATCCCGCACTTGATGAGAATTTGGGGTAATTGCCATGGATGGCTCCATGCATCTTCTTGCCAACACGTCGTGATGTCAATGCCAAACCGTTCGTTGAAGTATCTCTTCCCGAGGATGCATTGCCGCACGAGTGATTCCCCGCACGGCTCGCCGCCTTCGGCTTCGACGTACATCCCGCCGGCGATTTCCCAGCGCCCGCTCGCGATGTACCCCCGCATTTTCTCAAAGATTTCTGGATGATGCGTCTCTGTCGCCTGATAGAGCGGGACCTGGCTTTGCGTGAATTTATACTCGGGAAACTGGTCGAGATTGTCCGTTGCCATACCGTGCGTGAGCTTGCAGCACACTTCCACGGTTTCCGGGTCCCAGCGCCAGAGCCAGGCGAGATCGACGTGACTTTGCGCGATCACGTGGATGACGGGTCTCGACGAATGCTTCACGATCGATCCTTGACCGTTTCAAAATAAATCATTTCCCGCCGCCCTTATCACTCGATGGGGGATGAAAGTTGCGCAATGTCGATGGGATGCGGGCCACGGTTCAACTTCATGGATGACAACAAGATTCCGGCCAGGATCAATCCGGCGCCCGCGACGAACGCGATCGTGAGAGGCTCGCCACCGATCGTGATGCCGAAGAAAATCGCAAAGACTGGCTCGAGTGCATATAATAATGCTGCCTTGTTCGCGTCGATGAACTTTTGCGCCCACGTTTGGATGAGCATGGTCGCTGCAGAATTCACGATGCCTAGGTATAACCAATTAATGATCACGACCGTGTCGATGGCACTCCACGTCACGTGCTCCTGGATCAAGACTGACGTGCCCAGCTGGAGCATTGCGAGGACCGCAATTTGGGTCATCGAGAACAAGACGATATCGACCTTGTTCGAGTACTTTTCGAGGAACACGATCTGGAAGGCGTTGAACACGGCGCCGATCAACACCAGGACATCACCAATGTTAAACGCGAGGAGATTCGCACCCGCGCCTGCATTGGCAAAAAGCATGATCGCCATGCCGATCACCGCGACAGCAACGCCCGCAACGTGCTGCTTTTTCACGCGTGCCTTGAGAATCATAAACCCCAGGAATGGCGTGAACACGACGTACATGGTCGCCATAAATGCACCCTTGTTGGACGTCGTCAATTGCAACCCGTATGATAAAAATGCGACCGTGAAATACAGCGATAATGCCACGATGATCGATGCCACGAGCGTGTACTTGTTGAGCTTGCGGAACCGGCCATAGAATGGCGCGAAGCCAAGGAAAGCGAAAACATGCCGCATGCCTTGGAAAAAGAACGGGGGCAGCGAGGTCAAGCCCACCTTAATGAGAATGTACTGTGACCCCCACACGAAAGTTGCGAACAACACGAGCGTGTATGCAACGTGCATTTTTCTAGGGCTCGCGGTGGCGAGACCATTTACCGTGCCAGGCTCGACATCCACTTTTTTTTTGATAACGATCGCTTCCTGTCTTATTCATGCAAGGCCAGTCTTGCCGTTCTTTCGATGGTTTAATTTAATCGACGAGACCATGATGCCAGCCATGATCAGCGATGCTCCGGCGATGAACATGATTGTCAATGGTGTCGCTCCGGAAATGACACCAAAAAAGGTCGCAAAAACGGGCTCTAAGGAATACAGCAACGCCGCCCGTGTCTCGTCAATCATGCGCTGGGCATTAGCTTGAATCAATAAAGTGATCGTTCCCGCAACGATGCCAAGGTAGATCCAAGCGATCCAGACCTCGGGACTAATGGCACTCCATATTACCTGTTCTTGGATAGCAAATGATGTAGTGAGAAGCATGACAGCGATGAGGCCCATCTGGGTCAAGACAAAGAGCATAGTATCGATTTCCTTCGTATATTTTTCCAAAAGCACGATCTCGAGTGCGTTAAAAAAAGCACCGATCAACACGAGGATGTCACCGACGAACGAGATACTGCCAATTCCGGCATTGCCGAGCAACATGAACCCCATGCCTATGACCGCCAGGACGACACCAAGCATTTTAAATGCCGTGATCCGCGTCTTGAGCATGACCTTGCCAACGAACGGCGTGAATATCACGTACATGGTCGCCATGAACGCGCCTTCGGACGAGTCCGTGTATTTCAAGCCCCAGCTCACGAACAAGATCAAGGCATAAAACGCGATCGCATTGTATAAAGATGCGAGAAACACTTGCTTGGTCATTTTCTTGAATCTCTTCCACCACGGAAAGAAACCAAGGAAAGCTATGAGATGTCGAAAACCCTGGAAAAAAAACAATGGAACCACGAGCAGTGCTTCCTTGATCAACAGATACTGCGACCCCCAGACGACAGTAGCCAATAAAACCCCTATCAATGCGATAATCGTCGTCTTTCGGGAATACCCCGAGCTGCTTGCTTCGGGTAGATTGGACTCCAGTTGATCGGTGATGTGACTCAACTCGTCTATGGATCGAGTAGTTCAAGCACGTGCGAAAGAAAAACGCAATCGAATTAAACTCAAGCGCCGAATTACCTCCATTATTCATAGGATTTGCCTCGAAAATCGATAGCTGATGGTCCAAATGTCGAATCCCGATTTAAAACGCCTTCGATCCCTCGGCTCCGCGCTCAAGGAGATCTGGACAGGCAAGGCATCGAAAAGCACGCATGCCCGTTATTTTCTCGTTGCACTAATCATCTACATTGTGGGTATCGTGGCGGGCATGGCATTGTTCCCTGGCGGCTTCGATTTCATGACGGTTTACGTTTCATACTTGGGCGGTGACCCCAACAATCCGATTGGCCGTTTTCCCTACAACGCGACCGTGCTCATCGCGGGCATCTTGCTGATCCCGCATTTCATCTATCTCTATCGCCGCCTCACCCCCGCGGTCAAGATACTGACATTTCTCTCCTGCTTGTGCGGCATCGTCGGCGCGGCGGGGTTTGCGAGCCTCGCGATCTTTTATCAAGGCCTCAATGCTGACTTGCACCAGATTTCCACGGATACCGCGTACTATAGTCTTGGCGCGAGTGCGATCATCATGCTATTTTCCTTCATCCGGAAAGCCGTGATGACCAGGACGTGGCCAAAATGGTGGCACATCGTGCTCATGTATGTCCAGGCCATCGGGATGATAGGGGCAACGTTTCTCTTGTATCCCTGGTTCGGCGATCATTTGTCCGAGTGGTTGTACACGGCGGCATTCATGCTCTGGTTACTGGAAACCGTCATCATCGTGCCGGCTGACGCTGCTATCGCGGGGGTTTGAATGGCACGTAACGAATCGTTCCAACAAGCACGGGCTTCGTGGAGCCTTGGCCACGTCTTGGCGAGCGAGTGGAAAATTGCAATTGATCCCGGCAACATGGGCAAATCGGCACGATGGCACGAGACCATTCCGGATATCGTGGCGTGCCTTGCTGCCGTACCTGGCGTGATCCAGCAGGAATTTCCTGGTTATCACGGCGTCGCGTGGTACTGGTGCATTTTTACTCCCACTGACCAGCTGATCGATGGAGGGCGGGCATTTCTCGAGTTTGGTGCCGTGGATTATTTCGCGGAAGCGTGGCTGAATGGTACCTTCCTGGGCTCGCACGAGGGCGCGGAGATGCCCTTCAGGTTTGATTGCACGATGTCATTGTGCTGGCAAGAGCAAAATCTCCTCGCGATACGGGTGATCAACCCGGGGAATGATCCGATCGATGGCTTCGTCTTGAAAGAAATCCCACATCGCAACAAGGCGGTGCCATACGTCACCGGTTATGACTTCGATTACGGGGGCATCGTGCAACCCGTGAAGCTCGTGACCGTGCCTGACCCGTGGATCGAGCACGTCACGGTCAAATCCGCTTGCTTGTCGGGCGACATCCAGCTCGGCATCACATTGCAAACCGAGAGCGAGCAAGGAATCTCGGGAAATCTCGTGATCTCGATCGTGCCGGACAAGGATCAATTACCGTGCCTTCAAAAAACCGTGCTCGTGCAAGCCGAGGACCAGCAATCGATCGTTATCATGCAAGATCTCCACGTCGAAGATGTCCGGCCATGGTCACTGGATGATCCCAACTTGTACGATTGCAACGTGCAGTTCACGCCTGAACAGGATGATGCCGTTCATCCTGCTGAATATCGCACGCGATTTGGCATCCGTGAATTCAAGGTCGTGGACGGCTTCTTCACGCTCAATGGAAAAAGATTGTTCGTGAAAAGTGCCCACACGGGCAACTACTTTCCCATTGGTTTACATCGTCCGGTCGATCCCGGGCTCATGCGCCGGGACATGTACATGGCCAAAACCCTCGGTTTCAATATGATCCGCTTCATCGCCGGCACTGCGTATCCCGAGCAATTGGCAGCGTGCGACGAGCTTGGCTTGATGGTCTATCAAGAGAATCTCGCCGCCTGGATGCTTGAGGATTCCCCGGCAATGATCCAGCGCTTTGACGATGCCTTGCGAGACATGGTAACAAGGGATCAAAATCATCCATCCATCGTGATCTGGGGATTGTTGAACGAGAACCCCGACAATGCCGTGTTCAGGCACGCGGTCGATTTCTTGTCATCGCTTCGTGAGATGGATCCAGAACGACTCGTGCTTCTCAACAGCGGGCGTTGGGACAAGCATCCAACCATCGGATCGTATAGTAACCCTGGATCGCTATTTTGGGAACACGGGTGGGGCGCTGAAAGCCCGGATGCTCCTGACGCTGCAAGTCATGCTGGTGGTTACTTCACGGGAATGGGCGACGCTCATTTTTACCCGTCTTATCCCTTGCGCGGCGACGACATTACGTTTTTCCGCGAGCTCGGTCACGGCACGAATCCCGTCTTCTTGTCCGAGCACGGGGCGGGCTCGGAATTTAACGCCCCGCGGCTCATGATGCTTTACGAGCAAGCACGGGCCCCGGAAGATCTGGAAGATCATCAAATTTGTATCAAGGAAACGGAAGCGTTCCTCGCGGACTGGAGCCGCTGGCACATGGACGAGCTCTTCCCTAACATGGAAATGTTTTTCGAGGCTAGCTACCGCCGGCAAGCCGAGAACAGGCGTATCGCGCTGAATCTCATCCGATCCAATTCGCGGATTTGTGGTTATAGCATGACGGGATTGGTCGATCAAGGCATGAGCGGCGAGGGCGTCATGAGCAATTCCTTTCGCGAGTTAAAGGCTGGCATTTCCGACGTGATGGCAAACGCTTGGGCACCACTTCGCTGGTGCATGTTCGTGGAACCGTGCACCTGCTATCGCGGGAGCGACGTGAACCTGGAAGTCGTCCTTGCAAACGAGGACGTGCTCTTGCCAGGCGACTACATAGCCATCGTGAAGATCCATGGACCTGGCGGGTGGTGCTTCGAACGGCAGATCGCTTTATCCCTTCCATTCTACGATCAGGATGGTAACAACCCGCTCGCGTTTCAAGTCTTGGAAGAATCAATCAAGCTGGATGGACCCGCTGGAACATATACTGTCGTGGCAACGTTCGATCGGGGAGCAGCCCCGGCCGGGGGCACGGCATGGATCGAGGTCGTTGACCCCGAGCTCATGCCACGACTGGAACACGACATCGTTCTCTGGGATAATGGCGAGCAATTGCAAGACTGGCTCGCGAGCTTCGGCATCCAAGCTCGGACATTCGATTCGTTCGTGACATCAGGTGACATGAAAGAACGACGGGCTATCATTCTCGTTGGAGGTTTTGCTGGTAATCTCGGGAAAAGGGAAGATTGGATGCATTTGCTCGATGCCATGGCTCGCGGTAGCATTGCCATATTCGCCTCTATCAACGCGTTCAAGTATAACATGGATCCTCTCTATTGGGTTCCACTAGAAATCAATGGAATGCTCACGAAAACTGCAACATGGGCACCGGGCAGGGACGATTTCGCGAAAAAGCACCCAATTTTCGATGGACTGCCAGCCGGACTCTTGGATGTGGACATGTTTCGAGAGCTGGTTTCGGAATTTACCATTGATAGCCAGGAAGCGGATTGTGATGTCATTGCTGGTGCATTTGGAGTAGGCTATTATCCGACGAGAGACAAGAGCGGGTATTATAGCGGCATCCATGTCGCTATATATCCATTTTTCGAGGGGAAGTTCATCATCAACACGTTCATGATCCTTGACCATCTCGGGCGAAATCCGGTGGGGGATCGAATACTACTGAACATGGTAAGATTCGCTAGCCAAAGCATCGATGCACCAGCCAGCGATCTTCCCGCCGATTACTCGTCCAGAACCCGTGATTTGTACCCGTGATGTCATCTTGCCAAGCGATGGTGAACAATCGGGAAAAGCCAAGGTGTAGAAAACCCGTGACGCAACCGAACCGCGTTCTCCGGGTTAGTTTCGAGAAATGCATTCATGTCGTATATCGCCTCGTACCAAATCCTATATCGCCTTGTACCTTAGTTGTAACTTGGCGGCTACCGCGCAGATAAAACAAATTTCGTCGTGGACGGAAACCACCAAGGTGAATCTCATGGGTAAAAAGGAAAAATCAAGCGTCGCCTCGCACGGTAAACCGGAAACCGCGGGAGCGAAGCAATCGGGTGGAGGAAAACCCTCGAGTGGAGGAAAACCGACGGGCGGGGCGCAAGGAAAAGGTGGCAAGGATTACGCGCAAAAGCTCAAGCTGAACCAGATCGTCGTGCAATCGATGAAGCAAGCAGATGACATCGTCAAGCAACTCTCGAAAGGTGGCTCGTTTGAAGAACTGGCCAAGAAATTCTCGATCGACTCGGCAAGCAAGGCTGCTGGTGGGGCTCTCGGTTCGGTCGAGAAAAAGGATGTTCCAATCGAGATCTGGGATGCATCTCTCCGACTTCGCGTGAATGAAGTTTCCGATCCGATCAAGGCGGCAAAAGGTGTTTACATAATAAAAAGGACAGTTTAAACGGGAAACAATCGAACGGTTTAAACGATAAATATTCCTTCATGCGCATTGCGAATTCATGTTACATGAGTTCTTCTTTTTTTCACTCATTTCATATAATGCGATACAAACAGAAACCTTCAAGTTATCAAAAACCATCAACATGGTTATATCCTCTATCGTGGTACTAATGATGGTGGCTCTCGTCGTGCAGTATCGGGTCATGACAAATCGAGAGCCCGGATAGGAGCATCTTGACCGATTCATTGGAAATGTCCGACATCATTCCTGCCACGCCGGAAGAAATCTACGAGGTATGGCTTGATAGCAAGAAACATAGCGCAATGACTGGCAGCCCAGCCGTCGTGGACCCGGAAATTGGTGGGAAATTCACAGCATGGGAAGATTACATCGAAGGTACGATCGCCGATCTCGAACCAAATCATCGCATCGTTCAAAAGTGGCGAACAACAGACTTTACTGATGATTTGCCCGATTCCGATCTCGAAATCCTCCTGGATGAAGCACCGGGCGGCACGAAAGTTACTATCGTGCAATCAAGCCTTCCAGAAGATCAACTTGCCGCCTACAAGTTGGGATGGAAAGATTATTACTTCGAACCGATGAAGGCATACTTCAAGAAACGAAAGGCAGTGGGAAAAAAAGCGAAAAAATAGCTAATCGAATCCGCAATAACGCGGGCTTTTTATCCCATATGGGATTGATTTTTTTTGTGGATTTTACTTATGTTACATATTCTTCAGTCTGGCTTCGAGAGTTGAGTTTTAATGAAAATTAGAGTTTTGCATGGTAAGAGAGAGATGGTTTTAGCCGTCGCGATGTTATGTTCCTTGTGGATATCCATCGCAATGACCTTCACGTCATCTTCTCCACTCGCTAAATCCACGTCCAACGTTTCCCAGACGACACCATCCGGCACGATCACGCCTAGCAATCAATATCAAGGATCCGGGGATTCGTTGACGGGAAATTCAACGGCCACGTATCATTCGTCTAGCACGGGACTCCAGGCCACGAACACCTCCAGCACGAATGTGCCGCTCTTCATCGACCAAGCACACGGATGGAAAGCCACGAAGGTCAAGGCCAACATAACGAATATCAAGGATACCCGTGATTGGGTGCATGACGGCACGTATAACAACACGCGATTGAATGCATTGAACGCCACGGCAAGCCGTGTGCCTGAAAATTTATGGTATCCGAATAATGGTTCCTACTATCCGAACATGGATTTGGGTTCCACGGGCCAAACTTATTCCGATAACACATCTCGTGCAATCCAATTACACTTCAAATATATTCACATGAACATGGGTGATGCTGTAAACATAACCGATCTTGATGGAAACACGTTACAGACCATCACGGGAAACTATACAAACTTCCTATCGGACTGGTTCGACGGCTCGCAAGTGACCGTTGGGTATCAAAGTGGCAACGACGCCGGGTTACCGGATGCATACATGGTCGATTACATCAATTCCGTGCCCGTGAACGCGACGATTGCAGCCAATGTCGAGAGTGCTCACCCGTATCCACTCAACATGGATGGCACGACGGGTAACGTGCTGGACTCTTCAAATTCCAGCTTGAAATACATGCGGGTACATTTCACGCGGATGGAACTTGAAGGGAATGGTTATGATTACTTGCAATTATATGATAATAGCTCCACCAACTTTATCACGTACGATGCGGCCTCGGCTAATCCACCCGCGGTAAATCTAATCGACCATTGGAGTCCGTGGACTTTGTCCAACCAGATATCACTCAACTTGACCAGCGATTCGTCGAACACGTATTGGGGGTACAAGGTTGACAAGTATCAATTATCCGCGATCGATCCTGCGCAATACGATGCTAATGCGAAGCAGATTAATATTCATATTTATTGGAATAATTACCTCATCAATCACACGCTTGGAGATGATAGTTATACCGTGAACGAGACCGGCGCAACGTTCATGCGCCTGGACTTTTCCTACATCAATTTCGAAAAAGGATACGATTACCTCGTGCTCCTTGATAATGAATCTCGATTCTTGATGGATTACACGGGCTTATATAATGAAACCCTCACACAATGGTTCCCCACGGATGCCATAACGCTCACGTATGTCTCCGATACAAGTGGCATTGGCAATTACGTGGGCATCCAGAAGCTAAATCTCGGAGCAAAGATTGATTATTACGAATACTCAACTACCACGACCGTAAATGCAAGCAGTCGCAAAAACGCGTGGACGTTTAACGGGATATCCACCGTGTACGCGGGACGCACATCTGGCTACAGCGCGATCAAGGCGGGACGATTGGGCCTTGCAGTGGAAATTGATGGCCAAAATGAGAACCCCTATTATGCTACCGGCTACTATACCTACGAGTACGAGTACCAGGATAACGCCGCGTTTTCGCAGGACATTCCCGTGCCACGTGGGCGCGTAACAAATGCCTACTTGCACATGGATTACTATGCTGAAAAGATAATGCCATCCAATGATTTCTCCGTGTATTGTGCCATTAACGGCAGCGTCGTATGGTCAAGAGGCTTCACCTCGATATCATCGCAACCCAATGAATGGTTAACCACGGGCAACATTTACATGCCATTATGGACAAATGATTCCAGCTTGTTCGATTCCATGGGCAATGAGTCGAACGTGAACATTTCCGTGGGCATTGCGTACGTTTCGCCATTTGGTGTCGATTATACATTATATCCAAACGTCGATCGCCAAGTCGTGGTGTTGGATAACATCCAGCTCGTGCTCATGACGAGCGCCAATGCGTCACAACCAGACATTGCCTTGCAAGTGAATGGCACGATGCTGATAGATAACGCAACGACCTGGGGTGCAGCGCAATATGAAGCATCGGGCCAATGGGCGCACGATCCGTTAACCTTGACCTTCACGACGTCATCACCCTCCTTGACCTTCGATGCTACCATGATACTCGATATGGAAACAAAGACCAATACAACACGGTCACAAAACTTCAATGATTGGGGTACCATATTCTCGGTTTCGCCAGGAAATTCCGTTTCATGGTCGTTGTATCAAAACATCTACATTCCGTCTGGATACCATAATTATATGTTGAATGTTGCCAAGCCGCGTTCCTGGACTATAACGAGTGTCTTTGATCCAACAGGCATCGCCGTTTCTTTCCAAGGGGGAACGACAAGCGATGGATCTTTCACCGTAGCAACTACAACGAGCGGTTGGTTCCGCATGAATGCCCAATCGGGCAATGGATTGGGACCAACGAGTCTTTCAACGGATAACGCGTCCTGGAACAGTTCATTGACGTTAATGAACAAGCAAACATGGTATGCGAAAGCTCCGTTTTCGCACCAGCTTTCCTCGTTATCTGGCAACACGTCGCTGCTCGTTCGAGCACCGAACGACACGACATGGTGTCAAAAAGGAAGCCCCGTTACATTAACAATGGACACGGAATTTGGTCCGTTCACGTTCGATAGCCAGAACACCACGGGCGGCGCATTCACGGGCTTCATTGCATGGGAAAACGGCACGGATGCAGGATTTTCGCACTTTGCCGTGTCAAGCGTGCATACCACGAGGGTACAAGCCATTTTTCCTATGGATGCTCGTGCGGGTAATTCCACATCACAATTGGCAGGCTCTATCATTCCGATCCGGTTATCTTTCAACGACACGTTCTCGAAAAGATTGATTTCCGGTGCAATGCTTGACGCATCGCTGAATAGCACGCCATCCGTGAATTTCACGTTCGTGGAATCGGCCCAAGGCGTTTATGACTATTCGCTCGATGTCGGTACGATCGCGGAAGGAAATTATCGCCTTGCCGTTGTCGCGACGAAACAAGGCTACGTTACCGGTGCCTTCAATCTCGCGGTCCATTTAAATGTCAATACATTGATTGAAAATTACACGAATTATAACCAGGTTCAAAGCGGGTTTAACACGACTATTTCCTTCCAATATCACGATATCAACCGAAACATTGGTTTGCCCGGTGCAAGTATAACCGTGGCTGGACTTTCGGGAGCCCTATATTCGATACAGGATCACGCAAATGGCACCTATTCGATCGTGTTAAACTCAACGGGATTGGCAGTTGGTTCTCACGTGTACACGATTTTTATGCAGAAACAGTATTGCACGTCGCAATTGGTGATCGGCACGTTGGCCATTCTGCCGAAGAACTTGATAATTGGCATCAAGGGAAACAACACGAACGTTCAAGCCACGCCCGGAAGTTCGATAAAACTCGTGATAACGATCGTGGACAGGCAAGGGCATCCGATGACGGGGGTGAACGTCTCGTATTCGTGGGCTGGTGGCCTTGGATTCTTCACGGACGAGCAAAACGGCACGTATGAAGCAATGCTGACCATGCCCAAGACAGAGGGTGCTTTCGACATCACGGTTTCTGCTTACGTCAGTGAAAATTATACCTGCGTGCCCGTGAAAATTTACCTTCAAGTCCAGCAGCCACCG
>JGI26339J46600_10000572_pt1 | contig 12541 bp, 10 predicted proteins | sample BogFormECP12_OM1_FD_46600 | JGI IMG/M metagenome (IMG submission 46600) | reverse complement strand
AGCTGCCTCAGTACAGGTGGTCTCGGATGTTTTGTCTGAGAACGGTTGGCACATAGCTTTCAAAGACAAATCAGTCAAAGAAAGTACGAGAATTATCTTGAAAAGCATGTTGGAAACTATTTCTCATGAATAGCCCCTTTCTCTCGCTTCTTTCCACCGTGCATCCTGGTGCAGCAGGATAGGCTGTCGTAGTAGTCTTTGGCAACTCTGATAAGGTATTGATCTTGCGTCAACATGGCAGCTTCGCGCGTCCACTCTGACACTGTTAAGAGTGTCTTATCGTCGGAGACGACGATTCCCAGAGCGCGCGCTTCCGCCGTTGCGAGCGTGAAAGTCTCAACTGTCAAACCGAAGAACTGAAAGAACAGGAAAACTGAGGCTACGCTGAACTCTCGCGTCCGTTTTCAAGTTTTAGTGCATCCCTCCAAAGCTTTATAGCCGTACCTGCATTGCTGCTCTGGGCGAAAACACGATTCACATTTCAAGATTCAAGGAGGAGCATTTACCGACCATCGTTCGATTACTGAATAACGAGTACAGAAATTCTTACGAGTTCATTCCCTTCGACGAGGAGAGAATGCTTTCCCAGATACGAAGACATGATCTAAAGATTCTAGCGGCAATTGACAGCGATAGCGTCATTGCCTTCGCGGGTACGCGTCTCGAAGAGCGAGGTGAGGAGGATGTTTATTGGCTCGCATCCCAGCCGCATAACCGAAGAAGCACGGAAGATTTGCTTGTGGCAGAGATCGAGAAGCAAGCTAAAGGTGAAAGTGTTTCCACGTCATTGGAAGAAGGCAACAAAAAAATCAGCGAGTGGATTGACAGGGGCTACAAGGTCAACCCCGGCTGGCTTCGAATGTCTGCCACGCTTGATGGTCTTCGCCCGCCGCCCGCTTTTACGGGAGGCATCAGAGTCCGAAGCTTAAAATCCGATGAAGAAAAGCAGCTCATAGAAGTCATTAACACTGGTTTCGGGTGGAAGAGACTGGAATCAGGTGTTCTTGAAACTTGGAAGACCGAGGATCCACCTTTCACGGAAGAATGGGTTCAGGTTGCCGAAGTTGACCATAGAATTGTGTCCGCCATTGTAGCAAGACCTGACACAGAATACAACAAATACCTGCAAACAAGGAGAGGCTACCTTGGTCCAGCGGCAACCTTGCAGGAATTCCGAAACAAGCATCTCGCTTCAGCACTTACTGCAAGCGCAATGAATTTTCTTCTGGAGAAAAAGTTCGATTCAGTCAGACTTGGAACCTCAGAACAGAATGTGTCTTCAATAAATCTGCTGAAAAACCTAGGCTTTCACGTGGGAGTAATTCGAAAGATCTTGCGCAAGAACTTAAAGACTCTGAGCACTCAGTGAATGTTGACGCGCGCACTCTCAGAAACTATGCTTTCCGAATAGCGCCATCTTTTCCCAGTTTCAAAATTGAAAACTAGAGTACTTTAAGAATTCTTCCAATAAGCGTTAACAAACCAGGCTTTCCCGAGTCGCCCAGAGTTTGGTGCCTGATTATTTCTTGATTTCTTGGTCCGCTGAAATGTTCTTTATGAACTCAGCTACTAATGAAGCAGTGTTTCTTAAATCCTCCATATGTGCAATGGCTGCTGGTCCGTGAATGTATCTGCAGGGAACTGCGACGACTCCGCTGGGTATGCCTGATNTTGTTAAGAGAATTGCNCCGGCGTCNGTTGCTCCAACGGGGACTTTTTTGAATTGGAAAGGTATGTTTTTCTCGCGTCCCACGTTGATGAGAGTCTTGAGAATTGTGGGATCTGCCATCACGGTCTTATCCATTATCGTGATGACTGGGCCGCCTTTGAGTTTGGATGACATCCTGTCGGGTCTGGTTCCTGGCACATCAGCTGCAAAGGTTCCTTCTAAGGCTAAGCCGTAGTCAGGGTCAACCTGATATGCTGCTGTTCGCGCTCCCCTCATTCCAAGTTCTTCCTGCACGGAGCCAACGGCAACGAGATTGTACGGTGAATCCTTCAGGGTCTTGAACACGCTTGCAAGCACNGNGCAGCCTGCCCTGTCATCTAATGCTTTTCCTCTGACGTAGTNTTCTCCCAACTCTTCGAATTCCACGTCGAATACTCCCATCATNCCTATGTCTACTCCCATGGTCTTCGTCTTTTCCAGATTTTCGGCTCCAATGTCTATGAATAGATCTTCAACTGGAATCACTTTATTCTGTTCGTCAGCGGACATTATATGCGGCGGTTTAGTCCCGACGATGCCTCTGAACTCTCGACCGTTCCTGTGAAGCATGATCCTCTGCCCCGGCAACGTGATACTGGGTATGCCCCCAATCGTCTCAAAACGGAGAAAACCTTCGTCTTCGATGAAGGTCACAATTACTCCCACCTCATCCATATGCGCGGACAACATTATTCTTGGATAACCGTCTTTCCCGTGGTGAAAGAAGAGAATGTTCCCAAGTCGATCCACCTTGACCTCATCAGCGCATGATTCGAGTTCCCTTTTCAGAATCTCGCGAATTTGCTCCTCGTCTCCAGAAGGCCCAAAGGCATTAGAAAGATCCCTCAGCAATCTCACATCAGACATCAGACTCACAAACTCCCATCTTCATAACTTCTAGAACTAAAGTTTTGCCTTCACAGCAATCCTGCTTACGTGTTCAAAGAAGAGGAAATTACTTATCNACCGATGAGCATAACGATCAATCCTCCANGCTATACCTGCAGTGGATATTGTTGATGATTTGGGGGAATTTGATTTGAAAGATAATCCGGTTATTCAAACAATGATGGATCATAGGTCTATCCGAAAATACAAGGACACAGCACCTTCGGACGAAGTCGTTAGGACAGTCGTAAGGGCGGGTCAGCAGGCTCCGTTCGCTTCGCAGTACTATAGTGTTCTTCTTTCACGAAATAAGAGGAGAAACCCGTTCAAAGCGCCTTTGCTTTTCACGATTTGCGTTGATTCCCATAAGTTTGAACTGATCATGGCCAGAAGAGGCTGGAAACTCGTTGCAAACGACCTCACGTTGATGTTCTTCGGAATCCAAGACGCTGCTTACATGGCGGAGAACATGGTTGTGGCAGGAAGAAGTCTTGGCCTCGGAAGTTGCTTCTTAGGTAGCGCGATGTTTCGCGCCACGAAAATAGCAGAAGAATACAAACTCCCTGAGAGAATATTCCCACTCGTGCAATTGACGATGGGCTATCCCGCAGAAGACCCGCCGCCAAGACCGCGATACCCAATGGAATTTACACTCTTTGAAAACGCATATGATGAGCCTCAAGCGAAAACCGTTACGAAAGCAATGAAACAGATGGACGAAGGTTACCTAGCCCAAGACTACTACAAGAAAGCAAAATACATGATACCGCTAGAAGGAGGCAAAAAAGAGTACTTCACATATGATAATTACAGCTGGACAGAGCACATATGCAGAAAATGGGGACAATGGTACTCCGAACCCAGTGAGCTACTGGAACAACTTGAAAAACGCGGTTTCCATATAACAGGAAAGACAGAGAAACATCCGAAAAAAGNGAGTTAGAAAAATAACAGTCAGCTACTTCTGCAAGCTCTTCTTTTCCTTCGAACTTCAAAGAAGTTTTGGTTAGCTACCGACAGAATTCTTAAGAGGTCGAAAACTATGATTCTCTTGAGCTGATTCACATGGAGATTGATAAGGCATTGAAAGGCAGGCGGAGCGTACGCAAATACTTGAATAAACCTGTTTCGCCTCAAGCAGTTCGCGAAGTGCTGGAAGCAGGAACATGGGCCCCATCGGCCAAAAATGACCAGACATGGAGATTCACAGTTTTGACAGAGGCTTCTAAGAAAGACCTTACAACAGTTTTTCGACGCGAACTCAACAGACTCTCAGAAAAGATAGGTATGAACCAAATGGGCTCGTCATTCAACTCTTGCCGGATAATGGAAGAAGTCCCTGTCCTGATTATTGTTTGGAACTCCAATGATGTTAAAGAGTTGGAGGAATCTTCACTGCAGAGCGTGGCCGCCGCAATTCAAAACATGCTTCTCAAAGCCCACGATTTGGGGTTAGGTTCGCTGTGGATATGCGACGTCTTCTATGCCAACAAGGCACTGACCAACCATCTTAGCAAACCTTGGAAGCTTGTGGCGGCAGTAACTCTTGGCTGGCCTGCAGAGACTCCCCAACCGAAAACAAGGAAAACCGTGGATGAGGTTACAGAATTTCTCGAATGAGACAAAATCAGAACTGTCAGCTCTGACTTTCAGAAAGTCGAGGACGGGAATAGTGGAGTCTCCCAGCCACGATTTAAGAAGGGGGTGGCGGAGGAGCAGTATGTTTAGGTTCTGGGGGCATTGGTGCCAGCTCTTGTATAGGTTCAGGAGCGGTTCGCATTATGAACCCTGCAGCTATCCTTATTGCGGCTGCTACTAGGAACAAGTAGGTTCCGATGCCGAAGCCCCAGCTAACCGTGGTCAAACCTACTATATCGAATTGTTGACTGATTGTCCCGTACACGGGGTTTGCTGCTATGGCATTCACCATCGAGTTCACTCCGCTTGGAATGCTCTGACCAGGGGTCAGCCCAGACGCAAATGGCAGGAAACTTGGCAGTTGCGTCATAAATAGGAAGATGAGGATAAAGGGTAGAAGTGAGGTTATGGCTCCAAGAATGAATTTTCTTCCCAGATTCTTGCCATTTTTGACGCCTATTATGTCAAGCGTCAACAGGATAATGCCGACGGCAAGTAGTATGGCGAATGGTATCTGCATGACGAACAAGCTTGAATAGCCGGATGTTGCATCACCGCCCGAACCCATGAAAAGATTGACTTGCATGCCATTAATGCCGTCTATGTTCATCAGTGTCACCCCGCCCTGCTTTGCGAGTGGGCCAGTGTCTGATGAGGCCGTTATATTGTACCAGGGTAAGAAAAGCGCCGCGACCATTAGCAAAATGGCTACGATTCCAAGCATGAGTCCTATGCCACCTCGCCCTTTCAGAAATCTTCTGAGTCTCAGACCACCTTTTCTGTGAAGTCTTGCGATGCNAACGATTTTCCATGCGGCTCTGAGGACGACGTAGATGATAAAAAACAGCAGAAAATAGGCCACAATCCACGCGAGAATGAAATAGAAAGAACCGACCATGAATGTCTGATCCAAATAGCCTTGAGGATCTGCCCATCTAATGCCGTTTTGATTCTGCATGGGTCCCAGAGGCCCCGCTTCTCCCAAAGCCACCTGTTGATCTGTTCCCCAGTAACCCCAGCGACCCTGGAAATTCAGCCATCCAGGCGGATTGGTATCCAAGGAGACAAGGGTCAAATTGTTGGGAATTATGCNGATGCCGTCGCTGCCCACGATGTCATTTTCGATGCCTATCTTTCCTTGGTAGGATCTGAAGTAGTTGGCATGTGAACCCTGAGCCACATACACCACTGGGTGTGTATTATCATACAGTTCAACGTCGCCCCAAGCAGCATTCTCACCTGATCCATGCTGCGAATAGACCGCTCTAACAGGGGTCCCTGAACCGTCGAGGAATACCTCCACGACCTCAAGGTCTCCTTGATGGTTATTCAATGGACCGTTGTTATACGCGTAGAAAAACCAATACTGAATCACGGTTGAAGAACTATTAATATTGACTACGTGAAAGTACGCGTAATACCCTATTCCACTCGCTCTTGAAGCGTAATCCGCGGTTATGGCATCCAACGTGCTCAGCTTGTTGCTTAAGAACAGATTTGTATCAGCGTAATTGCCCAATGTATCAGCGGTGGGTGCAGCGTCCACCGTGGCATTAGTGTTCCGGTTTATCAGAATGCAACTGTCTATTATGTAATCCACAGGTGTTGGATAGAATTTCTCCCCTCTAGTAAAACGAAGAAGTGGTGCGAACTCGGCTGCCTGTTGATCAGGCGTTTGGGAATGCACAGAGGGCACAGGAAACAAACAAGCCATCAGGATAATTAGCACCAAAATCGCCAGAAGTGACGAACTCAAGAAAGAGAACCTTTTAGGACTCAATTTCGTCACGGTTGAAAGATTCATAAGATCCCTTTATAGTTTGATTCATTGAAAATATAAGTCTTGCAATTAAGGTCCAAAGAAGAAAGAAATGGGTTATTGGCACGCATGTGTCGNTGCGATGTNAGGAGGTTTTCTGATTTCCCATCTTTGTATCTTTTTTGCTNGTGTCTTTGACGATTTCTTTGAANCCATACATTCCTATTGGTGGCCATCCTGCTTCNGGCATCGATGATGGAACCAGCATTATCGTGTTTGTGCTTGACTGCTGTCCAATTTCGTAGAGGATGTTCATCCACCTCAGCCTTAAAGCTTCGTGNCTNGTTTCGTAGAGGTTTGCAGCTTCTATCATCTTNTGTGCCGCTTCAAATTCTGCTGTGGCCAACGTAACTCTTGCTCTTCTTTCACGTTCGGCCTGTGCTTGTCTNGACATGGCATCTTGGAGCACCTGAGGGATTCCGACNTCCCTGATTTCAACGGATGTCACCTTTATTCCCCAAGCCTCTGTCTTTGAGTCGATTATTCCTCTAGCGATTGATCCGACTTTCTCTCTTTCAGTGAGAACTTCATCAAAGCTTGCCTGCCCGATAACCTCTCTCAATGTAGTCTGTGCGGCAAAGTCGGTCGCGTCTCTGAAACTTTCTGCGCCCAACACAACCTTCTGCAAGTCTACGGGCTGGAAGTACATGACCGCGTCCACAACCACGGGCACGTTGTCTTTGGTTAGAGTCTGCTCGGTCTTGAAGGAAACCACCTGCAGTCTGGTTGATATGACGAAAGGTACGCGGCTTATGATTGGTGGCACGTAGATTACTCCTGGGCCTTTGAGTCCTTTGTATCTGCCCAAAGTGAGTAACGGAGCCCTTTCCCACTCTTTCAGAATTCTAATCCCGCTCAGAAGTATTATCAGCACGATGAATAGAACAAAAAGCATTATTCCCAACGTCACTGGGTCCATTCAAAATCACCATATCTGGAGAGAATAGTTTTAACTTATTAATTTTGTCATGTCGCCAACAAGGCTTTTGTCGTCCTATTTTTCGGATTGTTTTGAGGAGGTGATATTACTTTTTTCAACCGTTAGAGCCAGATCCTGTATGGAAAGAACCTTCACTAATTCACCTTTCTGAATGTCGCCTGAAACTGACTTTGCCCGCCATACTACTCCTGCGGCCCTCACTTCCCCTTCTGGCTTCAAGTCCGTAACTGCCGTGCCAATGCTGCCGATGATCGCTTCAGGCCCAGTTAGCTTTGTCCGTTTTCGTATCGGCCCTATGATCCATCTGAAGTATAATCCCGCAACGACGCCAACCACAACGACGAAGAAAAGTTCCAGTTCTGTCACGTCGGTGATAGGCGAAGGCGCATAATTTATTCCTTGTGACAGGTAGTATATGCCAAAAGCTCCGATAGCTACGCCTGCCATCATCGCGAGTCCATGTCCAAGTTTAAGTTCAAGCGCAATCAGAACTGCTCCAATAGCTAGGATAACGTAGCCGAGAACTGAAGCCCCAATAACCTCTGCGCCTATGAGTCCCGTGACCATTACTACGATACCAGCTATGGTGAGAATAATTGTCGGATGGTAAAAATCGAGGACTATCGCTATTATTCCCAGCAGAATCAGTATCCCATCAAGCGTGGGGTCACTCAAGGCGCTTATGAACTGATTGTACAAGGATTCGCTGCGAGTGACTAGAGGCGTGCCCGTCAACCCAACATCATTTATCACATCGTTCAATGAATTTGCAAAGCCATCTGCAACATGATATGCAACAGCCTCGTTCGCCGAGAAGGCCTCATCTTGCTGAACCATATTATACGCCGCTGTGCTATTTCGCCCCCATTCTTCGGCGAGACTCATCATCAAAGAAAGCATTGCAGCCTGNGTATGGTTTTGCTCCAGATCCGTGCCCCCAACCACGATTGGAGTGCTGGGTCCGATGGCGGAGCCGTTTGCCATGAAAATCTTGTTAGTTGCCATTGCAATATAGCTTCCAGCTGATGCTGCCAACCCATTAGGCTCAACGAAAGTATAGCTAGGTATGCCAGATTGATTCGCTCGAGTTATCGAGCCAATAATCGAAACCATGTCACTGAGCAAACCGCCTGGAGTGTTCATTTGAAATACGATCGCAGAAGCGTCCTGCTGAATAGCATAGCTAACTGCACTGTCAACGAAACCTGAAGAACCAGGGTCAACAGGCACATCAAAATTGATTACTACAACGGGGCCTAAAGTTCCCTGAGCATGCCCTTTCATGATTACTCCAAAGAGACAACCTGCGACTCCGAGAAAAAGAAGGGGGTAAACCAACCCGAACCGCAGACGCGCTTTCAAGCAAGCGTAACTCCTTTTCTAAGTTTGCAGCAATCCTTTCTGGATAGTAACGGTGCCCCTATTCGAAAGCGCAGACCTAAAAACGCAGAGGTTAATTTCGGAGCGGGCATATCGGATCGTCCAATATCTTCACTCTGCCAAAAGTATACTCCAGATATAAAGCTTAAGGTGCCTTGTATTCAGCAAGAGACGAAGAGGAAAACCAAGCAGTTGCTTTGGCTGCAATTCTCGGAAAACAATGAGTCGAATCACAATACTCTGTTCTGACTACAAGCACGTCGAGCTAGATGCAGCTCAATGAATCTTGCCCGTAACACAGCCTACACATTTCAATGTCAATGTTCGAATCGAATTTTTTGTGCAGATTGCACAATAGACCTTTTGCCCTTATTGCCTTGCAGATTTCACAGTATTTGGAAATAATGTTTCGACGCGTGGGTTTATCTTCAATTAGCGTCTGTGCAACCATCCGCACTTGATTTTGAATGTCCTCATCAGTCTCCAAGTCGATGGCTTTTCCTCGCAGTTTTCTACGATATAGACTTATCGCTGGCTGGCTAACTCTTAGTTTCTCCGCGACTTCCGTTTGCTTCAAACCATATTTGACCATTAGTTCCTTTGCGACCATCGAACGGACAACTGGCAGAACACATTTTACTGCTACTTCACAGGGCATTGACATCAACGATGCTTCCAATTTGTCATTGTCGAAAGGCATAAATATACTTTATTACAATTGTAATACAAAAACTGAAGGTGCACATTAATGAATTGGCGAAACGCAACTGAAATCTCAAAAAATGTCTATTGGGTAGGTTCCAGGGACTGGAACCGCAGACTCTTCGATGCGTTAATTCCCCTTCCACGAGGAACAACCTACAACTCTTACCTTGTGATAGGAGAGGAGAAGAAAGCCCTCATCGATACTGTAAATCCGGGCTTCGAAAAGGAACTTGAAGGAAAAATCAGAAAGATAACAAATCCAGAGGATATCGACTACGTGATCATGAACCATGCTGAACCTGACCATGCTGGCTCAATACCATACATAATGGCCATGAACAGCAAAGCAAAACTCGTAACCTCCAGCAGAGGCGCGAAGATGGCTCAAACATTTTACAAAGTTCCCGAAGATAGGATAAAAGCGGTTGCTGACGGAGAAACTATCCCTCTGGGGGGCAAGACACTTCGTTTCATTGAAGCCCCGATGCTCCATTGGCCAGAAACAATGTTCACTTATGTTCCTGAGAACAAGGCACTGTTTCCATGCGATTTCCTCGGGGCACACGTTGCAGAAGCACTTTACGATGATGAGGTGGACGACCTGCTGGTTTTTGCCCAGAAATATTTTGGCGAGATAATGATGCCCTTCAGGCCTAATGCCCAGAAAGGTCTTGAGAAAATCAAGGATTTGCCGATAGAAATCATAGGACCTAGTCATGGCCCTGTATATAGGAACCCTCAACGGATTCTGCAGGCATATAGAAAATGGGCAAACGGCGAAACCAAGCAAAAAGCGATTATAGTTTATGCGACAATGTGGAACAGCACTGAAAAAATGATTCGACCAATTATAGACATATTGTCTTCGGAAGGAATCGAAACCGTTGTGCATAACCTCGTCTTTGCGGACATAGGCGATGTGGCAAAGGATTTAGTTGATTCGCGGGCAATCATCTTGGGTACGCCTACTGTGCTGAACGGTGCTCATCCTCTTGCCGTGTACGCCACATACCTCGTTAAAGCATTGAAACCGTCAGCAAAATATGCTGTTGTCCTTAGCTCATACGGATGGGGTGGAGGGGCGATAAAGCACGTACAAGAAACCCTTGGGCCCACCAAAATGGAAATTGTTGGCACCCTTGAAATCAATGGTCCCCCGACTGAGAGCGACATCGACAAGATAGTAGACATCGGCAAGACGTTGGCAATTAAGATAAAGGAAAATAAGTGAAAAACCATTAATCTTATCATCCACAGTTTATGATTTCATCAATCAGGAGGCAGTGAAAATGGTTAAGGATAATGCTACGAAAAAGAAGATGCTGAAGGAAGTTGTTAAAGAACTTCACGGTGGGGCTTCCCCTACTTCGGTCAAGAAGAAATTCAAAGAAGTTTTGAAAGATACGAAGCCGGAGGATATTGCCAAGATAGAACAAGAACTCGTAAAAGAAGGAATGCCGCGTGAAGAACTTCAGAAACTCTGCGACGTTCACTTGGCAGTTTTCGGCGAACAAGTCCAAGACCAAGAACTGCATATCCCGGCAGGTCACCCAATCAGCATCCTCATCGAAGAACACAGAGTAATGCTTGAAAAGGCTGAAAAACTTGAGACTATCGTCAAAATGATTGAAGACGCTTGTGACTCTGTCTATGTTGGCGACGAAATGACTGAATTACAGAGCGTTGCTAAGGATTTTCAAGATTCTGAGAAACACTACCAACGCGAAGAGAACGTTTTATTTCCAATGATGGAGAAGCATGGCATCACAGAACCTCCAGCCATAATGTGGATGGAACACAACCGAATAAGAGAAGCAAAGAAGAGACTTAGCGACGTGGTTGCAGGATGGAATGGGAGACTTTTCGATGACTTCAAGAAAAAACTGAGTGAGGCCGCAGCACCATTATGCAGCCTTCTTCCAGACCACTTTTTTAAGGAAAACAACATCCTCTTCCCCACAGCTCTACAAGTGGTTACCGACAAAGAATGGCGAGAGGTCCGCAAAGATTTCGACGACATAGGATATCCAAGCTTTGTGCCAAAGACCGCGCTTGCACCCTTTGGCGCTTCAAGACCTACTGAAAAAGAAGCAGGTTCCCTTCCTGAAGCGTTGCAGTTTGAGACTGGAAGCCTCACGAAAGAAGAGGCTGAAGCCATCTTGGACACTTTGCCCATAGACATATCGTTCATAGACAAGGACGACCGAGTGAAATACTTCAACAAGGCCGAAAAGAGAATATTTGTAAGAACAAAAGCAGTCATAGGCAGAAGCGTACAGCTCTGTCACCCACAAAAAAGCGTCCACATAGTTAACAAGATTATCGAAGCATTCACAAACGGTACGAAAGACACCGCTGAATTTTGGATAACAATGAACAATCGCTTGATTCACATCCGATACTTCGCGGTCAGAGACAAGAACGGTAAATACTTGGGCACGATGGAAGTCACACAAGATCTGACCGATCTGAAAAGGATTGAAGGACAAAAAAGACTACTGGACTGGAAAGAATAGACCCGGCTTTGCTTTCACTAGGCATGTACGCAAGTTGAGCATTTTCGTAAAGACAGTTTAGAGGATCTTTGAAGTTGCAGGTGTCAAAAAGGTATTAAGAGCCTTGATGCATCAAGGGCGCTAGGTCAAACTTACTTGACTGCTTCCCGTTTGAAAGCGAAAATTGTTCAAAGGAAAGTCTATTTCAAGTATAGGAAAGGTTTTTAGTGTAGTTGTCGTATCTGATGCTGCAAATAGTTACTATGTACTGTGAGGATGAAATATATGTCAGTGTTTGCAGCGCCAGGCGCNTATGACCGTGCGATAACTGTTTTCTCACCAGACGGACGCCTTTTTCAAGTTGAATATGCAATGGAACTCGTTAACCGCGGAGCAACGATACTCGCGATACGAGGCTCAGAAGGAGTAGTTCTCGGGGCAGAAGAGACAGTTGATCCTCTTGAAGAGACAGAGTATTCGTGGAAAATCTTCCGTATAGATGATCACGTTGGGGCGGCCATCGTTGGTTTGAGCTCTGACGCGCGCATCCTTATAGATCAGGCGCGTGTGATGGCCCAGTCCAACAAGCTATCGTATGATGAACCAATCGATGTCGAGGTTGTCACGAAGAGGATATGTGACATAAAGCAGCTCTATACGCAACACGCGGGTGTCAGACCGTTCGGTGTCTCAATGGTTTTTGCCGGTGTCGATAAGACTGGAAACCGTGTCTTCGGGACTCATCCCAGCGGAACATACAGAGGCTACAAAGCCCGAGCGGAAGGTGCAGGAAGAGAGACAGTGTTCACCATCCTAAAAGATGAATACAAAGAGGAAATGGGACTCAAAGAAACCACGAAACTCACAGTGAAATGCTTGGCGAAAGCTTTGGAAGCCAGACAGCTTCCGATGAGAATGAAGATAGCCGTTGTATCCTCAGAAACAAAGAAACTCGAAATGCTGACGGA
>JGI26339J46600_10000569_pt1 | contig 12549 bp, 8 predicted proteins | sample BogFormECP12_OM1_FD_46600 | JGI IMG/M metagenome (IMG submission 46600) | reverse complement strand
ATCAAGCTCGAGCGCGAGCGCAAGCACCTGCAGGCCAATCTCGCCGGCATCAAGAACATGACACGGTTGCCGGATGCGATCTTTGTCGTCGATTCGAATAAAGAGCAGATCGCNGTGCGCGAAGCGCGCAAGCTGGGCATTCCCGTGGTCGCGGTGGTTGACACGAACTGCGACCCCAGCGAAGTGGATTACGTGATCCCGGGCAACGACGACGCACTACGGGCGATCCGGCTGTTCACCTCGAAGATCTCGGAGTCGATTGCCGAGGGCGTCCACGCCCGGGACGACAAGCGGATGGCGGACATTGAGGCGGCGGCAGAGCCGGAACCGGCGGCCGCAGTTGCAGCTCCGCTTACTGAGGAGTTGGTTGCCGACGTCGTCGCCGCCGAAGGCGGAGTTGCCACTGCCGCTGCGGGCCCGGACGGCGAAGAGATCCGTATGGAAGACGTGCTGGGGAAGGGCACGCGCAAGCGTCCCTCAGCCGCTACCGAAGACGTCGACGAGCTCCAGGCGGAAACGCGGCGGTTCTGACACCAGTCATTGGCTCGTGGCTACGGGCCACTGACGAATACCGAAGAATCTGACCCGCGCGGTCGGTCGATGCGCGGGTCAAGTTTTGTAGAAGCAAAGGAACTCAAAAATCATGGCTAGCACAGTAAGTCCTGGACCTGACGACAACAAAGGCCCGAACATTTCCGCCGCAAAGGTCAAAGAACTCCGCGAAAAAACCGGCGCACCGATGATGGACTGCAAGCACGCCCTGACCGAAGCCAAGGGCGATCTGGAGCAGGCGATTATTCTGTTGCGCAAGAGGGGGATGTCCGTGGCGGCGAGGAAAGCGGCGCGCGTCACCAGCGAGGGTTCGGTGGCCCACTACATTCACGCCGGCGGCAAGATCGGCGTGCTGGTCGAGGTCAACTGCGAAAGTGATTTTGTGGCCCGAACCGACGACTTCAAGGAACTCATCCACGACATCGCCATGCACATTGCGGCGAGCGATCCGAAGTTCGTCCGGAAAGAAGACGTCACGCCGGACGCCTTCGAGCGCGAGAAGGACATTTATCGCGCTCAGGCCGCTGCCACCGGCAAGCCCGCCCCCATAATCGAAAAGATGGTGGCCGGGAAGATGGAAAAGTTCTATGAAGAGGTTTGCCTGCTGGAGCAGCCCTTCATCAAGGACCAGACCATCAGCATCGCGCAGCTGATCGCCGCCAAGGTGGGAAAGCTCGGGGAGAACATCGCTGTGCGGCGTTTTGCCCGCTTCAAAGTCGGCGACGCCGGGGAGACCATTGCCATCACCAAGCCTGCTGAACCGAAGGCGGGGTAAACAAAGAACTTAGGAGTTGCCGCCAAGAAGTCACTTGGCGGCAGTGATCCCACGGTGGGATCGTATGGATATCATCCCAGCGGTTATGACAATGTCATGCCGCTGGCCCCAGCATCCCAGTGGAGCTGGGTTTTGTTTTTTGTGAGGACGTTCAGGTTTTAGGGCGAATCCAGAGTTGCTGTAACCACCGGCAGGGTGCCGAGCTACGCTCGGCTGGACAGCCGAGGGCGGCTGTCCCTACGCGAACGGACAAGGGCGTTGGCCACTGGGCGAAGTGCTACACTCAAGTTTTATGTCCACTCCCATCTTCAAACGCATCCTGCTGAAAATTTCGGGCGAAGCCCTTGCCGCCACGCAAGGCTTTGGCGTTGACACCCTCCGCATTCATGAAATCGCGGCTGAACTTGCCGATGTGCACACTCTCGGCATCCAGATGGCCATCGTTGTAGGAGGGGGCAATTTTTTCAGGGGGGTTGCCGACCAGGCCAAGGACATGGATCGCGTCTCCGCCGATCACATGGGTATGCTGGCCACCGTCATCAACTCGCTAGCACTGCAGGACGCTCTCGAAAAGCAGAACGTCTTCACCCGCGTGCAGACGGCCATTGAGATGAACCAGGTTGCCGAGCCCTTCATCCGGCGCCGCGCCATCCGGCATCTGGAAAAAGGACGCGTCGTCATCTTCGCCGGCGGCACCGGCAACCCGTATTTCTCGACCGACACGGCCGCCTCGCTGCGCGCCATGGAAATCAAAGCCGATGCCATCCTCAAAGCCACCAAAGTGGACGGCATCTACGACGCCGACCCGATGAAAGTGAAGGATGCCAAGAAGTTTTCGCAGCTTACCTACATGGACGTTCTGAAGCTGGGTCTTAAGGTGATGGACTCGACCGCCATCTCCTTGTGCAAGGACAACAATCTGCCCATCATCGTTTTCAACCTGAACCAGCGCGGCAATATCCGCCGCGTCGTGCTCGGCGAAAGAATCGGTTCGCTGGTCAGCGCGTAGAAAAGGTCAGAGGTTAGAGGTCAGATTGCAGAGGTAGAACCATGACGTATCCCTTGGGTTCTTACCTCTGCAATCTGACCTCTAACCTCCGACCTCAGTCTTGGGTTTATAATTTACGGTTTTGATTTCAATGCATACTTAGGAGCCCCGAGCTATGGCTCATCCTGCCCTGAAGGAAGTCTTCGCACAACTCAAGACGCGCATGGAGAAAGCGGTGGAAGACTTCCGCCGGGAAATGGCCGCCACGCGCACCGGGCGAGCGAACGTGCACATGCTCGACACGGTTTCGGTGGACTACTACGGGTCGCAGATGCCGCTCAACCAGATCGCGCAGATTCACGCGCCCGAGCCGCAAATGATCACGGTGCAGCCGTTCGATCCGTCTCAGCTAGGGGCGATCGAAAAGTCCATCCGCAGCGCCGACCTCGGGCTCAATCCAATGAACGACGGCAAACTTGTGCGCGTGCCCGTGCCCGCGCTCACTGAAGAGCGCCGCAAGGAGATGGTCAAGCACCTGCACCGGATTCTCGAAGAGCACCGCACTGCGGTGCGCAACATCCGCCGCGACGGCAACGACGCCACCAAGAAGACGCTGAAAGACAAGAAAATTACCGAGGACGACGAGAAGCGCGCGCTCGACGAAATCCAGAAGCTCACTGACGACGAAATCAGGAAGATGGAAGAGATGAGCAAAGCCAAAGAAAAAGAAGTGCTGGAGTTCAAGTAGTTTCCGTACTTCCTGTAGAGACGCGGCTTGGCGCGTCTCCTTTCGCGGCGGGAGACGGGGCAAGCCCCGTCTCTACACGACCTCGTCCATACGGGGCGATTCCGCCAAAACCAGCCCCCAGGGCCGGATTCCGCTGGTAACCGTTACCAAAGATTCTGCAACTCTGTCCTGAGTTCCGGGTTATTGCTTGCGTACCGAGCAGAAAGCCCATCCCCAACAATCGCCGGTACCACGGAGTTTGTCACCATGAAACGCTTTGCGACACTTCTGGTTTTACTTGCCCCGCTGTTCGTGCTGATGGCCTGCGGTGGCGGGGCAACGAATAGTCAGAACAATACCCAGCCGGGCGCGGTTTTTGTGGTTGGCGAAGACGCTCCGGTATCGTCGGTGGTGGGCTTTAATATCACCATCAACAAGATCACCCTCAACAATAGTTCGACCAGCGTGCAGGCGCTTTCCACGCCGACGGCGGTGGATTTTGGGCGGCTCATGGGACTCCGCTCGCTGCTGGCTTTCAACACGATTACGCCGGGCACTTACAACAGCGCGACTTTCACCTTTGAGAACGCCAGCCCCGCGCCGGTGATCGATTACGTCGACCTGAGCACCAATCCGCCTTCGGTGAATACGTTGACTGGCTCTTTGACCGAAACTACCGTGACGGTTCCGTTCCCTGCGGGCAAACCACTGGTGGTGGGGAGCAACGAACTGGCGGGTTTGCACATCGACTTCGACCTGCGCGATTCGCTGGTCGTCAACGGCATCAATCAGATGACTGGGGCCATCACGCCGGTGATCGGCGTGCAAGCGGTCTCCGCTTCAGACGATCTGGGCCAGGTCACCGAATTCACCGGCAACCTCGTTTCCGTAAACACGAATGCGAATTCGTTCGTGATGCAGGGCCCCTACGGCTTCCAGGAAACCATCGATGTGAACTCGAGCACGCTCTACAACGGCAGCAATAGCCTGAGCACGCTGGTCGTGAACGGAATTGTCTGTGTGACCGGAACCGTGCAGGCGGATGGCAGCATTCTAGCCAGCGGCGTGGAATTGATCGGCACGAACCAGGCGTTTATCTCAGGGCGCGTTCTCGCGGTGAATCCGGCCTCGGGTCCGGTGCAGACCGTGACCATGTGGGTGGGAGAAGAATTGGGAACGTCGGGAATCATTCCGGTCGACACGGTGCAAACCATCAACCTGAGCGCCGTTTCCACATACGACGTCTGCTTCTTCGACAATCTCCTGACGCAGCAGGTATTCAACGATTCGTCGCTGGTGGTGGGACAGCGCATCTTCATCGGTGGTTCCACCGCCGGGGGCGTCTTCACTCCGCAGATGGTTTCGTTGCGGCGCCAGGGCGTTGTCGGCGCGCTAGTTCAGGGCAGCGTGACCATCACTGGAGGCACGGGCAGCAATCTGGGCTACTTCCAGATGCAGAACGACGCCCTCATGAGCTATGCCGCGGGTGGGCCGTTCCTGGTGCTGACGAGCGATCAGACTTTCTTCGTGAACATCGACGGCCTGGCTGGGTTGCAGCAAGCCGGCACGCCGAACCTGATCGCACGCGGGCTGGTCTTCAAGAATCCCGCAGACGGCAAGCCGGTGGTGGTGGCTGGCCGGGTGCGGGTACTGCCGGCTGGACAATAACGGGCAGACTTGAAGTTACGCCAAACACGAGGCGGCCGAACCTGGCCGCCTCTTTTTCGCGGCGGGAGACGGGGCGAGCCCCGTCTCTACTATAATTCGCGGATGAAGCGCGTGGTCCATGCCGCCTGCCCGCACGATTGTCCTGACGCCTGCGGCGTCCTGATCACGATCGAAGACGGCCGCGCCACCAGAATTCAGGGCGATCCCGAGCACCCCGTTACCCGCGGATTTCTTTGCGCCAAAGTAGCCAAGTATCTGGACCGCGTGTACTCGCCGGAGCGGGTGTTGTATCCGATGCGAAGGGTGGGAGCGAAGGGAGCGGCGGCGAACGCGGGCGAGGGCGCCCGCGCTACACACGGGCGGAGCTTCGCTCCGCATGGACGGCCGGGGGCGGCGGTCCCCACGCAAGCGGTCCCCACGCAAGCGGTCCCCACGCAAGCGGTCCCCACGCAAGCGCTCCCCACGCAAGCGGTCCCTACGCAAGCGGTCCCCACGCAAGCGGTCCCCATGCAAGCCGTGCCTCCACCGATCTGGGAGCGCATCTCGTGGGACGAGGCTCTTGACGAAATTACGCATCGCTTGCGCCGGATCGTTGCCGAATACGGTTGCGAATCCATCCTGCCGTATTCTTACGGAGGCACGCTCGGCGCCCTCAACGGCGCTTCCATGGACCGCCGTTTCTTCCACCGCCTGGGCGCTTCGCAACTGGAGCGCAGCATCTGCTCCACCGCTGGCGAAGAAGGCCTGAAATCGGTGATTGGCATCAAGCTCGGTACNGAGCCGGAACAGTTTGCNCATTCGCGCTACATCATCGCCTGGGGCTCGAACATTCACGGCAACAACGTTCATCTCTGGCCCTTCATCGAAGAAGCTCGCCGCAAAGGCGCGAAGCTGGTCGTCATCGATCCCTACCGCACGCGCACCGCGAAGTGCGCCGACTGGTACCTGCCGATCAATCCCGGCACCGATGCCGCGCTCGCTCTCGGCCTGATGCACGTCATCATTAAGGACAATCTTTTCGACGTCGATTACGTTTCGCGCCACACCATCGGCTTCGAACATCTGAAGGCTCGCGCGGAACAGTATTCGCCTGAAAGAGTTGCCCACTGGACCTGCATATCCTCCGACGACATTTGCAAGCTCGCCCGCGAGTACGCCACTGAGCGCCCGTCCGTGATCCGCGTCAACTACGGCATCCAGCGCTCCGAGCGCGGCGGCATGTCGATGCGCGCCGTCGCCATGCTGCCGTGTTTGATCGGGTCGTGGAAAGAACTCGGCGGCGGACTTCAGCTTTCGCTCAGCGGTGCTTACGGTTTGAATCGCGAAGCGCTCGAAATGCCCGAGTTGATGCACAAAGCCCTGGGACGCCCCGCCCGAATCGTCAACATGGTGCAACTGGGCAGCGTGCTGAACACGCTGACCGCGCCGCCTATCCAGGCGCTGTTCGTTTACAACTCGAATCCGGCAGCGGTTTGCCCCAACCACAACGAGGTTGTCCGCGGATTAAGGCGCCCCGACCTTTTCACCGTGGTCCACGAGCAGTTCTTTACCGACACTACCGACTACGCCGACATCGTGCTGCCCGCCACCACTTTTTTTGAGCACAAAGACCTGCAGACCGCTTACGGACACTACTACCTCCAGGTTTCCCATCAGGCGATGGATGCGGTGGGCGAATGCCGGTCCAATGTCGAGATGTTCCGCGCGCTCGCCGAGCGCATGGGTTTTGACGACGAATGTTTCCGCGAAACGGTGGATTCCATGATCGACCGCGCCCTTGCGGCGCCCAATCCGCGGCTCACAGGGATCACGCGGGAGCGGTTGGAACGGGAGCATCGGATACGCCTGAACTTTGAGGAACCCTCAGCGGCTAAAGCCGTCGTTGAAAACAAGTCAGCTATCGCAGCGGTGAACCGCTGCGCCACCCAAAAGCAGAACCAAGTGCCCTTTCTTCCGTTCGCTGAAGGCAACTTTCCTACGCCCAGCGGCAAAGCTGAGTTTTACAGCGAAACTCTGAAGCGCCAGGGGCTCGATCCGGTCGTCGCCTTCGCTCCGCCCGAGGAATCGAGAAATGGATCTGGATCGAAAGCCGCCGGCTTCCCGCTTGAACTTCTTGCCCGCAAGCCCGACAACCATCTCAACTCGTCCTTCGCCAACCTCCCATCCGTGCGCGAGATGGAACCATGGATCGGGGATCTCGAGATGCATCCGGCCGATGCCGAGGCGCGCGGCATCCGCGATGGCGACCGCATTCGCGCCTTCAACCATCGCGGTGAGATCGTCCTCCAGGCCCGAGTCGTCGGTTCGCGCGTCGATGGTTCTCGAATCGATGGTTCTCAAATCGACGGTTCGGTGCCTTCCGGAGTGGTGGCCGCGCGGCTCGATTGGGCTCGATTCAGCCCCGGCGGACACAATATCAATGTGCTGACCTCAGAAAAACTTACTGACATGGGCAACGCGGCTACGTTTTATTCCGTCTCTGTTGAGGTGGAACTCTTTCGAGCGTGACTCCAGGGACGAAATTCGTCCCTGCCTTGGACGGTTCTCACTCTCTACCGTATAATTACGGTTTTCCTAACTCTAGTTTTTCGAGGTAGTTGCGATTCATCGCCGTCATCATCCTATCCCTGTGTGCGCCCCGCGACTCGGCCACGACATGGGCCCGCAGGGAGACCCGTCTGGGTCTCCATTTTCTCCCACCACAAGAATTTGGAAGCACAGTTCTATCTGGAATCGCCTCCTCTGTCTGTGGGCGCTTCTGCTCCTGGCTGCCCCCGTTCTGGCCCAGCAGGACCTCATCGTCGGCATCGTTCCCCACGGCAACCGCCGCATCCCTGCGGACACGATCAGGGCTCGCATCTTCAGCAAGGTCGGCGACGTCTACGACCCCGCCGCCATCGAACGCGACTTCAACGCCCTCTGGAACACGGGCTACTACGAGGACATCCGTTTTGAGCGCGAACAGACCGCCAAAGGCTGGATCCTTCACATTTACCTCAAAGAGCGGCCCACCATCCGCGAGATCAACTACACCGGCCTGAATGCGGTTTCCACCAGCGACGTGCTCGACCGCTTCAAGGAGCGCAAAGTCGGGCTCGCGGTTGAGAACCAGTACGATCCCACGAAGATCAAGAAGGCCGAAGTTACCCTGAAACAACTGCTCGCCGAGCACGGGCGCCAGTTCGCCACCATCCGCACGGAAGTCCGCCCGATACCGCCCGCCGCCGTGGGCATTACTTTCGTCGTCAAGGAGGGGCCCAAAGTCAAGGTGGGACACATCCGCTTCCGGGGCAACAAACACGTCAATGACCGCACGCTGCGCGGGGCCATGAAGAACCTCAAACCCATCGGCATCCCGCACTCCATCTTCCTGGAGAACATCTTCGCCAAAACCTACGACGCCACCAAACTCGAAGAAGATACCGAACGCGTCCGCGCCGAGTTTCAGAACCGCGGCTACTTCAAGGTGCTGGTTGACGAGCCCAAAACCGAGATCCACGATACCGGACACACGGGCTTCCACGTTCCGGGGCTGCAGCCCGGGCTGGGGAAATCCGTCGATATCACCATGCCCATCGAGGAGGGCGAGCGCTACCGCCTCGGCACCATCACCTTCAAGCACAACAAAGCCATCTCGAACGCTGCTGCCCTGCGCGGCCTTTTCCCCATGANGGACGGCGACATCTTCAGCCGCGAAAAAGTGGCCAAGGGTCTCGAAAACCTGCGCAAGGCCTACGGCGAGGCCGGCTACATTAACTTCACTTCCGTCCCCGACACCAAGTTCGACGACGAAAAGAAGACCGTGAATCTGGAAATCGACGTGGACGAAGGCAAGCAGTTCTACGTGCGCCGCATCGAGTTCCAGGGCAACACCACCACCCGCGACAAAGTGATTCGCCGCGAAATTGCGCTGGAAGAAGGCCAGATATACAACTCGCGTTACTGGGAACTGAGCCTGATGCGCCTGAACCAGCTCGGCTATTTCGACCAGCTCAAGCCCGACGATCCCAATACCACCGAACGCCACCTTGATGAAAAGGCCGGCACCGTCGATCTCACGCTGAAAGTGCACGAAAAAGGGAAGAACAGCATCGGACTGCAAGGCGGCGTCAGCGGTCTGGCCGGCGCTTTTGTGGGCATCAATTACGCCACCAACAACTTTCTTGGATTGGGCGAGACGCTTTCCGTGCAGGCCAGCATCGGCGCCTACCAGCGCGACATAGTGCTCGGATTCACCGAGCCCTACTTGTTTGACCGGCCCATCCAGGCCGGCTTCAACGTCTACCTGCGGAAGACCAACTTTAACCAAGCCCGGCAGTATGCCATTGCCACCGGACAGAATCTGAACCTGCCCTCGGCCTACCTGCAGAACCTGCAGGACTACTCGCAGTCCAGTACCGGCTTCAGCCTGAGTTTAAGCTATCCGTTGCGCCGTTCCTTCAAGCGCCTGGGCATCAGCTACTCCTTCGACCGCTCTTCATTGATAGCCGTCAGCAACGCCTCCAAGCTGTTGTTCGAGAATCTCAACTTTAGCGGTATCAGCGGCCCCAACGCGCTCAACGGCATCGTCACCAGCAAGATCACCCCCAGCTTCACCATGAACACTCTCGATGCGGCCTACGCGCCGCACAAGGGCAAGAGCCTGTTCATCGGGGGGGAGTTCGCGGGCATCGGCGGCACGGTTCACACCATCCGGCCCATCGTCCAGTTCAAACAGTTTTTCCCGATGCAAAAGCGCCGCAATGCGCTCGGCTACAACCTTCAGGCTTCGTTTATTTCGGGGTATGGCGGCATCGTTGCGCCCCCATTTGAACGAGCCTACCTCGGCGGCGAAAACGATCTGCGCGGTTTCGACATCCGCATGGTTTCTCCCATCGCCTACCTGCCGAGCGCCCAGAGCGTAGCCCTGCGGAACCCCGATTCAACTTTCGTTCCCGCCAACCCGCGGTTTCCAGTGTTGACCAGCTCCACGGGAGCATGCGTCAGTAACTGCTGGAATATCCCGGTTCCTTACTCGCAACTGGTAACTCCCGGCGGCGACCTCAGTCTGGTCGGCAACCTGGAATACCGCATCACCATCGTCGGCCCCGTAGCCATCGCGCCCTTTGTCGATATGGGTGTAGATCCAATCCTGCGTACCTCACAGTTGCAGATCAACCCGGTCCAGTTCAGTAACCTGCAGAACACTCTGTTCGGCTGTCCGGTTTTGAGCACGGCCTACAGCTGCTTGGGCGGGCAGAAACTTGGTACCAACGGCCTCCCCGGCATCTCGCCATATCTCATTGCGGTTCCTGGCACGAACTGGGTTCCGCGTATGTCCACCGGAATCGAATTGCAGACCATGCTTCCGGTCGTCAATGCGCCCTTCCGTATTTATTATGCGTACAACGCCTTGCGCCTCGACGGAAGCGCAACGCCGATCGTGCCCATTACCCGCGACATGTTCCCGGACAACGCCGCCGGCCTCTACACCTACCACACCACGCTCTCGACCCTTGGCTCCAGGTACACTCTGCGGGAACCAAGAAAAACCTTCCGCTTCACCGTGGCCACAACGTTCTAAGGCAGCTATCAGCTATCAGTTCTCAGCTATCAGTTCTCAGCTATCAGTTCGTGATTGCTACCATCATCGATGCGCTTGTTAGTGGAGAGCCGGGCGTCCCCGCCCGGCTGGACGGGCGAGACGCGTCGCGAGCATGAGCAGGTTTTTCAGGGAAGTCTTTACTGAGAGCTGAGAGCTAACCGCTACTCGATGTGCACCAGTCCGCTGGCAGGCTCGGACGCCGGCGCCGGCCGCTGGGGCGCGCGCCATGCATCGAGAACCGATACCTGGTGCACGCACGATACCGTGCAATGCGGCGCGCACGGCTTCTCCGTATGGAACTCGCGGCGCAAATCGGCAAACGTGTATTTCTCCAACGGAATGGCCGGATAGCCGCGCTGCTGCGAGCAGTAATGCACCAGGCCGTCCTCGCAAATATAGAGGTAGCGCGCCCCGGCGCGACAGCGCCACTGATTCGGGCGCCCCAGCGCGATGTTGTCCTGAAACGCATTCACGCGCGTGAAGCTGCGTTTCTCCAGTCCCTTCATCTCGTGGTATATGCGCCGTTCTTCGTCGTTCAGGGGCTGCACCTGCCCCGCGCCGTCGTGAATGATTCCCACGGTCGAGCTAAAGCCCAGCTCCAGCGCCCGCTTGCCGATAGTGAGCGCGTCCTGCGGATGGCTAATCCCGCCGCCCACCACGGAATTGATATTCACGTGAAATTCCGCGTGCTCGGCCAGCAGTTGCAGTTTCCGGTCGAGCACCTTAAGACTTTTCTTCGAAACTTCGTCGGGATTCACGTTATCAATCGAAATCTGGAGCCACTCCAGGCCGGAGCGGTTCAGCCGCTGGATGCGGTCCGCGGTCAGCAGATAACCGTTGGTGATCAGCCCCGACACGATCCTGCGTTTCCGCATGTGGTGAATAATGTCATCCAGTTGCGGATGCAGCATCGGCTCGCCGCCGCTGATGGTGATCACGGAAGTGCCCAGGTCTTTCAGTCGATCCACGCGTCGCAACATCTCGTCGGTGGGCACGGGCTTAGAAAAATTGTCGAACTCGTTGCAGTAGGTGCAGGCCAGATTGCAGCGCCGGATCGGGATCAGATGCGCCAGCAGAGGATGGTCGGTCGACACCACGGCCTTCAGGATTTGCCACAATCCATGAGCGTCCCGTTCGATCGCCTTGAGCTTGCGGCGCAATGCCGCTGACCTGGTTATCATCCGATTGACCCACTCCTATTTCACCACAGCAACCAGCCCAATGCCCAATTCACCGCAGTATTCGGCGGAAAAGCAGGGTCGAATGGCGATTCGGCCGTGCTCGCGCGTCAGCCATCTTCTTCGCCAACCTTTTCATGTCCCGCCGCTTCCAGTGCCCTCGCCGCACGCTCCAGGTCCTCGCGTTTGATCAGCACATAATCCGTATCAAATGTTGAAATCGCGAAGATCGGGACGTGCGCGGCGGCCAGCGGTTGCACAAACGACGCGAGCACGCCGGTCATCGAAAATGGAAACGGCCCTTCGAGCTGCAGCGCCAGCCATCCCCATTCACCGGACGCTCCGTCGGGCAATCGATCNGCCGAGCAGACATCTTCCGAGCAAACCGCTTCCGAGCAGACAACGGAAAGCTCATCGCGCGTGCGCACCACGCAGGAAAATCCGCCCTCCAGCGCCCAGGCAGGAATGCGGGCATCGGAGGCAAGACGGAACACCACCAGCCGCTCCTCAAGAACGCGGTATTTCAAGCTGTGGGGCAATTCAGAAAGAAAGATTACTACGCCCGCCCGCCAGCCGGGCGCTGAATGCGCAACCGGGTCCCGCTGTGCAGCTCTCGGAGCCACGGCGACCCAATACCGAATCGGCGAAGTCGCTACTTGCCGGGTGCCCAACTCATCGCGTTCTTTGCGATAAGTGGGATGCCGTGGGCGTCCCCACTTCTGCAATCTGACGCCTGAGCTTTTTCATCACAAACTACCTGTGTGCCGCATCACAGACTTCCAACCCGCCGTGCGCGATAATGATGATCTGATCTGTCAGAGGTGTGCCCGTCTCCAGAGACGGCACGAGAAGCCGTGCGGCCCGGTCAGTTAGTAGCTCTTTGACATATGAATTTGCAGCGAAGAGACTAGCGTCATCCCCCAAGAAACAGCCCCAAAACGGGAATTTAGGCCCCAAGAACGAGCCTAAGTCATTATTCCGGAAGATTTTACGAATAAGTCCTTTAGACTCAAAGATTTTGCTGGAATTTCCTCCTAACCCCATGACTCCAAAAGGAGGGGGGGAGGGGGGGTACCG
>JGI26339J46600_10000568_pt1 | contig 12557 bp, 14 predicted proteins | sample BogFormECP12_OM1_FD_46600 | JGI IMG/M metagenome (IMG submission 46600) | reverse complement strand
ACGCGTGCTTTTTGTGCCTCAGATACCCTAGAGCACATCATCTTTTCAGAGGAAAAAGTCTCGTCATTGGCAATGTTAAAAGACAACTTTGTTGTTAAAAGCTGTTTGGTTGCTCCACTCTAGCGGTATATTGTGTAAAGGCGGTGTTCTTGTTGTCTTCTGTGCGTTGGTTCAGGCTTCTTGCCAAGTTTGAGTATGTTTGGGTATGCTTTGATTATAGCATAAATTATATAAAATATGCTGGGAACTATATTGTTTATGCAGAAAGACAAAGAAAAGAAGCTTGAAGAACTGATGAGGAAAGATGGGAGCTCGGCAAAGAGAACTACGATAATATTGGAGAAGGATGAAAGAGACTTTGTCGATTCGTTAATCAGGGAAGGGAAGGAGCCGGGAATTAAGCCTCTGATTTCAAAAATGCTTGATGTGTATAGGAGCATGGGGATATACGACTGGCGTTTTCCCGGCGAGTACTATTGCGGCATCAGCCGAGTGGCCTTTGTGAATGCTGAATTGCTCAGCATTCTCATCAACAATGTCCCTCAGAATAAATGGCGGGACATGGGGAAAAGAATGGGAGAGGCTACGAAAGTTTCTATGGAGACTGCAATCGGAATAAAGACCGCGGATCATGCGAAATGGCCTGAGGTCTTCAAACGTCTCAGAGTGCAAGGGTTCGGTGATTTCTATTTGAAAGACAAATATTTCCTGATAAAAACGCCCTTCATCAATGAATCCGAAATCTGGGCTGGCTTTGTTGAGGGGTTGCTTAACGTTGAAGTGGAAGTGAAGACGACGTCTCCGCCGCTGGTTTTCGAATTCAAGGAGAANTCAAGTCCAACAGCAAACGAGTAAGGTCGCTTTGAATCGTTTACATTAATCGTTAAGGGATGGTTGAATGGCACTTCATGAAGCGATGCTTTATGAGAAACTTAAAGACAAAAAAGTTAACTGTTATCTTTGCGCGCGTAGGTGTCTCATAAATGATGGTGGCACAGGTTTCTGTCTAGTGAGAAAGAACGAAGGAGGGACTCTTTTTTCGCTTAACTATGCAAAGGCAATTTCCGCAGCCATAGATCCTGTTGAGAAGAAACCTCTTGTTCATTTTAATCCAGGTGCTTCTGTGTTGTCCATTGCAACGGTTGGATGCAACTTCCGCTGTCAATTCTGTGATAACTGGATGATAAGCCAAGAGAAAACGATCAGTGGTAAACACTTTCCTCCGGAAGAGGTTGTAAAAGNGGCCAAGGAAAACGATTGTGAAGGAATAAGCTACACNTACACTGAGCCGACGATTTTCTTCGAGTATGCATTCGACACGGCTAAACTGGCTCACCAAGTAGGATTCTTCAATACTATTGTGACGAACGGATACATGACACCTGAAGCAGTTAAAACCATAGCTCCCTATNTGGATGCAGCAACGGTGGATTTCAAGGGCGGAGCAGATCCTGATTTCTATAAAACTTTCTCAGCAGTTCCCTCTGTTGCACCCATTTTTGAGGCTCTCAAAGAGATGAGGCGAAATAATATCCACATAGAAATAACCAACCTCGTCGTACCCAAATCAGGAGACTCAATTGATCGAATAAAGGAACTAGCCACTTGGATCTGCGAAGGACTCGGGAAGGACACGCCATTTCATCTGCTTCGCTTCCACCCTGATTATCAGGTAAGTAATATTCCGGCAACTCCGATCGAAACCTTGGAAAAAGCCTACGCAGCAGCGAAAGATGCGGGCTTGAACTATGTTTTCATCGGTAACGTCGCAGGGCATCCTTGCGAAAACACTTACTGTCCAAACTGTAATGAGATCCTCATCAAACGCTACAGTTTCATGATTATCCGCTGGAACCTAACAAAGGATATGCGTTGTCCAGTGTGCGGACACGAGATTCCTATCCAGGGAAGACTGCATACCAGTCGACAATCCTATCCATATGCCTTGTTCTAGCGCCCAAGTTTAAGAGAAGCTAAGCAAAGGCATATATCCATTGTACAGACGCCTTTGGGGCGCCGAGCGCGCGCTTGACGCAAGAAGAAATGCGCAGAGCAAATGGGTTGGCTAGGGACGCACGAATTTAACAGATCTCACATTCTAAGCTCGTCAGCTCAGGCGAAAGCTATTTCTCAAAGAGTTTCATCTTNATCAAGGGAAAAAGTGATTGGATGCCATACTGTCCAGAATGCGGCGGCGAGATGCAGTACATGATATCCACAAAGCACTACGTGTGCAAAAGCTGCGGGCTGTCCGTAACTCAGCAGGAATTGATGGAACTGAGAGAAAAACTCAAGCCTAGCACAGAATCAAAGGAAGAAGAACGGGAAAGGAAGAAGAAAGAATACCTCAAGTGGTACCTGAGCAAGAAAGAATAAGTCCATCGACAGCTTTTGAGACCGAAAGTCCACGTTTAGTACTATCACCGTCAACTCCAAGTCTATTGGACCGTTTCTTTGGATCTTTCAACCGATGATTTTTATATCCAACGAACTGCAAAAATAGAGGCAGTGGTGGACTCTTTGGAGATAATCTGTATCGGCAATGAATTGCTGATCGGAAAGACCTTGAATACCAACGCGACTTGGCTGGCAAAAAATGCCACGACGCTAGGGTTGATGGTAAAGAGAATAACGGTAATAGGGGACAACGTGGAGGAAATTGCAAAGACGCTGAAAGATTCGCTGAAACGAAAACCAGAGCTTGTAATAACGACAGGCGGTTTGGGNCCAACATTCGATGATAAAACTCTTGAAGGAATCGCATGCGGGTTGGGTCGCCNCCTCGTAGTGAACAAGGATGCTTTAAAGCTGGTCAAAGAGAAGTACAAGNGCTATCTCGCTCAAAGCAACACAGGGAAGATAGAGTTGACGCCTCCGCGGATCAAAATGGCCACGTTGCCTGAGAAGGCCCGGCCTTTGCCTAATCCGGCAGGCACTGCGCCAGGTGTAATGTTAAGCGTGAAGGGAACGTTGATTGTTGCTCTTCCAGGGGTTCCTCCAGAGATGGAAGCCATTTTTAAAGGGTCCTTGGCAGACATCATAAAGAAGAAGGCCGGCGAGTCATCGTTTTTCGACGCAAGTGTTTACGCCGAGAATATTATGGAATCGACATTGGCGCCTCTTATTGACGATGTAATGCGTGACAACCCTGCAGTATACGTGAAATCGCATGTCTACACAGAAGCGCATGTGCGGGTTGAAGGACAGAAATCCCACATTGAATTGCACTTTTCAACGACTGCTGACAATCAGGAGAAAGCACAGGTTGATTTAGATCAGGCGATGCGCCAGTTGTCTAATCTCGTGCAGAAGAACGGTGGAAGAATCACGAAGTGACAATCGTTTGACGGCCTTGTTGTCATGCTTTCTAGCAGGTACTATGTATGATCGCTGATTATCACATTCACACTCGTGCTTCTCCTGACGCTGAAGGGACTATTGCAGACTGTGTCAAAGTGGCGGAGAAAAGAAGCATCTGCGAGATAGGTTTTTCGGAGCATGCTTTGCTGCGTCCGCTCAGGCAACGTCCAGACAATTTTGTTCCCAAAATGCCTGATTACTTGGGCTGCTTTCTCAGGGTCAAAGAAAAATCGGACATTTCCGTAAAGCTTGGGATCGAGATAGATTTCTTTCCTCAGGAAGTCGAAAAAATACGGAGTTTCATAGAGAAATACCCATTCGATTACGTGATAGGATCTATTCATGTAATCGGAGACTGGATTTTCGATGATTCTGCCGAAAAAGGGGAGTTTGCGAAGAGAAACGTTTTGCAGGTTTATCAGGAGTATTTCGGCCTAGTTAGAAGTGCAGCGGAATCAGGACTCTTCGATGTTTTGGGGCATCCTGACATCATCAAAATCTTTGGAAACGTACCGAACGTAGATTTTTCACCTATTCTGGAAGAGACAGCTGAAGCTCTGGCTGATGCGAACGTTTGCGCAGAGATAAACACCAAGGGTTTGAGGAAACCCTGCCGAGAGATATACCCGAGCGAGCAATTTCTGGCGATACTTTACAGAAGCGGTGTTCCAATTACTTTCGGTTCAGATGCCCACACTCCCGAGGACATTGCACGGAATTTCAAGGAAGCAGCGCTTCTGGCCAGAAAAGTTGGATATACACAAACCTGCACATTTGAACACCGCAAAAGGGCATTTGTCGCCATCTAGCTAAGCTCTCAGAATCTTCAATATGAACGGCCAAGCTACTTTTGCACTTTTGATTCGGCATTCATAAATGCCATAAATTTAGCATGCACCAACATTCTCAGATGAAGATGAGAAAGTCTGAAACTGCTTTCCTCATACTGATTGTTTTTCTAATGCTTTCATGCCTGCCTTCACCTGCCTTTTCGGCGAGCTACTCCATATCATATGAACTCTTGAATCAACCCGGCGGCTCAACTTATTACAGATTGAACGTTGCAATTTCAGAGTCTCTTTTGGATTATTACAGTGAAGGAAGCCATGTGCTGATTTCTGAGAATGACTTCGCCAAATTTGTTACACCTTACACTTTGAGACCGATAGCCGGCTGCCTGCGGGAAATATACCTTAATGATGAAGATTTTGCAAACGGAGTATTGATGATTGTCCATCAGATACCCTACTTGGCGACAGGGCCACCCAAATATCCTGTTGAAACCATGGAAGCGAATAGCGGAGACTGCGAATTGTTTTCTTACGTTGCTGCATCCATCATGAAATCTGGAGGGCTAAATGTGGTGCTGTTCTATTACCCAAACGAGGACCATATGAATATAGGCGTAGCTCTTTCAAATCCACCACAAATGGCAAGAGGGGGCGTCGACTACCTCCAGTACAATGGTACGCGGTACTACATGGCTGAGTGCACAGGAGGCAATTGGCAGAATGGTTGGAGAGTCGGAGAATGTCCAGATGAACTAAGAAACGCAACAGTAGAGATTGTCCCTCTTGAAAATTCTGAGGTATCCGCTCCTGAACAGGTCTCTGCAAGCTACAATGCCTTGACGGCTTCATCAACTTCACTGGGGGTTTCGTCATCATTCCTCATCGAAGGTAACGAACTAAGGCTCTCGGGAACGCTTTTACCCTCTCAGCAAAACGTAACCATTACGCTTTACGTTAAAGCAAACGGTTTGCCTTGGTCAAAGTTAAGCACTGTTAGTACAGATGTAAACGGGCGTTTTGAGTATGTTTGGGTTACAAATGTTTCGGGTTTATGCTACCTCCGTGCGAGCTGGTCAGGAAATGAAGATTATGCTACCTCGGACAGTGCCACAAGAATGGTTACGATTTTCCCATGGTTCTTCATCGCATTAGCGGTTATCATCGCAGTTTTGGTCTCTGCAGGGGTTTTCGAATTCTTTGTGTCAAGGCACAATCGGTTAGACGTATCAGTTCCGCAACCCCCAGACCCTCCCTTTTGACAGAGAAACCTTTAACTTGCCTTTTCATTCTGGTACAACCCGTTTGGGTTCAACTCAAACTGGAGTGGTTGGTGACATGGTTGTTGTTTTCATCATAGGGACCGCCGGCTCGGGCAAATCTCAGCTTACGGCGGCTTTCAGTGAATGGTTGAGAATGTCTAAGCAGGATGTGGCGACGGTGAATCTTGACCCTGGAGTTTCAACTCTTCCGTATTCGCCTGAAGTGGACGTTCGCGATTACGTGGATATTGGCAATTTAATGGATGAGTACGGTTTAGGTCCGAACGGAGCCCTGGTTATGGCAGCTGATCTCATCGCAGATCAGGTGGACAAAATTTCAAAAGAGATTGAGGAACTGCAGTCTGACATTGTGTTGGTTGATACTTCCGGACAGATGGAATTGTTCGCCTTTAGAGCTAGCGGGCCGTACATAACTACCGAGCTTACCAAGGAGCCCAAGGCTCTGGTTTACCTGTTCGACGCCGTCTTTTCAGTGAACCCGCTCAATTACGTTTCCAACCTTTTTCTTTCGGCAGCAGTCTACAACCGTTTCTTGATGCCTCAACTGCATTTATTATCAAAATGCGATTTGCTTCCTAAACAAGAGGTCGACAAGGTTGTGGATTGGTCATCTAACCCGAACTCTCTGGCCTCCGCAATCGATGATAAGTTGGAGGGGACAAGGCGTCTGTTTGGGAGAAACGTTATGCAAGCCCTCTACAAGCTGGGCTTAAGGTTTCTCCTAACTCCAATCTCAGCAAGAACAAGCGAGGGGATCATAAACTTCAATGCTGCTTTGGAACGGGTTTTGTCCGAGGGAGACCAATACACCTTTTAGGCGCAAATATCTGAAGCTTCGTTTTATTCTGAGAAGTTTGATGTGCGGCTGACTAAACGCAGATTATTTTGGACAGTTTTAGTTCTGTTCTTACCCTCGAATCTTGCCGGCGTAGTACTCGCCTATAATGCCTATTGTCAGGGTGACTAGGCCAAGTCCGAGAAGGTAAATCAATGGGTAGATGAACACGGAGAGCATGGATTCATAGGTTATCCCAGATGATAATCGCGGAGTGAAAAAAACAGCTATCCACATCATGGCGAAAGCTGCGATGCATCCGATGCCCAGGCCAGCTGAAAGACCGTGCACAAAGCCTGTTTTGCTTTTTGCAGAGTGTGCTGCCTTTTTCCTTTCGTTCTTGTTTCTGTTGTCTTGTTTTGTTTCTTCCACGGGCTCTTCTTCACCAACGTCTTCAATCTGCTGTGCGTCTTCTTGGTCTGCTTGGACGTTCTTTTCATCGGATTCTTCCCAGTCTTCTTGAGCCTGTGGAGTTTCTTCTTGCACAGTGTCCATTCCGGTCGCCCTTTGTGTTTTGTTTGAATCGGTAATAAGATTATTCAATTATGGGTACTAATTCAGAATAAGTATTGAAAAAATGAATCTTGGAGATAGGCTACTTTGTTGGGAGTTTCGGTGCTAGGTTTTCCACGGCGGTTTTCAGTTTTTCCCATTCTTCCAAGTCTCTGACGTTGAATTTGTGTTTTCTTTTCCATACATCCTGTCTTTTTTGCCATAGGTACATACCGATTGCCCGCTTGCCATAGGATTCAAAGACTACGACGGCTTCCCACCACTTCTGATTTTTGAAAATAGTTACTGAGTCGACGACCTTGTAGAATTCAGATATTGGTAACTTCTCTTCTGTTTTTTCAGTCACGTGCTTCGACCTTTCAGTAAGAGATTGACTTTTCGGATTTAAACGTTTCAAAAGTCATTGGCGTTGGAATGTTCCGTCCATGAGCAAATCCAGAGGGAAGTTTTCTTTGTTGATGATGGTAACTGTGGGCTTGGATATTAATAGGTCCATATGGTTTCTTGAGGGGTTTTGTCCCCCAGGCATGTCAGAGTTGTTGCCGAAAGCTATGTGCACTGTGCCAAGGATTTTCTCAGCCTCCAGGAACTCTTCTACGAACCTTGCTTTCGGGTTTATTCCAAACGCGAATTCACCTATTATGCTTGCATGTTCGTCGGTCTTCAGCGAATTTTCAACCATTTCTATGAGTCGATTATCTTTTGATTCGGTTTTCTGGGCTTTCCCATTCTCCGCTGTTATCTGAATTGCAGTCTTTATTGGGCCTATTCCGCCTATGGCCATGTCGCAAACCAGTTTGCCTTGTAGAGAGTTCTCTATGGGCGCAACGGTAACCTCTCCAGTTGGCATATTGATCCAGCTCAATCTGTTCCAATCAAGCTGAGTGTCCGTGAAGAAGGGTCTTCCTGCAACGCTCATTGAGATTTTCGTGCCTGCTGGGTTTGTAATCTCTAATCGAGCTGCATATTTCAATTGCGTCATGAGGTTGTTTGCAAAGCCCTGCATTTGTCTGTGATCTTTTGTGGTCATAGACAGTGCTCCTTCCGTGAGCATGTCTAGCGTTATGCCTGGACAGTGGGCTAGACGCGTCTTCGGGTTTGTAGTCTCCATTTCAGTGAGTTTTATTCGGAAAGGGGTTTCCTCTCGATTTCCACGCAGTAGATTCACAAAGATGTCGGTCCGCTGTTTCGCAAACACGTCTCTTACCTCTGGAGGGATCTCTTTGCGTATCGTGATCCCAGTTCTTAAGGGAACGAGGCGCGTTTTTAGACCAAGCTCTAACGCGCCTGTGGAGAAAGGTTCGCAAACTCCCATTTTTTCGTAATCACAGAAGATAACGAGGTTTTCGCCTTTTTTTGCTTCCAGAACACATTCTAATGCGCTTCTAGCAGCTTCACTCGCATCCAAACAGTTTCATCTCGGCTAACCTTGATGGATCCCAATGTGATAAAGTTTTGTGAAATCTGCAGATGGTTCGCTTGCTTAAATGCTTGCTTGTCTAGAATCCTTCCTGTATAATTCTTTTCGGCTTCATGATTTCCCTCAAGAGTGTAGTTGCGTATGAGCCCTTTTGTAGTTTGAAGGCTGTCTGGATATTGTAACTTCTAGGTCTACGTGTATTCGGCATTATTTTGTCTGCAGAAAAATCGATTATAGGTGTTAACGTCGTTCGGAGTCTGCCGGCAGCGCTGATTTCAGGCATGATTGATGTGCGGAATTCTTCGGGAGAAACATCCTCTTTTTCCAAGATTTGTTCTTCGATTTCTCCTTGTTTCCCTCCGGAACAGCGTTGCCTATATCCTATTAGCGGGATTGCCAAGCGCAGTTTTCCAGCTTGGATGGCATCATTGATTTCTGTTAGGTTTTCGGGTTTTGCCATCTTGCTCATGGTTTGTGTAGGTATTCCTGTGCGTTCCACGGCTATGACGAAGTCCCCGACTTCGGCCGTCTTTAGCGGCAATTGTTCTTTTATTCTTCTGCTCAAGAACCGGTTGAAGAGATAGGATTCGTAGGCCTGTATGAACATTTCTCTCAGTTTGAAGGGGAGGGTTTTCAATGCGCCGGAGAAATCTGCGGGGTTTTTGACCAACTCGTTTATCATTGATCTTTCATAGCGCAATTGTTTTGGGAAGTCTTTGAGGGCCTTATGGAAGTTGTGCGTCTTTAACAATTCTATGCGTGCTAGCCTAGATGACGGGTGCTCATGCATTGTTGATTTGGCAAGATATAGCATCGCGGCTTTTTTCAAGTCCTTCTTTATTATGGCTTTCCCGACTAGGTGGGTTATCGGACGAGCTGTTCCGAACCGTTGGTGGCCAAAGAAGTTTGGAACCCCTCCAATTGCAACAAGTTCTTCAAGAGTCTTCGCTACTCGCTTGTTTGTTTCAGTTCCAGAATGATTTACAGCGCTTATTCGTATGTGAAAACTGTTTCCCCACAGGTAATAGGCGGCTAGTCTGTTGTGGAGGTAGCCTAAAGGATGGATTTCCATGTCTTTGGTTTGGATTTTCCGTATCTGTTCTGGTGAAACGTTCTCAACAGTAATGAATTGGGCGGTGAGAGCTTTCGCATCCTTTATTCCTGCAGTTTGAACCTGTGTCATTCCAATGCCGAGTCGGTCCGCGATGTTCCGAACAGCTAACAATGTGTCCCAATCGCGTTTGAGGAATTTACAGAGGAGATAGGGAGTCTCCTTGGTTGAACAGCCAAGCACTTTCCTTTCGGCAGTGTTTTCTGAGTTTTCGACATGTGCAATTGAGCCGTCGATGAGGATTTCTTCGACGATAAAGTCGTCAATGTTTTCACGGATGTTTCCGCCGATGCCTTTCGTCTGCGTAGCGTAGGTTTCCATGCCTGTTTGCTTTTCGATTTCTGGGACGTGCACGATTATGCCTGCTCATAATAACGGAAGGCTGCGCGTTATCTTGTCTACTTTTTCGGCAGGGGCAGGTCCTATTCCGAGACATGTCACTGTTCCAGGTGGGATTTCGGTGAGGCCTCTGTCGATGATTAGCGCGTACGGTAGGCCCATTTCTCTGGCTTTTGTTTCAAGTTTCGTCATTTCTTCTTCATTCTTTACTTTGACAGCGATTTTGCATTGGCCTTCGAAGGACCATCCGTCGTACCATTCCCTTCTGTGGCGGCGGGCTTCTTCCGCGGCTGAAACTGCTGCGTGTCCTGCTTGCGCGGCTGCTTTTCCCTTGCTTAACCTGAGGTTTGACCTGAAAACAAGAACCTGTTTATAATGAAATTCGGACATGAGTTGATGACCTGCCAGATCTGTGTGTTCCGCCTGATTTTAAAGGTTGGCGGAAAAGTAGGTGTAGAGGAAGTAGGTGGCGGCTACTATTACGCGAGGGCTCTGTAGAGCGTGAACCAAGGTTTTTCCTTGGAAGTCTATGTCTTCTATATTTTGGAGGGTTTTGTCTAGGCCGAGTTTCGTACAAAGAGCGATTGCGTGGTTAAGCTTCTGATCTGACATAGAGTCAAGCGTGCTTCTCATCCCAAGCATGATTTTCATGTCGAAGCCCAATAGTTTCCTGCAGAGGTCTCCGTACTTTTTCAAGAATTGGCTTGAGAGGTCGTTGTTATCTAAGGCTTCTGAGGCTACTTTGGCGGCCACTTGTGCACAGGTCAGGCCCATTATTACACCCCCTCCCGTCGTGGGTTTGACCTGCGAGGCTGCGTCTCCGACGGCCAGAAAGCCGTCTGAGTAGGGATGCGTGGCCGGACCCCCTAGTGTTATGGAGTGGAAAGTGGAGCTTAGGATTTTTACGGATCGCAGTTTCCTCGAGGCTGCGGGTTGTTTGCGGATAAGTTTCTCCAGGAGTTCTTTTGGGTTTCCAGTTTTTGCGGCCAATCCGACTTTTGCTTTCCCGTCTTTCTTAGGTATTAACCATGCGTAGAAGCCTGGGGCATAGCTGTTTCCAAGGTAGACGTCAACGCAGTCGGATTCCGTGTCGCTGAGGTTTTCGACTTCTGCCTCGACACCTTTCACAATCCTTTGAGGAGCGAGGAGGCCTGCCTGTCGAGTTAGCCTTGAGAGGATTCCTTCAGCGTCAACGACTATTCTGGAATGGTTATGTTCCTGTGTTTGTTCGTTCCTTAGGATTAGTCCTTCAGTAACGCCGTTTTTTAGTGTCAAAGCTTCAACATGTGAGCTTAATTGATAGTTTGCTCCTGCATTTCGGGCTTTTTCTGCTAGGTAGTTGTCGAATTTTGCGCGGTCGACAGTGCATGTGACTGGATGATTAAGATGAACTGTAAATTTGCTTCCGTTTGGAGAGTAGAAGTTGGCTCCTTTGAAACTGTTTTGAACTATGCTTGGGGGGAGTGGGTAGAGTCCCAGCTGTTTTAGGCCTTTTATGCTCAAGTGTCCCGCGCAGTGTGTGGGGATGCCTATCTGGTTATGTTCCTCAAAGACTTTGACCGATTTGCCAAGTTTGGCAAGCTGCATGGCGGTGAAGGAACCACATGGGCCTGCTCCAACGACGAGTGCATCTGAAATTGTATTCATTTGCGAGGCGCCAGAGTTTTCTTGTGCTGCTGGCGTCTAGGTTAGAAGTTCCACGCGTCTTTTTCCGCGGGACATCGATGTCACGCGTATTTTGCCGCTGATTTCTAATTTCAGGATTAGGTCGCTGAAGTCTTTGTAGCCTAAGTCCTGGTATTCATCTGTGAGGGCTTCGAAGAGTTCCGTGTCAGTTACTGCACCTTTTTTTTGGAGGGCGGTTATTAACGTGAAGTAGGCGGGGAGGATTTTCCATATTTTAGTAGGCATCGGCATTCTTGTTCACCTAGGCGACTGGGGTTGCGGGTTTTTGTGCTTGTCTGGCCTGCTGCATGAAGCTCTTGTACCATTTTTCCATGTCAGGCATGATTGACGGTCCGATTCTTTTCTTTGCTTCTTCAAAGTCTGCAGTCGTGACTTCTTTAGTGTTCACATCTTTCCTTAGGGCGAACATAGCTGCTTCCCTGCAAAAGGATGAAATGTCTGCTCCTGAATAGTTCCTGGTCATTGTTGCGAGCTCTGTCATGCTTATGTTTTTTGCGAGTGGCATGTCTTTAGTGTACAGCTTGAATATCTGAACTCTGCCTTGCTCGTTTGGTTCTGGCACGTAGATGAGTCGGTCGAATCTTCCAGGTCTCAAGACGGCAGGGTCGACCATGTCGGGTCTATTTGTTGCCGCTATGACGACAACATCTTCAAGTGTGACTATGCCGTCCATTTCGGTCAGGAGTTGACTGATGACTCTTTCGCTGACACCGCTATCTGAGAATCCCGTGCCTCTGCGGGGGAGTATTGAGTCGATTTCGTCGAAGAATATGACGGCCGGTGCGGCCATCCGTGCTTTTCTGAACACTTCTCGTATGGCTTTCTCTGATTCTCCTACCCATTTCGAGAAGATTTCTGGGCCTTTAATGGTGATGAAGTTGGCTTCGCTTTCGGTTGCGACTGCTTTGCCCAGCAGTGTTTTTCCGCATCCTGGCGGACCGAAGAGTAGTATGCCTTTTGGCGGTTTTATGCCCAACCGCGTGAAAATCTCAGGGTTTTTGAGGGGCCATTCTACGGCTTCCTTGAGGTCTTGTTTGACTTCGTCGAGTCCACCTATGTCGTCCCAATGAGTCGTTGGGATTTCTATGAATACCTCTCGCATGGCGGTAGGCGTTATTTCTTTGTAGGCGTTGGTGAAGTCTTCCATGGTGACCTCCATTTTTTCAAGTACGCTTGGGGGTATGCGTTCTTCTTCCAGGTTTATTTGTGGGAGATATCGGCG
>JGI26339J46600_10000567_pt1 | contig 12573 bp, 11 predicted proteins | sample BogFormECP12_OM1_FD_46600 | JGI IMG/M metagenome (IMG submission 46600) | reverse complement strand
CCGGTTTGGGAGGCGCATGGCGTTCCAGGCGCCTTGCTGTCTCCCGCCGAGATTCAGCAACACCTCCGCGCCCTCTCTCGAAACCTGCCGGAGTCGCACCACCCCCGGGCAGGCTTGCATGCTGCGCGGTCGCCCCTTCTCCCCAACGAGCACGATCACTTTCTGATATCACGCCTTCATATCCCTGACTCCAAATCAACGGCGGAACCCAAAACCAGAGAACCAGAAGCGCGGCACCCCACGCGGCAAAAACCAGTAGCGGCCGGAAAACTCTCATCCAAAATGTCTTGCTACTCTCGAAGCTGGACCGCAGCAGCACTTGACCTTCCCGTGCATCGCACCGTCCGTCGAACACGGGTTGGCCGACCTCCGGGGCAGTCCACGTGATCTCGTCGCTGTTGAGTTGTTCCTCAGTTGGCAACTTCATCTGCAAGCGCAAATGTATCGTTCTCGCTGCAAGAGACGCACGGTCCGGCCACGGAGAAGAAAATGTCGCCAGGATGTCTTTTGTTTCAACGGTAGGGGCAGGATGCTTGAATACGCGCATCAATTCCTCTGCGTCGGTGATCATGGTGAACTTGCTGCTGATCTGCGACAGCGAATCCTGGTTCACTTCTTTGGGACTGCCAATTCCTACCGCAATTACCCGGATGTCAGAATTGTCCCGAACTTTCTGTACAACCACGCGCAGTCCTGCTGGTCCGCTCAACAGGTCATGGTCGTCGCCGCGGGATTCCTGCACATCGTTATCGCCATCTGTAAGGAGAAACAGGAAAGCCTCATGAGCGCCCGGCAGTGTTTTGATCTGCTCGCGAAGTACGTCAGTCCCGACGTCCACCGCGGAATAAAGCGCCGTGTTGTTGTGTGGTTTGGGCTCAGCTAAGGTATCCACTTCGCTCTGCGCATCGCCGCGGGAAGTGGCAAACCGAGCGGAACGAAGTGCCTTCACAACTCCGTGGCTTTCGAATCCAACGACCGCTACGCGGTCCGCGCCATTTTCGAAATCCTGGAGAAAACGGGAAATCGCTGCTTTCGCGGCATGAAAACGGGTTTCGCCGTTCGGGAGCTGCCGGTTCATACTGCCGCTGGTGTCAATCAGAAAGAGCGTCAGACGCGTCACTGCCGGAGCCGATGTCTCGGACGGCAAACTTACCAAGAAAGGCTTGACCGTCCGGTCACCCAAGTCGACGGTCAAGCTGGAAGCCATCTGCGACGGCGTGAGAACTGGAATGCGCGCGGGTGTTCCGTCTGGCGCGAGCGCACTGAATCCGATACGGAAACAAGGAACGCTTGTCACCGGTTCACAGTCCAGCAGCTTCATGTCTTGCGTGAATTTTAGTCTGGAGGCCGGCGAGTCCTGTGCTGACGCAAAGCTCACCATCAGCGCCGCACATACGATGCCGCTGAAGATTCGCGCGGTGATCGCCACGGTCGTCGAGCAAAACTGCCCGCATTTCCGCTCAGAGTTCACATCTCGCTCGAACTTTCTCTACCTGGACCCTGCCAGGGGCCTGGAAACGAATCTCAGTGCGGTACGCCCGATCAGGATGTCATCGGCATCCCGCAGTTCCTGACTCGCGGCTACTGTCTTGCCACGAACCCGCAAGACGTATTTCCCTAGCCCCGTCTGCCCAGAAGTCTCCGGGTGTCGCGCAATGTAGAAACGCCCCTGCCGGCCAAACAGAATGGCGTGCCTGGCAGCGATCGCCTGATCAGGAATAAAGATCTCATTTTCGGCTGAAAGCGCCGTGACCTGTGGCCCAGAGCTTTGGCTGCCAATCACGTAGGACTTGGCCTGCTCCAGCTCCCAGCCTGACTCATGCAATTTGCTTTGTGCGCGCCCGTCACCGCTGCTTACAAATTCAAGACCACCCTGAAGCAACAAGATGGGAGCCATGGCCATGCCGCAAGATATCCCTGCGCTGGCGAACATGAAAGCCAGGGCATGCGCAAAATCGGGCAAGATTCGTCCGAATCCAGCGAACAACAAACCACCGATTGCGCCTCCCGCCAGACCGCCGACAAATGCGTAGGGGCCACGGAAGCGATCCCGCTTTACCCAAAGAAGCCCCAAACCAAGACCGATGACGGAGCCGCCAAGAATCCAAGCGAGCACTCGTGTGGTAAGTGGCGCCTCATCCGCGAGATTCAGTGTGATCGGAATCTGGATCGCACCCGCCACAATGCCACTCAGAACCCCTATGCCAGCCCCGGCGAAGACCCACCTTGTGGACTCAGGATTGCTCGAAAGACGCTCGCTATAGCCGGCGCTCAAGGCGCCAAGGACAGCCCCGAGGATGCCAAGCGACACTACGTCCACCAACCAGGCTGTTTGTTGTTGAAGCAGGAATGGGTTTATCAGTTCGAGCAGCCCCCACGAACACAGGCCCGCGGTCGCACCAATCAATGTCGTGGAGTACAAGCTCCTAGAGAGGCCCATGGCTCGAGCGGCCGGGACGCCCGTAAATACCTATTTTGAAATGACCTAGGTGACCTGAGATGCTCGGCTCGCTGTCCGCATGGTACTCGGCAGGTCATGGCTTGTCAAGCGGTTGGGGCAGACATATACTCACCGGTATAGTGGGACGCTCACGACCACCCCAGGTTCCATGCCAGACAATTCCAGGCTTGCGAAAACGGTTTTCCATCAGGAGCGAATGCACAACCTCCACGCTGTCTTGGTGGGTGCTGGGGCGCTGGGTAACCAGGTCTTCCAGACTCTCGGGCTCCTTGGTACCGGACGAATCACGGTCGTGGACCCCGACGTCGTTGACCCAACTAACCTGACTCGCTCTGTCCTTTTTCGCTGTCAGGATTTGCTGGGTCGCAATAAAGCTGAAGCATTGGCCGAGGTCGGGCGGACACTCTTCCCTGCATCTGAGATCATCCCCATCCCTCGGGAAATCGCTGACGTGGGATTCCATGACATTTCTCTGGCGGACATGATCTTCTCTTGCGTGGACTGCGACCTCTCGCGCCTCGAGATCGCGTACATTTCCACAAAACTGGATCTTCCCGTTGTTGATGCGGCTCTTGGGACACAGAACTACTCGCACGGCCGCGTTACTTTCTTTGCAGGCAAGACTGCCGCGTGCTTCGGATGCCGGTTGACGTCGCAGAAACGTGGCCAGCTCCTTACTGCCTGGGACGCGGAGGCTCACTCATGTGCCGCCGACGCTCTCCCGGCCCCTGACCGGGTGTTTCCGAGTACACCTACTATGGCCGCTGTCGTTGGCGCTATACAGGTCGAATTTGGGCTTCGGTCGTTGATTGCTCGTCGGCGGGGAGGACCGCGCCAATCCACTTCGATCGAAATCACGATTGATGAACCCATGCGCCTTGACAAAATTCAGGTGCCCCTCAGCGGTGGATGCCCATTTCACGATTGGCACGGAGCACTTATCGGCAGTCCCGGCCTGCCCACGCAAACGACGGTCGCCCGTTTATTGGAATCAGCCCGACAAACCAATGCTCCTCGTTCGGCCCTGGTTCTCGATTGGCCGCTCTGCACTGTGGCGAAATGTCTCGATTGCGGGCATTCCTGGCACCCGATGTTGCGAATCGCTTTGATTCGCAAAAAAGGCGCTTGTCCGGCCTGCCAATCGCACAGAATTGCTGATCAACAATCCGTCCGGACTTTGGCGTACGGCGGACCCTGGGCAAGTTTCACGCTCGCCCAGTTGGGTCTGCCGGAACGTCATCTCCATTCGGTAGAATTTCTCTCTGGTGCCCAATGAAGCTGCCCTTGTGGACCGTATTTGTGTTCTGCGGCGTCTTGCTGTTGTTCGTTCAGCTTGCTGCTGCATTTGCGCCTGTGATCGTCGCAGTGCTGGTTGCAGTTGCGATCGGGTTTCTTGTTTTTCTCTTGCCTGGCTTCTTTCTCGCGAGAGTCGAAGCGTGGTGGCCTTCCATCGCGCTCGCCCTGTGTGCCAGTCTTGGAGGCACGCTGCTGCGGCTTATGAGCAAACGGCCCGCCTCTCCCTGGATTGCACTCGCTCCCGCGTTCGCGCTGCTCACGTCCGCCGGTATCGCAACATACCAGCGGCATTATGCGAAGCGATGCGGGCTCTGCAATCGGTGGCTTGCCGGTAATCTGGCCTTGGAGTGCCCCCGCTGCGGCCTGACTGTCTGCGATCAGATCTGCTGGGATTTCGACCATTATCGCTGCCGTCTGTGTGAAACCAATCGTGTGCCCATCTTCACGCCGGACGCCCGTTGGTGGGACAAACAATTCGGCCCTCGCGTTGAATATGGCCGCTGTCAGGTCTGTCTGACCCCGGCCGCGGAAGCGAACCTGCGCGCTTGTGGCAAGTGCGGTCGCGCCGAATGCACCGCCTGCTGGGACTACGGGAACGGCCAATGTATCCATTGCGGCTGGGTGGTTTCGGACGTGCCTGAAAAACTGAAGATGTATGTTTCAGCGCCTGCGCAGGTTCCGGCCGGTTCTTCCCGCAGTGCCGCTCGCGACTGAGCGCTGAAACAGGAGGTCACCATGCCCAAGTATCAGATGTACTTCGAGACCGTAAAAGGCGAGACCCACTATAACGTCGATATTGATGATTCCGAAGCCCTCGATAGCGTGGTCAGTGAAATCCTATCCGAGCTGCGAGAACGAGGCGACGTCCTGCTCGGCGACGGCGAACCACAAGTGATCTGGAACGGCGAGTCACTCGATTTTGCTCGTCCCTTGTCCGAACAAGGCGTGCGTCCCAACGATATTCTTCGCATCTCCCTCATTGCCTTGAACGGGTAGAGGGGAAGAGCGTTCTGTGGCGGCCAGGGTTCGCGATCGCCGGATTGAGAACGAGTGGGCGCTTCTGTCCGACGCGCAACGCCGCCACCCTGCATTACTCGAAGTCCTCGGGAAACAGTCCGGCCCTGATGGCGATTCTTTCATCGTTCTAATTCACGGAACTTCCGGCCTTTCTTTGCTCGAAGGGTGCAAAGCTCTGATCTCCTCACATCGGGTGGAAATTCGATTCCCGCGTTTCTTCCCTTACGTGCCGATGGAAGCAACACTTCAGCGCCCGGTATTTCATCCCAACGTGGACCCCAGGAACGGTTTCGTCTGTCTGTGGAGCCGTTTCGCCGTTGAAGACACCGTTGTTACGGCACTCCAACAACTCCAGAAGGTGATTGCGTGGGAACTGATCAACCAAGACCCGCGACACGTCATCCAGCCAACCGCCGTCGAATGGTACAACGACCCATCGCGCGAATACTCTTTACCTCTGCCCTATACCCCCATCGCCAGCTCAGACTCTCTTACCAGTGAGCACCCTTCCCCGCCCCGTGTCCGCCGATCCAGGCTCTCTCAATAATTGTTGAATGGCCACACCATCTCGTCTTTGCTGATTGGTGGCAGTTCATGTTCATGATCATAAGCACTGGTCGCTCATTCGGCAGTTGGGGATGCACGGATTTGAAAAGTCCCCAGTGACCGAATTCCTGCTGCCGTCCTAAGCCTTCCTAAGACATCAACGCAAAATCCGAGTAGCAGATTTCCCATTGTTGATGGCGAAACCTCAATTTGATGCCCCCGCCACCTCTTTCTTTGTTGACAACAAACAGGGTTAAGTCTTACCAATAGCGATGGAGATTTCTTAGGCTAGGTGGGTTCGAATCCCACCCTCTCTGCCACTCTCTCGTTAAATTTTTTTCCAAATCCAAAAACGACGGTTCCCTAGACCGTTGGAGGCCCCACGTCGTTTCCGACGGATTCGCAACGGTTTACAACACCGTTGTGGCTACGAAAGGGTACTCCACGGCGGTACCAACTCGAGATCTGTGCCTTATTAAGGTAGCAATCACAGTTCCTGCGAACCATGGATTCTCGACTACGCGAGCCGGTTCACGGCTATTCGAACTTTCGGATGGTGACCTTGCCAATGAAGCGTTTCCGGTTTCTTGCGGCGGCTTGCAAGGTCACAAGGTTGTGGATGATGGACAAGTTCTTCAAATTGGCGAGGACTTCCGTCTGACCCTTACCAGGAGGTCCTTTGCTCTTTCGTTGCTTGCAAATTATTGAATTTAAAAGAAGTGGTCGGGGCGAGTGGATTTGAACCACCGACCTCCTGGTCCCGAACCAGGCGCTCTAGCCAGGCTGAGCCACGCCCCGACGCTGGCGCAGGAAAGGCAGGGGCCTTCCCGCCCAGATAGTAAGAATAGCACAAGAGGGAGCGGCAGCCCAACGCGGGGCGGAAAATGGGGAACTGCTGTTGAAAAAGCAGGGGCACTCGGAAAAGGGAACGCCGGAGGGCGGCGAGGAGGCCCTCCGGCGGGAGGAAGCAGCGAAGTTTTCGGTGAATGCAGCTAGAATTCGTAGCGCAAGGCAAACTGCATGACACGAGCATTAGTCAACAGCCCCGAGTAGTTGCCGAAGGTGCTGGAATTGGTTAATCGAAAGGTTCACACTCTGGACATCAAACCGAGTGAGGTTCAGCGCGTTGAAGACGTCCCAACGAAATTGCAGTGTGTGAGACTCCTTGTAGGGCATCTTCCAGCGCTTACTGAGCCCCAGGTCAAGTCCTGCAAATCCGTCTCCGCGAAGAGTATTGCGGGAATCGACCTGGCCCGTAAAATCCGGCTGGTACGAGGCCAAGGCCGCACTCACAGCGCTGGCATTCCCGAAGATGTTGACGCTGCCATCGGGATTCTTAAGCACACGTTGCATGCACCGTTTTAGTCCGCGATGTAATTTTGAAGAGGCGGGACCCCCCGGAGACTCATCCGTCGAGAGTATCCGGCCAGAAAAAACCCACACGAACCTGGAGTTGCCCGGGCGCCCTCGTTTCACCACGGACTTGCTTTAGAGTTGCCGAAATTCTTTGCCAAATTGCGTCTGGTGTCAAGGCGAGTTCCGTGACTGGGCAGGAGCGGTATTACAAATAGTTGGGCCGCTGGGAATCGCTCCTCCAGGATGCAAAAAGTCTGCCACGTCTGCCCCCCCCCGCGCGGCGATTCCTGCTCGCCCGGCAAGCTGTTCAGGCCTTGCCGAAGTGCAGCAAACGCGCCTGCGTGATTGCGGAGTTCGCCCGGATGGGCTCCAGAATTGATGCGGATACTTCGCCATCCAGCCGCACCAGGGAGACGGCTTCGGCTCCCCGGGCAGCTTCGCGGCGCCCAAGCGCAAAGGTGGCAATGTTTACGCCATGTTTCCCCAGCGTCGTCCCGATATAGCCGATCACCCCGGGTTCGTCGTGGTTCCGAAGGTACAGCACCGTGCCTTCCAATTGGGCTTCCAGAGGGATTCCATCAATGTTGATGACGCGCGGCGAACCATCATGAAGCACGGTGCCCTCCGCGCTGAACCCCACCGCGCCTTCCTTCTCCGGCACAGCCGCCACTTCCAGGGTGTGAGGAAAACCGTGTTCCCGCCGTCGCGTTTCTTCTTCGACGGTCAGTCCACGGGCTGCCGCCACGCGTCCAGCATTTATGACGTTCACCTTCTCATCGAGAACGGCGTTCAATAGCCCCGCGAGGACAGCGCTGCGCAAGAGGTGCGTCCCAATTTCCGAAAGTTCGCCGGCATAGCGAATCCGTATCCGCGCTGGCCGCGTGGCCGCCGCCTGGGAAACCAGCGAGCCCAGCCGTTCCGCAAGCGCAAGGTACGGCCGTATGCGGCGATATTGCTCCGGCGAAAGTGCTGGCAAGTTTACCGCGTTGCGGATCACGCCTTCCGCCAGGTAGTCCCGCACCTGCACGGCAACCTGTATCCCCAGTTCCTCCTGCGCTTCCGCGGTCGAGCCCGCCACGTGCGGCGTGCAAATCACGTTTGGCAAACCAATCAGCGGGGAATTTTTCGGCGGCTCTTCGACGAATACGTCCAGCGCGGCGCCCGCCACTTGCCCGCTCTTCAGGGCGGCCGCCAGGTCCGCTTCGTTGATCAGTTCGCCGCGCGCCGCGTTTACAATCCGCACGCCTCTTTTCATCTGCGCGATGGTGGCGGCGTTGATCATGTTCTGCGTCTGCGGGCTGACTGCGGTGTGCAAGGAAATGAAATCGCTCTCCGCCAGCAGCTTCTCCAGCGGCATTAGCTCCACCGACAGTTCCCTGGCTGCAGCCTCGCTGATGTACGGATCGCAAGCCACCCTCCGCATGTCGAACGCAGCCGCGCGCCTGGCCACCTCGCTGCCGATGCGCCCCAAGCCGATCAACCCCAGAGTTTTTCCGCGTACCTCGGCGCCCGATGAGGACTTCTCCCATCTCCCTTCGCGCAGCGCCGCGTCGAACTTTGGTACTTGGCGCACCAGGGCCAGCAGCAACGCGAACGTATGCTCGGCCACGCTGACGGAACTTCCCCCGGGCGTGCTCATCACCAGGACGCCGCGCCTGGTGGCTTCGTCCAGGTCAATGTTATCCACACCGACTCCCGCACGCCCCACCACGCGAAGATGCGGAGCCTTCTGCAGCAGTTCCGGCGTCACGCGCGTGGCGCTGCGCACGATCAGGGCATCGGCATCTCCCAGTTCGCCCAGGAGCGTGTCCTTTGTCGTGAGCACGATGTTCCAGCCGGTCTGCCTCAGCAGCTCCACTCCGTGTTCGCTGATCTTGTCCGCCACGATGACTTTCATGATTCCTCATTTCGAGTAGGAGCCGCGGCGCACTCCCCAGCGGTCTCCTCCCAGCATAGAAAACTTATCAAAGTACTGTGCGGCTCGCCGCGTGTCAATCGAAGCAGCCTAGAGAAATGTAAATGTCGGGTATATGTGTCTGTTATAGTTCGGAAGGGGGAGCTGCCATGAGCCTTTCCGAAACGATCCAGAAGGATATTGTCACCGCCATGAAGGCCAAGGATGAGCTGCGCCTCAGCGTCCTGCGCATGGTGAAATCCGCGCTGCAATTAAAGGAAGTGGAAAAGCGGCGCGCGCTGGACGACGCGGAATCCATTCAGTTGCTGCAGACGCTGGTCAAGCAGCGCAAAGAGTCCATCGAGCAGTTCACCAAAGGCGGCCGCCAAGACCTTGTCGACAAGGAGACCCGGGAGCTTGCCGTCGTCGAAAGCTATCTCCCCGCCGGCGCTTCCCAAACCGAAATGGATGCCGCCGTCAGCAAAGCCATTGCCGATACGAAAGCGACTTCCATCAAGCAGATGGGCGCCGTGGTCAAAGCCGCAAAAGAAATCCTGACCGGGAAGACGATTGACGGCAAAGCGTTGAGCGATCACGTCCGCGAACGTCTTTCCAAGCTCGGTTGACGCCGTTTCGCATTTGTAGCGGCCGCCTTTTTGCCCTGAGCGAAGCGAAGGGCTGAGGCGGGCGCCTTTGCCCGTAAGGGACTCCGAAATTCGCGCCGTGTCCGATAAATCCATGCCGCTGCTGGAACAAATCCCCGTTCGTTACACCGAAGAAGACGCTGGCTACGTCAGCGTTCGCCCGGTGGTGAAGCAGGTATTCCGCCTGCACGAACTCGCGGATCTGGTCGTGAGCATTGCGGGCAAGGACCCTGCGCGTGTGCAACAAATCTTCCGGAGTGGCACCGCGGTCTATCACGGCTACCGCTATTGGTGGGATGGCATTGCGGCGGAACCTTCGGACATCGCAGCGCTCCTCGTTTCCTTTCCCGATGATGATCCTTCCCGCTCGTTCGAGCCATCCAAAGCAACTGCGGCACTCTTCGAGATAGGCGGCGGGACACAATGCCATGTAGTCGAAATTCTTCGAGAGGAGGCCTTGCAAAAGAAATTTCTGGGAAAACTCTCGCCCTGGCAGGTGCTTCTGCGGAGCGCCGCCAGTCATACTGCCCGCTACGAGAAATATTCCCATGCGCGGCGCGCCGATCTCTTCCGCATTTCCCCGCCCTACGGCCAGGCGCAGCAGCTTGTCGCCGCCCTTCTCGAAGCTGCCCCGCGCAGCCTCCGCCACCGTTGGAGCACTCTCCACCCGCCGGCGGCCATCACGTTTGTTTGCCCGCGAAGGTAGGCCCATTGCGCCCGGTCCACTCGCCGATATTACGGCCGGCGCAGTCCGCACTTTGTTACGATTAGTTGTGACGGGCAGCAGCTATGGCGTCCGTATGCGTACGGAAAGGAATTTATGAAACTAATTGGCCTACAGTTCGCGCTCTTGCTATTTCTGGTTGGCTTCTATGTGGACGGTGGCGTTCCCAAAGACTACAAGGGCAAACCTTTTCAAGATTCCACTTATTCGGCGGGCCCGCAGAGTATTCCGGGCCGTCTACAAGCCGCCCTGTACGACTTGGGTGGGGAAGGAATTGCCTATCACGACGTGGACGCGATCAACCACGGCAGCGGCGAACTGAATTATAAACCGGGACACTGCGAGGCAGGTGTGCCTGCTTACGTCTGCCACTTTCGCGAAAACGAGGGTGTGGACATCTCCTACGTGAAGAAAAACTTAGACCTGAACCACGCCAACGGGGTCGCGCCGGAATGGCAGCAGTTGTACATTGGCTGGACGGAAGATGGCGAGTGGACCAACTACACGGTGGAAGTGAAGAAGGCCGGAACCTACCGCATCGTCGCCATGTATTCCAATCTCGGGCAGACGATCCAGTTTTCACTGAATGACAAGCCCGCCGCCGATTGCACGCTTCCCGTCGACACCCCAAAGCAGTTTCCGGTGCCAAACTCCCCGGATTGGCTCGTCTGGCACATCTGGAACAAGGCCGATTGCGGAGAAATCACTTTTCCTGAGGCGGGGCGGCAGCTCCTGACCCTGCATTACAGGCAGGGCAACAACCTTGCGTATTTCGACTTCGTGCCCGCAGGTGAAAAGGCCCCAGGCGCAGGCGTTGCGAGCGTTGCTCCCGCTTCCCCGGGGAGGTGACTCGGCGGTTGGCGCGGCCAGAATTGTATTGATGGTTTTGAGTGCGGGCACCGCTGTCGAGGCTGCGAACCCGCGTTACATGATCGCGGTTGGCGGTGCGGGCTCGTCCGGACGCCCGGCGTTGGCCAGCGGCACCCGTATCATCACGCACGGCGGGTGGCGCAGACGTAGAGTCCTAAGACAAATTGGGGTGCCGCACCCTTGCGGTTTTCAAGGGTGCGGGCCTTTTGCGCCCGCCGTTTTCTGGAGGGCGGGTTTAGAGTCAACTTCTTTGCCACTCCCGGCCGCGATTACTTTCGTGCATCCTCGCTAAACCCAGTGAACTTGCGAAGCCTTCAGTTTCCCTTCGGCTTCAGCACGGCTGTATTGCGTTCGTCGGATGCGATGATGCGATAGAACATCTTCAGTTGAGGTAACTTTTCCACGGGCACGCTCAATTCCTTGAGCTCGATGGAGCGCCTATAGATCAGCTCGCCATCTTTCACTTCACACTTGCTGTGATAGCTGCCGAAAGAGTACGCCGCATCGGCAGGAGCGGGCAGATCGTCCACCTCGTATCCCGCGGGGATTTTGATCGCGAACGTATCCACACTGGCCATCGGTCCGGAGAATTCCACAGGATACTTGCGAGGTTCCTTCTTCTCCAGAATGTCGCTGGACCAGTTTCCAATAACGCGCGGGCGGACGAGGAGGAGATTGCCGGCAGTCTTCGCGTAGTTGTCGGCGATAAAAGAATAGATGTATTGAAACGGCTGATCGTGGACATCGAGGTTGCCCACGGTCGCTTTGGTGATTTGGAACGTGCCTAGCGAATGAGACAGGAGCGACTCAACGGGTTTAATTTTGTCCGCTTCCTTGGTTGCCGCCCGCAGCGCATAACGTTGCCTCGCCGCGGCGTCTCCCTGACTAATCTCGGTGACGTCGCCACTCAAAGTGCCTTCTGGAGAGAGCTGCAACTTGGCCATTCGTCGGCTGCCGCTTGAGGATGGCGCAAGCTGTGGAAGTTTGATCAATTCTCCCCCATCCTCGGTGACAAGCAGCCCGTAATTAGCCTGCAGTTCACCCTCCAATTGCCCGAACGGTGTCACTTCGCTGGTCGGATCGAAAATCAGAATCCTCCCCAGCGTCGGATGGGTATACACGGATTCCAAGGATGAATCTCTCAAATCATCGGGCAAGCGAATCCCCAGAATCATGTGGTTAAAGTAGTTGTATGGCGGCATCTCGGGGCTCACAGCTCCCCGAACGGCGTACACGGCAATGTAATACGAGTCCACGCCCGCTTCCTTGAGCATTGTGCTCAGCAGCGTTGCTTTGTCTTTACAATCACCGTAATGATGACTATAAATCTCTCCCGCCGGATGCGGTTGCCAGCCCCCGATCCCCAATTCAATCGCCACGTAGCGAATATCCCGCTGGACGTAGTTCGCCAGGGCTTGCATCTTCGCGAGTGTGGTCGTCTTGCCGGCTGTCAACTCCGCCACCTTTTGCTTGATTTCGGGTGAAGCATCCCTCCTGCCCTGCGCGAGAGTGTAAGTCCACTTCCCCTCATCCGCCCAGCTCATAAAACCCTTCCTGGAACCATCGGGCGGAATCAGGGAAACGATCATCTGTCCGGCCATCCCATACCACGGCGGCATTTCCTCTTGGTAGCGGATCCCTTTAACATCGTTCACCACCCAGTGCCACTGGCCATTCCCGTTTGAAATCGGCTTGGCTTCCGGCGCATTGACCCACACTGCTTTATACTCCCAGCCTGCCGGAAGTTGCAGCGTGTAGTGGGCTT
>JGI26339J46600_10000565_pt1 | contig 12580 bp, 10 predicted proteins | sample BogFormECP12_OM1_FD_46600 | JGI IMG/M metagenome (IMG submission 46600) | reverse complement strand
TCGATTTGCGCCGCGATCAATTTCATGGCGACTGGAACTACACGATTCACCCAAAGAAAATCATCACGCATGATAAGGTTATTTCGTGACGGACCCTTAGGACGACCCCGCAGTCTGCCGACGGCCTGGACCCGCTGCTTTCTGCCTTACTTCTTCCCCGGTGGCCCGGCATTCGCCGGCATCTCGCCCGTCAACGATTTCAGAAAGGCCACCAGATCGGCTCGATCCTCACCGGTGAGCCACAGAGGCTGAAGCTCCTTGTCGCGGTAACGGACGGGATTGCCGCCGCGCGCGTAGAAGCCGACCACCTCTTCCAGGGTGGAGCGGCTGCCGTCGTGGAAGTAAGGTGCGGTTAAGGCCACGTTGCGCAGCGAGGGCGTCCGGAAGGTCCCTTTTGTCAACGTCGGCCGTCGTCGAGTAAATCCGGGTGGTGTCAACCCCCGATTGGAAACGTCATCTCACCTCATTCACCTCATGATTATTCTTGACAGGTGCACCAGAACATGGGAGTATAGCAGAGGCGACTGGGTGGAGACGCGACGCGACTCTTGCAGGGCCGAACGGCCCCGCCCCAGACGCTTCTTTACTTTTTGTCCTCGTTCTCCCGTCCATTGCCAGTTTATCGTGCGAGGCTAGCCCATGTACCTCTGTTACATCGATGAGAGCGGTGTGCCTGAGATTGGGCACGGTACATCGCACTTTGTTTTGGTTGGCCTCTCCATCGAAGCGTGGGACTGGAAACGCCAAGATCGAGCAGTGACGGAGGTCAAGAAACGGTTCGGTCTGTCTGATGCGGAGGTACACACCGGCTGGATGACGAGGCGTTACATGGAACAAGAGAAGATCGCCAACTTCAATACGCTTGATTGGCCCCAACGTTCCCTCCAAGCTCAACGTGAACGAGACAAGCAACTGATTAGAGTGGCTGCGCTAAAAGGTCCCACCAAGGCTCAAGAGCTTAGAAAGACTTATCGCAAAACCCAGGCTTACATCCATCTCACGCTCGACGAAAGAATGAATTTCCTGAGGGAGCTTGCCGATCTAATCGGCTCATGGGGCAACACCCGGCTTTTCTCGGAAGCCATAGACAAGACCTCATTTGGTGGAATACCGCCCACAATTCCGCCGCGAGAGGAAGCCTTTACCCAGGTGGTAGACCGATTTGAGAGATACTTGGCTGGCATCGGAGGTCAACAAACGATCGGCCTTCTCGCGCATGACCATGACGATACCTCCGCCGATCGTCTCACCCAATTGATGCGTCACTTTCATGCCGGTGGCACAATGTGGAACCGCATCACCCACATCATTGAGACCCCATTCTTCGTAGATAGCCGATTGACTGTCGGAGTTCAATTGGCAGATTTATGTGCGTATGCGATTCGTCGTTTTTGTGAGAATGGCGAAAGCGACCTGTTTGATAGAATTTATCCTAGGGCGCACCGGGTCGGAGGGCATGCGGTCGGTATACATTATGTGCGCGGAAAAGTTTGCGCTTGCACGATCTGCGCCAATCACTGAACGCCAATACTGCAAGACTGTGGCCAACGTTTCTGGTCGCAGTTCGTTTCGTACCCCGCGGCCTCCAGGTCCCGCTTTGCTGTCTATCTACCGCCTTCCGCCTACTTCTTCTCCGGCACCCCGGCATTCGTCGGCATTTCGCCGGTCAACGATTTCAGGAAGGCCACCAGATCGGCGCGGTCCTCGGCCGGTGAGCCATAGAGGCTGAAGCTCCTTGTCGCGGTAACTAACTGGATTGCCGCAGCGCGCGTAGAAGCCGACCACCTCCTCCAGAGTCGCGCGAAACGGCTTTTCAAGAGCCTGCCCTGAGTAGAGCGAAGGGTCCGCGGCTCGACTTTCCCGTCGCTTGCCGCTTGATGTCAAGCCCACGCTCAGCCCGACCACGGGTTGAGAAGCAGCACTCCTGTGGGTTCGAAATCATGCGTGTTCCGGGTCATGACGTGTAGACCGTGGCGCAGAGCCGTGGCGGCGATAAGGCCGTCCGCGGCATGCACGGTTCGGCCCGCTTTTTGGGTGGCGGCGGTGAGCTCTCCCCAGATGCGGCAGGTTTCGAGATCAATGGAGAGGAGCTGATCGGCAAAAGTCCGTTCCAGGGTCTGCAGCCAGGTTTTAAGTGCGCGCTTCTTCCGGCTTTCCGCTAAAAGGGCAATCCCCTTCCAGATTTCGCCGATAGATATGACGCTGACGAAAAGGCTCTCGCCGTCAAGACCGTCGACCGCCTGGCGCACTCCAGGATGCCCCTTGGGGTGACGCAGTTCAGACAGGACGCAGGTGTCGAGCAAAACTCTCACAACTTCACTCTCCGCATAGGGGACTTGTCGCGGGTAAGATCGAGTCCCTGGAAGCTTGGGCCTTTACCAAGCAAAAACTGCTTGAAGCTCGGCCGCTTACCGGTCAGCTTTTCGTAGTCGCGCCGAGACACCACGACTACGGCATCGCGGCGCCGCAAGACCAGTTGTGGGTCCCCGTTAAGAGCACGGTTCACCAGTTCGCTGAATCGGTTCTTAGCATCCGCAAGACGCCACTCCATCAATTTCTCTCCTTAATCTAGCCAATCTAGCCATATCTTATCACACCCGGGCCGGGATTGCACGGATTGAGTCATTGAATCATTGCGCCCAAAAGGAACCAGACAGTCTTTTTTCTTCAATGGCTCAATGGCCCAATCTCCTTCTGTTCCAATCGTTAATCGAAAATCGTCCTTCCACCTACTTCTTCCCGGGTGGCCCAGCATTCGCCGGCATCTCGCCCGTCAACGATTTCAAAAAGGTCACCAGATCGGCTCGATCCTCGCCGGTGAGCCACAGAGGCTGAAGTTCCTTGTCGCGGTAACGGACGGGATTGCCGCCGCGCGCGTAGAAGTTGACCACCTCTTCCAGGGTGGCGCGGCTGCCATCGTGGAAGTAAGGCGCGGTCAAGGCCACATTGCGCAGCGAAGGCGTCCGGAAGGCGCCTTTGTCGAGGTCAACCCTGGTGATCGCGAAACGGCCAAGATCGATCGGGTCGTCGTTCTGCGCCGTGGGTCCCACGCTATCGTTATGGAACTTGTTGTCGGTAAACAGCGCGTACTGGTCACCGATGGTGTGGCAGGTGGCGCAGTTCGCCTCCCCTGGATTGCGAAAAATCTCGAAGCCCCGCTTGGCTGATTCGCTCAGGGCCGACTCATCGTGCCCGTAGAAATAGCGATCAAAGGGCGAGTTTCCGCAAAGCAGAGTCCGCTCGAAGGAAGCCATGGCCTTTCCCACCTCATCGTAAGTGATGGGTCCGTCACCGAACGCCCTTTGAAAGGCCGCCCGATAACCCGGATCGGCGGTGAGCTTGTGTTCGACACCTTCAAGCGAATGAGCCATCTCCAGAGAGTTCTTCACCGGCTCCTGGGCCTGCGCTTCCAGGCTCGGCGAAGGGCCGTCCCAGAAGAAGCCTTCGCGGCCTTCACGGTAAGCAGCATTCAACAAGCTGGGAGCGTTGCGCAGGCCTTTCTGCTGCTTCACTCCTTCGGCAACCCGCTTGCCGTCCGAGAAGGCCAGGGTCGGATTGTGGCAAGTGGAGCAGGAAACCGTGTTATCGACGGACAGGCGCGGGTCGTAGAAAAGCCTGCGACCGAGCGCGATGGTTTCGGCAGTGGGTGGATTATCGGGTGGGTCGGGGACAGGCGGCAGGCCCAGCGGGGAATTGATCGAGATCGAAGTACCGGTGGGCACGGCACGGCCCCCGGCGCGCACAACCCGGTTCGGTTGAAGCAAAAGTATCAACGCAGCGGCGGGAATGGTCCACGCCGCAAACAGAACGATGCTTCGTGAAGTCATTGCGGTCCCCTGCCTCAATTCAATTTTGGATTTTGGATTTTGGATTGAAGAACCCGCTGTAGTAACCGCTCTTCTTTTCAATCCAAAATCGAAAATCCAAAATCCAAAATGAGTTCGGTAGCGCCACTTATATCGTCATGATCGTCATGTATAGATCGGCGGAGGGAGAGGGATTCGAACCCCCGAGCCCCTTTCGAGGCTAACGGTTTTCAAGACCGCCGGTTTCAACCGCTCACCCATCCCTCCCGCCACTAGTTTGGCATATCGCAGCCTTCAACGACAACCGAAACGAGCAAAGCAAGACGTCCGTTGTCCATGGCCAGTTGTCCGTTGCGGGGGGACTGCCGTTTTCAGCTACGGGCAACTGCCCGCTGACGACGGACGTCTTCCGGTCGCTGCCCCCAGTGTTTACGCCGCGAGCCGGACCCTGTTATGCTAGGTAACCAAGATTGCCGCTCGAACATCTGAGCGTAGAGGCATTTTGGATTTTGGATCGAAGAAGAAGCGTCCCCGATCGTTGGTTCTTGGTTGGACCAAGAACGAAGGCCCTCTTCAATCCGAAATCCAAAATCCAAAATCCAAAATCGAGAGTCCAAGATCGTTCTTCAATGAACCGACGGAAGAGAGGGAACGCGTAATGCTGAAGCGGATGCTGGGGTTGGGGCTCGCGGCGAGCCTGATCGCGGGTGTAATAATTGGCTGCGGCTCCTCCAAGGGCCCGGCCCCGGCGCTCCCGACGGGAACCGTTTACTTGTTCGTAGCCGATACACCGATCTGCGACGTGCTCACCTTTCGCAGCCTCATCACCGGGCTGACGGTCCACCGCGCGGAAGACAACAGCACACACCCAATCCTCGGCAGCAACTCCGCCTTTAAGGTAAACTTCGCCTCCCTGCGCGATACTCCCAGCATTCTAGCCATAGCCAGCCTTCCCGAAGGCACTTACGACCAGGCGACGGTCACTTTCACGTCGCCTGACATCGTCCTCTTCGATAACACCCAGACCCCTCCCGTTCGCACCGTCAGCGGCACGATTGCGAGGGGTAGCACGCTGCAATTCCCGATAGAGCCCAATCTGGTGGTGTCCCATAGCCAGATCAGCGCGCTCCAGTGGGATTTTGATCTGCTCCATACCATCCAGGTGGACACCAGTGGCAACCTGACCGGCGCCTTGACTCCCACCATGACGTTTTCCGCCTTAACGGCGGGCGTCAATCAGGGCTTCGGTGAAATGGACGACTTGGTCGGCTTTGTGACCACGCTTAGTGCCAACGCCGTGGCGAGCACAGCTTTCGTCGGCACGATTGGCATGCAGTTTTTCTCGAACTCCGTCTCCTCCGCCGGGGGTCCCAGTGTGAATATCGACCTTTTCGGGACACCCGGAGCGATTCTGACGGCGGACGTGAGCGGGGGCGGCTCTGGCTACCAAGTCGGCGACGTGCTGAGCATTACCGGGGGTGGCGGGACCGGGGGCACCGCTACGGTTACAGCGGTGAACTCCGGGACGGTCGCAGGACTTTCGCTGACCACATCGGGCCGCGGATACGCGAGCACGGCGGGAGCTTCCACCACGGAGACAGTGAGCTCTGCGGGCGGGACCGGCGCCACCGTCGACATTACCGTTGATCCCCCGGTGCCCTATTGCTTTGGGCCTCCGCCCTTGGCGGGTCAATACTGCAACATCCAGCCGGCCAACCAGCTCTTGACCGACACCCTGATCGAAGTCGACGGGTTCGTCGACTCCAAAGGGAATTTGCAGGCGAACACGGTGCTGGATGCCAGCGGCGCTCCGATCGTGAACAAGGTGGAAGCAGAAGACGTGGAAAGCCCCGCCAACAACCAAATCGCTGGTATCGGTATCGTAACTTCGGTCAACACCGACTCGCTCGGCAACATCATGAGCTTCGGCTTTTACCTGCGCGACGAAGAGCCGGACGACAGCAGCAGTCTGCCTCTGGATCAAGTCGCCACCGTCAGTGTCTCCACAAATGGACCGGCATGCGTTCCCGCCCTGACACCGCCGCCACCCGTTTGTTCCACCGTCTACGACGTTTCGGCCCGCTCGACCAACTTCGCTGGCCTTGCCTTTGGTCCCAACACGATCTGGCCTGGGCAGGAATTGATCGTTTCCGGGGTGTTCGCTAACACCGGCGCCGGAGGGAAGTCCTCCTACACGATGGCAGCAAGGAAAATCATCCTGAAGTTGCAAACCCATCAAGGCAGTTTTGTTTCCCTGCTCCAGGCTGGCTCCGACGACAAGACCGGCGCCTTCGAGTTCGCCTGTTGCAACGATGCCTTCAGCGGCCAGCCTCTGTTGGTGTTTACCAACGGTCCCAACGGCAAGGCTCAGTCCGGCCAGACCGTGTTCGCGCAAACGCAGTTTGTTAACGTGGGCGGCCTGAACGCGCTTACGACGAACGGCACCCTGCTCATCAAAGGCATCCTCTTCTATGAAAACGAGGCGACCACGATCAACGGTGTTCAGGTGCCGGCCGGCACTTTCGTGATGCTGGCTAAGGAAGTTCACCAGCTTTGATTCGGAAGACTTTCAGTTTTCAGTTTTCAGTTCTCAGTTATTCTCATAGTTAGCTTTCAGCCGTCAGCTATCAGCGGTCAGTAAACGAGCCAACACCAGCCCCGCCCCCAGCCTTTTGTTGACGACTGACGGCCGACAGCTAATTGAAAACTGAGAACTGAAAACTGAGAACTAACTGGGAATCAGACTTGCGTCAGGCGGCTGACTCCTCGGTTCTTCTCACCCGGCAGGCGGGTGAACCCCAGGTCCACCCCACGCTTCATCTTGGTCACGTAGATGATCTGCCCGGTGTGAAACGCGAAGTGCTCCGCCACGTGGAAGGCGGCCCTGAGGCCCGTGACTTCAAACCCCTGAATGGGGCGCGTGCCCGCCAAATCGTCCGGCGTCAGCCGCTCAAGGACGCGCGACGCCTCACGCACGGTCCGGCGCAAGAGGGTGATGAGGGCGCGCCGCGTGAGGGGTCCGCACTCGGCAAACTCCTTGTCGCGCTCCCGCCGGTCAGGTGCTCCCCCAAGCCCGGAAATGATCCACTGCCGCACGTTTCCGCCCAGGTGCAGCACCAGGTTGCCCACGCTGTTAGACGCCTCATTCGGCCTCCACCAAATGTCCTCTTCCGAGAGCGTTTTCAAGCAGCGTTCGATCCGTGGCAGATGGTGTTCCTGGATAGAGTGCCTCACCTGCTCGAGGAACATGTTCGACAAATCGAAGGTCTCGGTTTTCATCTTGGATGCTCCCGTCAGCAAAAACAAAGAGCAAAATCAAAAGGCAAAGAGCCTGCCTTGAGCGAAGGGAACGGGCAAAGGGAAAAAGGCAAAAGTGAAAAAACCGATTGGCAGCGCGGCGTGCAGAATCCGACGTCGGCGCCAGGGCCTTCTTCATTTTTGCCTCTTGCCTTTTGTCCCTTCCCTCAGCTCAGGGCGGGCTCTTTGCCTTCTGATTTGCTGTTGTCCCCGGCCCTCGGTCCGGATGGCCTCCACCAGCCGATCCTTCCAGACAGCGTCCTCCCAGTAGGTCAGCCAGAGGTAAAACGTGGCGTAACTCCGCCAACCGGCCCAACTCTGAGCCAGGCGTTCGATGCGCCGCGGGCTCGGCTGGCTACGAAACCCATAAAAGCGCTGGATCGACTTCTGAAGTCCCACGTCGGCCACCGGCAGGCAATCCAGGTGCCCCAGGGCCCGCAAGCCGACGTAGTGTGCCGTCCACAAGCCCACCCCCTTGAATTCGAGCAGCTTGGCTTGGGCGACAGCAGGATCCAGCTCGCGCAGTCCTTCCAGATCCACCGTACCGTCGAGGGCGGCACGCGAAATGCCGATGATGTAGCGCGCCTTGGGGCCGGAGATCTGAAGACGGCGAAGTTCCTGCGGCGTGGTGATGGCCAGCGCGGCGGGCTCCGGAAAAGCGTTGTAGCGCCGCCCTTGGTGCTCCACGCCCGTGCCGTACGTTTCAATCAGCGCCTTCTTTACCTGATGGGCGAAGGTCAGGTTCACCTGTTGCTCGAGAATGGCGCCGATGAGGGACTCATAGACCGTGGGCGCCTGAGGGATCCGCATGCCGTCGAAATGGGCCGCCAGCTTCGACAGGACGGGGTCGGCTTGGGCAAGGCGATAGAAGGGAGCGAGGTCCAGATGCGTCGCGAACTGGCGCTCGACCAGCGCCCGGACCTCACGTTCGACTTCGCCGGCCTGGGCAGGAGCTTCAGGCAGTCCGGCAAGGCAGCGCACCGCGAGCCCGGGGACCCGACCGCGGCCTGCTTCCGATACTCCAAAGAGCACCGGCTGTCCGTTGATCGCCGCCACGCGCCGGTATTCGCCTTCTTCGTAATAGTCGAGCAGTGGAGCGAAGGAGCGTCCGCGCAAGAGCTCCGGCGGGCTCAGAATGAACCGCAGCGTGCGCGCAAAGTTGAACGGCGGACGAGGCCGGATGACGAAACCGGATTTCATGGCAGGCTCCCTTTGTCATTATAGGGCACGACTCTGTTCTCAGCTTTCAGTTCTCAGTTTTCAGTTTTCAGTCCTTAGCGTCAAACCACGATCGTCGGTTTGCGGAAGACTGAGAACCCAACTCGGTTCGCGCCGCGCTTGACACTCCGCAGGACAGGTTCTAAAATTAGAAGTTTGCGGGGAAGGATATGACTTCAACAGGGAACCTCATGGACAAAAAGAAAGTGGAGACTTACAGGAAGCGGCTTCTGACCAAGAAGGACGAACTGGAGCGGCAGGTGGTGCAATCGGAGCAGGAAGGCCGCGAGTCCGATCAAGAGGGAACCCAGGATCCGGCAGACAAGGCCTTCAACGCATACACCAAGGAGTTTCTGTTCCTCCAGAGCGGCGACAATCGGCGCATCCTCCAGCTCGTCAACGACGCGCTCGATCGTATCCGAGACGGGACGTACGGCCTCTGCGTGGCTTGCGAGCAGGAAGTCCAGGCGAAGCGCCTCGAAGCGGTGCCGTGGGCGCGCCACTGTATTGAGTGTCAGGAGAAGCAGGAGCAGGGCCTGCTCTGAGCGGCAGGCCGCGCCCGCGCTGATTGACGCTTGTCGATCGCCGATGGAAAGAGGTGGGTCTGGGTCCGCGTCTTCAAACCGTTCATCAGCCATGCGCAGTCGCCAGCACCCCGTCATTCCTCACCGAAATCATCGATAGCTTGTTCGCGCTCCTCTTTCCCACTCCTTGCTCCTTATGCGGCGGTGAATTGACCGGCGCGAGCATGGTCGGCATCTGTCGAACCTGCTGGGCCGGGCTCAGCCCGTGGACGGGAGCCACTTGCGAGCAATGTGGCGAACCCCTGGCGTCCGACGTCGCGTCCCCAACCACGCCCGAAGCCGGCGAACTTCTATGCGGCGCCTGCCGTCGCGGCGATCACAAGTTCGATCGGGCCGCCAGCTACGGACTCTATCGCGGCGACCTGCGCGCCGTGATTCTCCAGCTCAAGTTCGGCCACCGCGAACGTTTGGGCGAACGCCTGGGGGCGCTCCTCGTGCCGGTGTGGCTGCGGGTGGTGCCGCCGGAGATGGTGGCGAGTGAACCGCCCCTGATCATGCCCATTCCGCTCCATCCTTCCCGTCAACGCGAGCGCGGATTTGACCAAGCCCAGTTGGTGGCTAGTGGACTAGTCCGCGCATTGCGCCGCGACCCGGAAACGCGGGCCCTGCGCGTCGCAACCCACTGCCTTCGCCGCACGCGCGCCACCGCGCCGCAAAGCGGACTCAGCCTGGTGGCGCGGCGCGAGAATGTTCGCGGCGTGTTCGCCGTAACGGAGCCAAAACGGGTCCGCGATCGCGTGGTGGTGCTGGTGGACGACGTGATGACCACCGGCGCTACCCTTTCCGCCTGCGCCGCCTCGCTCAAAGGGGCTGGTGCGCGGCGCGTGCTGGCACTGACCCTGGCGCGCGCGACTCCCGAATTCCCCGACCTCCTGTAGAGGGAATAGGGAATAGGGAAAAAACCCACCTTTCCTTACTTCCCGCTCCCTATTCCCAACTCCATTCCCGCTCCCTATTCCCTATTCCCTGTTCCCTGTTACCTGTTCCCTGCCCTACCCCCTACTCCCTATTCCCTACTCCCTATTCCCTGCTCTGGGATGTTGACGAATCGAGGTCCGACCGGCCATAATAGGGTGTCAAGTGCTTTGCGGCCCGGTTTCAATCCGGGACGCGGGCGAGGCGACGGAAACCAATATGACGGAGGCTAACCAACGACTGTTGCAGGTGCCGGTGCTGGTGCTCAACGCATCGTACGAGCCCATCAACATCACCCCAGTACGCCGCGCCGTCGTCCTGGTTTTGAAGGGCGCTGCCACCGCGGAAGAGGAAGACGGCGATTTCATCCACTCGACGCGCGTTTCCTTCCGTATCCCTTCCGTCATCCGGCTGCGCGAGTTCCGGCGCATTCCCCACCAGGTCCGCGCCCTCTCGCGCAAGAACATCCTGATGCGCGATCGCTACACGTGCCAGTTCTGTGGTACGACGCTGCCCGCCGGGGAGTTGACGCTCGACCACGTGATTCCGCGCTCGCGCGGCGGCCACACCGACTGGGACAACCTCGTCGCCTGCTGCCACGGTTGCAACAATCGCAAAGGCGATCGCCTGCCGGAGGAGGCGGGGCTGAAGCTGCTTCGCCCGCCGCGGCCTTTCACGCTGCACACCAGTCGCATGCTGATGCGACTGATGGGGCGTTCCGACGAGCGCTGGCGCAAGTACCTGTTTTACTGAACGATTGCGGATCGATGTTTCCTTTGGTCGCTCCATAACCCGGTCACCCCATCACGCAAGGGGGGATCGATGTCTCCCTTGGTCGCTCAATAACCCGATCACCCAATCACCCCGGGGGTGTGTTACACTGTTGGAAGTTCGGACGCTTGGGGAAGCTTGCCGCTCGTTCCCCAAGCCGCGCATCGCGGAGAGGTGGCCGAGTGGCTTAAGGCGGCGGTTTGCTAAACCGTTGTACGGTCAAAAGCTGTACCCAGGGTTCGAATCCCTGCCTCTCCGCCAGCAGATCGCCAAGTCGTTTCTTAGTCCGCCTGCATCCTGCCTATTCGACATGCTCGCCAGCAGCGGCTCCGTGGCTTCCCAACTGCCTGCGGGCAGGGCAGGCTCTTTGTTCCTTGCCTTCTGCCTTTCTTGCGTTGTTGCCTACTGCCTTCCGCCGACTGCCTTCTGCTTTCCGCTGTCCGCCTCCTGGCGAACGACGAGGAAGATAAGGAGGGGGTGGCCGCCTACCCCAGGGCTCGCGCCCTGGGCTAAGTTCTTTCCCGCTCCGCGGCTAGCCCCTACCCACGACCTTACGCTGCCTTAATCCTCACTTTGCCTTCTTTATATTCCTGACACAGGACTTGACGCGTTCTTAATAGAATTCGGTCGCAAAAAACCCCCGACTTTCTGCGATTATCTGCACGTTTCTGCTGGAAAGTGGCGGCATTTGGTGCGATTCTGCATAGAAAAAGGGGCCCCCCAACGGGCTCGTTTTCAAATAAGCGCTTAAGGCTCGGCGGAGACACCGTTAGCAAGTCCTTTAGATTGAGCAGCGCTTCGCCCCTTCTCCTCAGCGATTTGGCCAACAACCCTTGCGGAATCAATAGATCGGCCTCACCACGTCTCAGTAGCACGACAAAACCCCTAAAGGTCGCCCGACAGTTCGGCGGAAACACGGCTAGCAAGCCCTTTAGATTGAGCAGAGCTTCGCCCGTTCTCCTCCGAAACCTCGCCGCCAACCCTTCTCGAATCAATAGATAGGCCGCGCCACGTTTCAATGGCCCGGCAAGACCGAAAGGGTCTCGCACCGCTCGGCGGAGATACAGCTAGTAAGTCCTTTAGATTGAGCACGCCTTCGCCCTTTCTTCTCGGTAGATTTGCCAGCAACCATCGTTGAATCAACAGATTGTCCTCGCCGCGTTTCTGTCGCCCGACAAAACCGAAAAGGCGGTCCGACACTCGCCGGCAACAGTTGTTCGTAAGTCCTTTGAGTTCACCATCCGACGGCTTCTTCGACTGAGCAAATTGGCGATTAACCATCGTAGAATCAATAGATTGGCTTCAGAACTTTCCCCGGCTCCCAACGGACCCCCAAAGGGCCGCTGAAGGCAGGAAGAATTACCACGGAGGCCCGAACTCAGAGAGGGGACCGTGGGGGATCTAAAGATGTCTCTTGTTTCCCAATGCTTCCCATTCTTCTCTGTGCCTCTGTGCCTCTGGGTTGGAAGCTCTTTTGCGATGACGAAGTGAGCAGCGATTACAGATTGACACGAGCCGCGAGACTTGACATGTTTTAATAAAATCGGTCGCGAAAGACCCCCGTTATCTGCCCTTATCTGCCGCCTTCGTGCCGGTTCGCTGTACGTTTTTGGTAAAAAATGGTAAAATTTGGTACGATTTGGTAGCCGGAAAACCGCCTCGAAACCGACTTCCTTTCCTGTATCCCCTTTGTTTGCAACATTGGCTTCGCGCCAAGATCCCGCGAGGGTGGGGGGAAATGGCGATTAACTCCCTCTGTTAATTTTATCTGATCTACCATAACTATAACCATGAAGCAGCTCGCTGGCGGAGTCCCCCGTTCGATGGCGGTCGCACGGGGTGCCGTCCCACGGACCCGCGCCCCGCGGTCACTTCTGTAGGGACTTCTTCTGTTTCGACTGCACGCATAAGTCTCTCTCTCCTTGTTCCCGGAAATCGCGGCCCCTCTAGCAGGCGGCCAATCGGGTCGAGCACGCTGGGGGAACGACG
>JGI26339J46600_10000561_pt1 | contig 12629 bp, 11 predicted proteins | sample BogFormECP12_OM1_FD_46600 | JGI IMG/M metagenome (IMG submission 46600) | reverse complement strand
GGTGGGCTGTATGTAGGGAACGCGGGGCAAGGGACGCTGACCGTAGAGAACGGCGGAGTGGTGAGCGTCACCAACGATACCAACGTGGGATATGCGGCCGGGTCGGTAGGGGCGGTGACGGTGACCGATTCGGGCTCGCAGTTGAGCGTAGGTGGTGGGCTGTATATAGGGAATGCGGGACAAGGGACGCTGAACGTACAGAACGGCGGGGTCGTGAGCGTCGGCGGAAACCTCACCAACTCGGGTACCCTCAATACCGGCAACGGTGCCAGCGACTCGGGGAACAACTCTCTGACCGTGTCCGGCACGCTGACCAACAGCGGCGGTATTTTAATGTACGGCGCCAGCGACCTGCTGAGCGCCGATCTGACGAACACGGGAATTATCGAACTCCTCAATAACAACCAGACGCTGACCGACACGGGCGATCTCAATAACAATAACAAGGGCGGCGTCCTCTACCTCGGCGCGGATACCGACAAGGTGACCGTGGTCAGAAATCTGACGAACACCGGCACCGTGCAGATGGGCGGCACCAACGGCAGCATCGCGGTGACTGGAAGCCTTACCAACGGCGGCGACATCGCGCTGTTCGGGACCAACAACAAGCTGGCGGTGGGTACTTGGAACAACCTGGATGCTTCTGGCAACCTGACGGGCGGCGGCCATTACTACATCGTCGGCGGGCTGTTCCAATATGCAACGCCTGCCAAGGGTATCACCAGTATCGGCAGCGACGTCCAGGTAGTTCTCGAGCCGGGTAGCTTGATCACTCCCGATGGCACCACGGATGCTCTGGCCGGCCTGGCCAGCAATGCTGGTACGCTGGCCCTTGAGGATTACGCCGAGTCGTTTACACCGGCGGGTTCGCCGGGCACTTTCAGCAATTCGGGCACCTTGTACCTCTTTAATGACAGCGGCAGCACGACGACCCTGGCAGTGAACGGGAACTTCGACAATACCCACTTGACTCATTTGCACGGCTCTTCGGCGCAGGGCTTGAGCGTGACGGCCAATTCCACGAACGGAGGGACCATCGCCATGGACGGGCCCGGGGACAGCTTCTCCACGGCGGGCAACTTCAGTAACAATGCGGGCGCTTCGGTGACGATGAACGGCACGAACGGCAGCCTGGCGGCCACCGTTGCGTTTGTTAACGGCGGTACGGTGACTCTCTCCGGCAGCGGCGACATCTTGAGCGCGGCGTCCTTCACCAACACCGGTGGAAACGTTTTCGTCGGAGCCAGCGAAAGCTTGAAAGTGACCAACAACTACACGCAGTCCCTCGCCGGAGCCGTCCTCAAAGTGAACGGGACCCTAACGGCGGTCATCGCTTTCATTAACGGGGGAACGGTCTTCGGCAGCGGCAATATCCAAGCCAATGTCATAAACACCGGCGGGACCATCAACGTCAGCGACCCGGGCACGCCTACCACGCTGACCATCACCGGAAACTATACTCAGGGCGCTGGCGGCACGCTGCTCATCGACATCCTGGGGACGGGCGCCGGCCAGTACAGCGTGCTCGACGTCACGGGGAAGGCGACGCTGGACGGGACACTGAACCTGGATTTCATCAACGGCTTCATGCCGGGTTCATTCAGTTTTCTGGAGTTCAGTTCCCTGGCGGGCGACTTCAGTAACATCGAGGTGGATGGCAGTCTCTGCGCGGGTTGCACCGAGATGATCGGTTCTGGGGGAATTACCGTGGACACCCCGACGACTCAGACTCCTGAGCCCGCGAGCCTGCTGCTGCTGGGAACGGCCCTGCTGGGGATCGCGGCCGTGGCGCGCCGCCTTAATGCGCACCGCGCGTAGGCTTCAGTCCTTGGCGAAGATTGGTTACTTCTTGGCCTTGCCTTGGCTGGCGACCGCCTCCATCGCCTTGCGAACGCTCTCCGGGTCGCCGAGGTAGTAGCTCTTGAGCGGCTTGAGATCGTCGTCCAATTCGTAGACCAGGGGCATGCCGGTGGGGATATTCAACTCCACGATATCCTGCTCGGGGATGTTGTCCAGGTACTTCACCAGCGCGCGCAAGCTGTTTCCGTGCGCGGTGATCAGTACGCGCCGGCCGCTTGCGCACGTCAGGAGCGATCACTTCGTGCCAGCACGGCAGGAAGCGGGCCACCGTATCCTTCAGGCACTCGGTCAGCGGAAGCTGGTCTTTGGTGATATCCTTAAGAAGCTAGCCAACGGTAGATCGCCGTGTCCTCCGACACGTATCCTTCCAAATGGGGCCTCTGGTCCAGCGGAACGAACCCGAGGACGCCCTCAATCTTCCTGCGTAGCTCCCGAAATCTCTCGCTTTGCACGCCCATAATCAGAATGTCGCTCAGGGGCAACGAATTCCCAGGAAGGGCTCTCAGCGCCTTCTGGACGCGCATGTACGCCCCGAGACTCCCCTCGTCGGCCACGGGGGAAACAATGATGAGTCTCTCGGTGTCGTACTCCGGCAGGCGGTGCCAGAACGCGGCTGCCACCGGGAACGATTCTCGGTCCAGCTCTTCCAGAAGCCTCGTGCCGTCAAGAAACCCCTTCGACTCTCTCACCAGTATTGTGTTATGCATTATAGGACCCCATGGGCCGAATCGGAGACGGCATCGAGCATCCACTTGGCTTGGTCCTTACTCCAGGATTCGTATCGGGCTGTCTCCGACCAGAAGTTCGTTATTGCCCAATTCAGTTCGAAATCCGGATCAGCCTTGGCGCGTTGCTCGATTGCGGCATCCAGTTTTGCCGCTTTAGCCAGTATCTTAAGATCGCGCGTGTAGACCGCGTTCGCTAGCTCCTTATCGGGAAAGCTCTCCGGCGTGGTTAGTTTGGCCACGCATGCCTTAAGCCCGCACTCGATGACGTACCCGGCAAGATAATATGCCCCGCTAAATCTGCCTGCCGCAAACAGCGCCTCAGCCAGCCAGGCGCGTTTGGGCCAGGTTCTGCAGGTGCCTTCGGTCCATCATCAATAGCCATCATAACACATAAGCCCGCGAGCATCGCTGGTGGCATCGAGTGAGCCCTAAGTCTGGCTCCCAACTCGTGTCCCTCACCTGTGGAGTCCTCCGGCGCCGGGCTTGTTACTTCTTGGCCTTGCCTTGGCTGGCTACCGCTTCCATCGCCTTCTTAACGCGTTCCGGGTCGCCGAGGTAGTAGCTCTTCAGAGGCTGGAGACCGTCGTCCAATTCGTAGACCAGGGGCATGCCGGTGGGGATATTCAACTCCACGATATCCTGCTCGGGGATGTTGTCGAGGTACTTCACCAGCGCGCGCAAGCTGTTTCCGTGGGCGGTGATCAACACGCGCCGGCCGTTGCGCACGTCTGGAGCGATCACTTCGTGCCAGCAAGGCAGGAAGCGCGCCACCGTATCCTTCAGGCACTCGGTCAGCGGAAGCTGGTCTTTGGTCAGGTTCTTGTAGCGCGGATCGTGGCCGGGATAGCGCGGATCGGTTTCTTCCAGCGCCGGGGGCCGGATGTCGTAGCTGCGACGCCAAATTTTCACTTGCGCCTCGCCATACTTGGCGGCGGTCTCGGCCTTATTAAGGCCCTGCAAGGCCCCGTAGTGCCGCTCGTTGAGGCGCCAGTCGCGGACGACCGGAATCCACATCAGGTCCATCTCGTCGAGCGCGATCCAAAGGGTGCGAATAGCGCGCTTCAGGACCGACGTGTAAGCAACGTCAAAGGCGTATCCCTCCACTTTCAGGACGCGCCCGGCTTCGTGAGCCTCTGCGTTTCCCTTTTCCGACAAGTCGACGTCGGTCCAGCCCGTGAACAGGTTCTCTTTGTTCCAGACGCTCTCTCCGTGCCTTAGCAAGACCAGTTTGTACATGTCACCTCCAAAACAGGGACTAGGGACTGCCGCACAGTAAAGTTTACCATTCACCGTTTCGTTTGCGGCGCGCTTATGCCGACAAAATGGACTGTTGGTGTATGATGGACGCCGTGGCCTCGCAAGAACCCAAATCCGAGCCCATGAACCTTCAGCTTCTTAGTGACTCGATTCCCGCTCTGATCCACACCGGGTTGCCTAACGGTGACCTTGATTACTTCAACCAAACCTGGCTGAACTACGTCGGTCTTTCTTTGGAGGACCTCACGGGATGGAAATGGACAGCGGCAGTTCATCCCGACGACGTCGCAGCAATTGTGGAAAAGTGGCGCGTGTCCATTGCGACGGGGGAGCCTTTCGAACATGAAGCACGCGTCCGGCGGGCGGATGGGGAATATCGCTGGATGTTTCACCACAAAGTGCCGCTCCGCGACGAACGGGGAAACATCGTCAGATGGTACGGAACAAGTATCGATATCGAGGACCGAAAACGGGCCGAGGAGAGGGTTTGGCAAAATGAGAGCGAGCTTCGCCGGCTTATCGATGCCATTCCTCAGCACGTCATGGTCCTGGAACCGGATGGGAGCACTCGTTATATAAATCAGGTTGGCCTCGATTATACCGGCCTTACCTTGGAAGAGAGTGTGGCGAAGGACGCTCTTGCCAAAATCTATCACCCGGACGATTTGGAGAGGGTTCTGGGTGAACGCCGGAATGCGATCTCACGCGGAGCCCCAGGGGAAGTGGAAGCACGAATACTCGGGGCGGACGGGAAATACCGCTGGTTTCTAATCCGCATCAACCCGCTGCGGGATGAGCTGGGACGCGTCCTGCGGTGGTACGGCACGCGGACTGACATCGAAGATCGGAAACAGGCCGAAGATGCCCTGCGGCGGAGCCGGGCCTATTTGACCCAAGCACAGTCGTTGAGCCATACGGGCAGCTTCGGCTGGACGCTTTCCACCGGCGAACTCCAGTGGTCAGAGGAAACCTTCCGCATCTTTCAACACGATCCAACGACGAAACCGACCCTGGAACTCGTCCTCGAGCGAGTTCATCCGGAGGACCGGGCTCTCGCGCAACAGACCATCGAACGCGCCTCACGAGAGGAGAAGGACTTTGAACATGAGTATCGATTGCTGATGCCGGATGGTTCCGTCAAATATCTCCATATTGTGGCCCATGCCCTAAGCGATGCCTTCGGCGGCATCGAGTTTGCCGGGGCAGTGATGGACATCACCGCAGCCAGGGAGGCGGAAGACAGAATTCGACGGATTATCAATACGGTCCCGGGACTACTCTGGAGTGCGCGACCAAACGGTTGGATCGATTTTATCAGTCAACGCTGGCTGGATTACACGGGAATGACCTTGGAACAGGCGTTGGGCTGGGGTTGGATTCCCGCCTTTCACCCCGACGACCTTGAGCAAGTACTCAGCAAATGGCAAGCGGCGCTGGCGGAGGGGAAGCCCTTTGAGGCAGAAACGCGCCTCCGGAGGTTCGACGGAGAATACCGCTGGTTCATCGGACGCGCCTTCCCCTTGTTGGACGTCTCCGGACAAATCCTGGGTTGGTACGGAGGCGACTTCGACATCCACGACCGGAAGCTGGCGGAAGAGAGAGTCCGGGAGCAGGAAACCGAGCTGCGACAAATCCTCGATATCGCGCCGCAACACGTGTGCGTCCTCGGGCCTGATGGAAGTCGTGTTTTTCTCAACCAGGCCGCGCTGGAGTATTACGGTCTGACGCTGGAAGAGTGGCAGACCTGTGACCTTCGCCAGCTCTTTCATCCCGATGATTGGGAACGCACGAATCGCGAGGTTCAAAGTGCACTCACCAGCGGTTCCGTGCTCGAACTCGAGGCGCGGGTGCTGAGATGCGACGGGAAGTATCGCTGGTTCCTTTTCCGCTATAAGCCTCTGCGGGATGACCAAGAGCGCATCATGCGTTGGGCTGTCGCGGCGCTGGATATCGAGGATCGCAAGCAGGCAGAAGAGAGACTCCAACACGAGAATGTTGCTCTGCGCGAAGATGTCGATAAGGCATCGATGTTCGAGGAGATCGTCGGTGCATCACCAGCTCTGCAATCGGTGCTAACACGTGTGGCCAAGGTGGCCCCGACGGATTCCACCGTTCTCATCACGGGTGAAACGGGGACAGGCAAGGAACTCATCGCCCGCGCCATCCATCGGCAGTCGCCGCGGCGCTCGCGAGCCTTTGTGAGTGTGAATCTGGCGGCGCTCCCGCGCGACTTGGTGGCCTCGGAATTGTTTGGCCATGAGAAGGGCGCCTTCACGGGGGCAGCTCAGCGACATTTGGGGCGCTTTGAATTAGCCGAAGGCGGAACGATTTTCCTCGATGAAATCGGAGAGCTTTCTGCCGAGACCCAGATTGCCCTCCTGCGGGTCTTACAAGAACACGAATTTGAGCGAGTGGGCGGAACTCGATCCCTCCACGCCGATGTTCGGGTGATTGCAGCCACTAACCGTGACATACAGGCGGCCATCGTTGCGGGCGCCTTTCGTAATGACCTGTTTTATCGGCTCAATGTTTTTCCGATTGAGATTCCCCCACTGCGGGAACGAAGGGAAGACATTCCCCTGCTGGTGGAGTACTTCATCGATCGTTACGCAAGGAAAGCAGGAAAGACTATACGGCGCGTGAACAAAAAAAGCCTGGACTTGCTTCAGTCGTACCCCTGGCCCGGGAACATTCGTGAGTTGCAGAATATCGTTGAGCGGTCCTTGATTGTATGTGAAACAGAGAATTTCTCAGTCGACGAGAGTTGGCTTTCGCGGCAGCCTGCGGCAACTGAGCCGAGAAGCCAGCTTGCGCTCTCTCAAAAGCTCGCCGCTCAGGAGAAAGAGATGATTGAGGCCGCCTTGCGAGAAAGCGGAGGACGAGTGTACGGGCCGTCGGGCGCGGCCGCCAAACTGGGTATGCCACGATCTACCCTGGAGTCGAAGATCAGATCGCTGAAGATCAATAAGAATCGCTTCAAAAGCGACTAGTGACCTGCTCCGTTTAATTCTTTACAACGTCTGTCGGTCGCGGTAAGGTTTTCCTACGGTGCTAGCCGGATTTTTCGATTGTTCTTGCGCAGTTCTCCGGCCTGGAGGTCGAGCCTCAAAGGCGCTGAAGCGAGCCGACCGCGGTTGTACCGGCTTGGTTGCACCTTCCATCGTTGGACTCAGCCCCAGCAACTATTTTGTACAGCATTTCGCCAATTGACGAGAATCCGCCATTCCTTGGTTCTACAAGTGCAAGTGTTTTCAGTTTGTTACGATTGGAACCTGGATTGCCTTCTGTCATATTGATTCCGTTTCCGGAGAGGCGTAGATGCTGAAGATCGAGAGATCAGTGAACGGCGAGGCGGTCTTGACGCTGAGCGGTCGAATGGACGCAGAGAATGTAGCCGAGTTGAAGGCGGTAGTTAGCTCAGAAGCGGATGGTCGGCGAGTAGTCTTGGACCTAAAAGACCTAACCCTCGTGGATCGCGACGCGGTCAGGTTTCTCAAGCGGTGCGAAACGGACAGCATTAAGCTCAAGAACTGCCCAGCATACATCCGCGAGTGGATTACGAGAGAAAAAATGCAGACCGATCTGCGTTAGCGCGAAACGGATCTCGGTGGCCAACATTCGCGTGTCTTGGAGGGTTGCCATGAACTTGACGGATGTTTCGAATCCGGGTACTAGTTGTCAAAACTCGCGATTCGCGAGTCACGCTTGGAGGGGTGTGAATAAGGCATTCCATTTAGAGGAAGAAGCCCGTCCCAAGGCCGGCTTTGACGGAATTGTGGGCCAGAGTGCAGCCCTGCGGGAGGCGCTGCAACTCGTCGAAATGGTGGCCGCAAGCGATTCGACGGTGCTCCTGTTGGGAGAGACGGGCACTGGCAAGGGACTGATGGCGCGCGCCCTTCACGAGCGCAGCCCGCGTAGGCAACGAGCGTTTGTCAAGCTCAACTGCGCCGGGGTCCCCACCGGCTTGCTAGAGAGTGAACTGTTTGGACACGAGCGCGGTGCCTTCACCGGCGCAATCGCGCCAAGGACCGGGCGGCTCGAAGTCGCAGACCAGGGTACGCTGTTCCTCGATGAGGTCGGGGACATCCCTTTGGAAATCCAGCCGAAACTGCTGCGCGTCTTGCAGGAGCGGGAATTCGAGCGTTTGGGGAGTACGCGGACCAAGAAAGTTGACGTTCGGGTGGTGGCCGCAACCAATCGCGCCCTGGAAGAAATGATCGTCGAGAAGCAGTTTCGTCTCGACCTCTATTACCGGCTCAACGTTTTCCCGATTTCCATTCCTCCCTTGCGCGAACGCCCGGAGGACATTCCGCTGCTGGTGCGGCATTTCGTCCGGCAATTTGCCCAGCAGATGAACAAGACCATTGATTCGGTTTCTTCCGAAACGATGGAGGCGCTGACTCGATATCCATGGCCCGGAAACGTCCGTGAGCTGCAAAATGTTATGGAACGAGCGGTGGTGGTCTATGAAAAGGGGAACCTCTCGGTCAAGAAGAGTTGGCTCTCTCGCGAATGCTTCCATACTGAACCGGCAACCCAGCCGCTCTTCAGGAAGTCGGCCATGCAGGATCGAGAATTGATTGGGGCGGCACTGGCCGAAACGAGAGGTCGGGTGTCGGGACCCCTGGGTGCGGCAGCCAAGCTTGGTATTCCCCCATCCACTCTGGAATCGAAGATCAGATCGCTGAATATCAACAAGTATTACTTCAAGACCGTCTAGCCCAACTATACGCAACGTCATGAGTGGATGCCGAAAACCTCCCAAGCATGTCATTCTTGAGGTAGCGAAGAATCTCTCTTTTTGGCTCTTCCGACCGGTTGGGAATGGAAGAGGGATTCTTCGCTACGCTCAGAATGACATGCCGACGGTTGTCGTCTCTCTCCTCGAAAATCCTGTAATAGGTTTTCGCGAACTTCGCGAATTCGCGAAGAGATTGCGACTCCACGATGCACGAGCCCGAGTGTTTTGAAGGGCTTACCGATGGCGCTTGGATTGCGTTGATGAAGTTGACGAAAGGCCAGGAAGAAAGGCCAAACAAAAGGAGAGAAGCCATGGACAGGATGCTGGTGGTTGTCTTTGACACGGAAAGCAAAGCGTACGAAGGAGAAAAGGCGCTGCTGCAATTGGATAGCGAGGGCAGCATTGTAGTCTATGCCCACGCCGTGATTGCCAAAAATGCGGATGGCACCGCAACGGTCAAGCAAAGCGACGACCCGGGACCGCTCGGGACTCTGTTGGGAACTGCATTGGGAAGCCTCATCGGTCTTCTCGGCGGGCCCGCCGGGGTCGCGATTGGCGCGGTTGCAGGGTTAGCTGTCGGTGGCACGGTGGACCTGGATAACGCCAGGATTGGTGACGACTTCATTGAGGACGTGTCCAAGGAATTGCTGCCGACCAAGTTCGCCGTGGTCGCGGAGATTCAAGAAGACTGGACGACTCCGGTGGACACCCGCATGGAAGCGATCGGCGGGACGGTATTCCGACGAGCGCTGAAGGAAGTAAAGCACACGGTTGACGACGAGGAAGTCGCGGCCATGAAAGCCGACATGGCGGGAATGAAGGCCGAGCACGCCAAGGCTCACGCCGACCGGAAAGCAAAGCTCCAGGAAAAGATCAACCAGCTCGACTCCAAGATCCAAGCCCGGCTGGAGAGAAATAAGGAGCGACGCCAGGCAGCGGAGCAACAGGCAAAGGCCAAGGTCGAGATCCTTAAGGCCAAGGCCGCCACTTTGAAGGTCAAGGCCACCGAGACACACATTTAGCACCGATGCCCTGTTGATCTTGTGTTTCAGTCGGACGCCAATGCTGCCACTGGGAGATGACCATGAGTGGGTTCGAAGTAATTCGAAAGGCGTTTTTGTATGCCACCGCTGCGGCATTGTGTCTGCAGGGGGTTGAGAGCGCGAGAACTCCTTTAGCTGCTCAGGGCGGTAATCAGGATGAGGAAGTGCAGATGGGCCAACAGGTCTTCAACGAACTGAAAGCCAAGGGCGAAATCGTGCAATCGTCCCCTCTGTACGACGTGTTGAATCCAATTGCCGATGCCATCACTCGGGCAGCCCAGCCCCGCTACAATCATCCGTTCAAGTTCTATCTGGTTCATGAACAACAGCCGAATGCATTCGCAACTCCGGGCGGCAACGTGTATGTGGTCGATTCGCTTCTGTATTTCGTAAGAAATACGGACGAGCTCGCTGGCACGCTCTGTCACGAGGTCTCCCACACCATTCATCACGACACCGTAACGTTGATGGAGAAGGAGCAAAGAATCCGGGAACGGGAAATCGGAGCTGCCATCCTCCTGGGCGCCGATCGCGCTCAAATCTTGGCTATCCTCTTGATCGGGAAGCTCCATTCGCTCGGCTACTCGCGCGACGTGGAGTCACAAGCGGATCTGACCGGATCCGATGTTTGCGCTGCAACGGGATACAACCCATGGGGATTGGTGTGGCTCTTCCAAGATTTTCAAAACGCTGATCCAAATCAAGTGCCTCAGCTTCTGTCGGACCATCCCGGCAATCAGCAACGCGTCGACACACTGGAAAAGCACTTCCGCGCCGAACCAGCGGTCTTCGGGAAGTTCAACTCTGATCCAAAGTCGGCGAGACCGATTTCGGTTCCGAAGGACTCCTCGGAAGTGTTCTTGCACTGAAGGCGGACAAGGCGCCTCACGGCTCAAGCCGCCACTAGCGACAGAGAGATACTCAATATGAGAAGGGAGAGGGACAATGGCGACCATTTCTGATGTGTTCATGGAAGGAATACAAGAAGTTAGAAAATCATGGGGTTGGTTCCTCGTGATCGGCATCCTGCTGATGATTCTCGGCGTCACGTGCATCGGCAAGGCGCAGACTGCAACCACTTTCTCGATCCTGGCATTGGGCTGGGTCCTGGCGATCAGCGCGGTGTTCTGGCTCATCGGTTCGTTTCAAGCCAGTGGCTGGTCCATATTTTTCATGTACCTGCTGAACGCGATCATTCGCGGAGTGGTCGGATACCTCCTGATTCGTCACCCGGATGCAGGCGCGGAAGGCGTGACCATGCTGCTCGCGGTGCTTTTCATCGTGGGCGGGCTGTTCCGCATCACTGGGGCGAGTGTCATTCAGTTCCCCTGGTGGGGATGGACGGTTTTGTCGGGAGTTGTCGCAGTCGGTCTCGGCGTTTTCCTGTTGGCCACCTTTGCTACCGCGACCACCTACTTCGTTGGCATCGCGATCGGCGTGGACCTCCTTTTTGACGGCGGTGCCCTGGTAGCTTTCGGCAGTGCCATTCGTAGCTTGCCCTAATAAGCGCAAGCCGGCAAAGCTCCCCAAATCGCTCAAGGGCGATTGGCGCAACACTGAAAGGAGAACAATCGTGGCAGAACTGATAGTGGTTGGTTTCAAGAAAGATATGTACCGCGCATCGCGGGTGCTCAACGAGTTGCTGGAACTAAATGACGATTGGGTGCTTGATCTCCACGATGCGGTTGCCGTCTACCGCGACTACAAGGGCAAACTGAGAGTCGATCAGAGTTACCAGATGACCACCGCGGAAGGTGCAGCGTGGGGCGGTTATTGGGGCCTGCTGATCGGGGCCACGCTCGCGATTCCGTTCACCGCCGGGGCGAGTGGGGCGGCGGCGGCTGGCGCCTTGGCCGCGGGAGCCCTCGGCGGGACCGCAATCGGTGCCGGGGCGGGTGCCGTGCGCGCGTCGTCATGGAAAGATGAGTTTGGCATTCCAGACGATTTCGTCAAGCGGGTCGGGGCGATGGTCCAACCCGGCGACTCAGCGATCTACGCCATCCTGCGGGTGGGCGATCCCGACGTTGTGGCCGAGAAGTTCCGCGGCTACGGAGGCACGATCCTCCGCACGACGTTGAGCAAGGATCAGCAGGCGAAGGTGGAGGCAGTTCTCAGCAAAGGTGGCCGCTGAGTGTGGTCGGAGCGGGAAGAGGCGGAGAGTGCCGCATGGGCGGCGCCCGTCTCCAGGTTGGAAGGTGGGTCGCAGTTATTCACACCTTCAAGGGGCTGAGGGGGACGTCAAAGCTTGGAACGTGTGAAGCAACTGCGAAAGGGCTTCCAACGCAGAGACGCGGAGGCGCAGAGAAAAATGGGAAACGTTCGGCATCTAGACTCATCCTCCTTTTCTCTGCGTCTCTGTGCCTCTGCGTTTAATTTCTTCACAAAGGAGAGAAACCATCATGGACAGAGTGCTGGTAGTAGTTTTTGACAGCGAGTGGCAAGCCTACGAAGCGGAGAAGGTGCTTCGACAGTTGGATAGCGACAACATCATCAGTGTTTACGGCCACGCGGTGCTAGTGAAGAATCCAGATGGCACCATGAGGGTGAGGAAAGGCGATGACTGGTTCCCATTCGGCACTGTCTCCGCGACCGCGCTGGGAAGCCTCATCGGCCTGCTAGCCGGGCCAGCCGGTTTGGCCATCGGAGCCACCTTGGGGTTAGCCGGCGGCGCTGAGGTGGACCTGAATGAAGGCAGGATTGGTGACGACTTCATTGACGACGTATCCAAGGATTTGTTGCCGAACAAGGTGGCGGTGGTGGCGGAGATTGACGAGGATCGGACTACCAACGTGGACACCCGCATGGAGTCGCTTGGGGGCACCGTATTCCGCCGGGCTCTCTCCGAGGCTAAACACACGATCCACGAAGAGCACATTGCCGCCATCCAAGCCGACCTGGGCCAGATGAAGGCAGAGCACGCCACGGCTCATACCGACCGAAAAGCAAAGCTCCAGGAAAAGATCAACCAACTCGACTCCAAGCTGCAAGCTCAGCTACAGA
>JGI26339J46600_10000556_pt1 | contig 12730 bp, 10 predicted proteins | sample BogFormECP12_OM1_FD_46600 | JGI IMG/M metagenome (IMG submission 46600) | reverse complement strand
CAAGCCCAAATTCTCGATCTGCTGCAGCTCCTCGTGGACGATTTGGGGAGCGCCTTGCTGCTGGTCAGCCACGATCCCAATATCGTGGAGCGAATCGCTCACCGTACGGTGGTGATGTATGCTGGGCGCGTCGTTGAGTCGGGCCGTACCCCCGACGTGTATGCGAATCCTCTTCACCCTTACACCGCTGGACTGCTGCAGTCGCGTCCGAGATGCGATCATTTCGGCAAGCTCCCTCTGACTTGTATCCCGGGCGCGCCGGCCGATCTCTCTCTTCAGTCCATCGGCTGCGCCTTCGAGCCACGTTGCGATGAGCGAATGCCGAAATGCTTGCAGGGCGAACCCGAAGAGTTCATTACACTGGAGAACGGGCATTCGGTGCGCTGCTTCAAGTATTCTGCTTAGAGCGCTTTATGGACCAACCACTGTTGCGGGTGCGGGATCTGACGAAGACCTACACCCAAAATCGCTTTCTTTCGCGCAAGCGGCGGGGCATCTGCGCTCTACGAGGGGTCAGCCTCTCGATACGTCGGGGATGCACGCTGGCTCTGGTGGGTGAGTCGGGATCTGGGAAATCAACCCTGGCCCGCTGCGTAGCCAGGCTTGAGAGTCCAACCAGCGGACAGATTTGGTTAGGCGACGCTGACCTTACTACGCTTCATTCTGCCCAACTGAAGCCGTTTCGACGCAGAATCCAGCTGCTGTTACAGGATTCCGCTGCTGCAATAAACCCGCACTTTCTGGCGTGGGAGGTTGTCTCGGAGCCGCTACGAATCCAACACCGCGGCACGATTGGGCAAGAGAAGGCCAAGGCTCTTGAGATGATGGAACAGGTTGGGCTGCCGAAGACACTGACTGAGCGCCGTCAACACGAACTCAGCGGAGGCCAGCGGCAACGCCTTGCAATAGCCCGCGCTCTGATCCTTGATCCTGAATTATTGGTGCTAGATGAGCCGTTCATCGGGCTCGACGTTTCTGTCCAAGCGCAAATCGCAAACCTTCTTCTCGCAACGCAAAAGGAGCGATCGCTCAGCTACCTTCTGATCGCTCACGATCTGGCGCTGGCCAGTAGTCTTGCAGATGAGATCGCTGTGATTCACAGCGGAAGAATCATCGAGAACGCGACACCCTCGGAGATTCTCCAGACTCCGCGGCAGCCATATACAGCGCAACTTGTAGCCGCAGCCTGCGGTCCTGGCGTAAATCGGGCCAGAACAGGTGGAGGACTTTAGATGCGCTACGTTCTCCGGCGGGTCGTACACGGAGTTCTGGTTCTCGTTGCTGTATCAATCCTCTCTTTTCTGCTCTTGCATCTCGCACCAGGAGAGTTCTTCGCGGAGATGCGGTTGAATCCGCAGATTGCTCCGGGAACTGTTGATGCATTGCGTGCGCAATATGGACTGGACCGGGCCTTGCCTGTGCAATACGGTCTGTGGATGCGGTCGGTCCTGAAGGGGGAGTTCGGTTATTCGTTCGCTTACAACCAGCCCGTCTCTTCGCTGCTTTGGCCCCGAGTGCTCAATACTCTTCTGCTGAATACTGTGGCCCTTCTGATTGCCTGGTTGGTCGCCGTGACATTCGGAACCTGGGCGGCAGCGCGGCCCGGGAAGTGGGAAGACCGGTTGTGTTCTCTGGGAACCTCAACATTGCTCGTGATCCCTGACCTGATGTTGGCGCTGGCTCTGCTGATGCTCGCCGTGCGCACCCGATGGTTCCCCTCAGGCGGCATGGTGACCATCGATTTCGCAGACTTGACCGCGTGGTCCAAAGTTAAAGATTTGGGGGCACATCTTGTCTTGCCCGCAGCGGTCATCGTGCTAGGGACATTTCCGCTGCTTTACCGACATGTACGGTCGAGCGTGTCTGAATCGCTCACGCTGCCATTCGCGCAGGCTGCGCGTGGATACGGCATTCGAAGAACCCAACTCTTGTTTCGTCAAGCACTGCCAGCTGCGGCCAACCCCCTTATTTCGTTGCTGGGACTGTCTTTCGGGACACTATTGAGCGCTTCATTGCTGGTCGAGGTCGTTCTGAGCTGGCCTGGATTAGGCCCAATGCTGCTGGAATCCATTCTTGCACGCGATGTTTATGTCGTCATCGCTATCGTTCTGCTTTCGGCCGCGCTTGTCATCCTGGGCAGTCTCTTCGCCGATGTGTTGCTTTATTGGAGTGACCCACGGATCCGGACTGAGGGGCGATGACCCATTGGCAAAAGATTGCGGTGCCTTTGGTGGCTCTGGTAACCGTGCATCTGCTGGTTGTGTTCGCTGGCTTCGTTGCACCTTACGACGTCGCTACCCAATTTCGCGAGCATCCGTATGCTCCCCCTTCCCGGGCTCACTTCCGCGATGAAAAAGGTCATATTCATATACGTCCGTTCGTTTATGCGTGGAAGAATAACGGCAATTTCGCCGAGTATGAAGAAGATACCGAACGAATCATGCCGGTTCGATTCTTCGTGCCTGGCGACCCGTACACGATGCTTCATGTTCTTCACTCCAGCGTGCATCTCTTCGGGGTTGCGGAACCGGCGCACATATTCATTCTGGGTAGCGATGGATATGGACGGGATCAGTTCTCGCGTCTGCTGTTTGGTGGCCAGGTTTCGCTCTTCTCAGGACTACTTGCAGCGGCGCTGTCTCTCTCGCTCGGTCTGCTGTTCGGATCGGCGGCAGGATATTACGGAGGTCTGCTGGATGCCGTGCTCATGCGCATCAGCGAAGTCTTCCTGGCGCTACCTTGGCTTTACCTCTTGTTTGCGGTTCGTGCGTTTTTGCCTTTGCGAATGAGCGCCGCGGGCACCTTCCTCTTGTTGATCGCAATAGTCGGAGCGGTGGGATGGACCCGTCCGGCACGACTGGTGCGCGGTATCGTATTGAGCGCAAAAGAGCGCAGTTATGTGCTTGCGGCACGAGGCTTTGGTGCGACGGAATGGTACCTGCTGCGCCGCCACGTATTGCCGCAGACGCGAGGAGTTCTGCTTACCCAGGCGGCGATACTAATTCCGCAATTCATCCTGGCGGAGGTAACCTTGTCTTTCCTTGGGCTGGGTGTTGCCGAGCCTATTCCGAGTTGGGGAAACATGCTGTCGGCGTTGCAGCAATACAACGTTCTCTCATCCTACTGGTGGATGATCATCCCTGGACTTGTACTGATCCCCATTTTTCTCAGCTACTACTTGCTGGCGCGCTCTTTAGAGCAACAAGTATAATCCTCGCTGCACCAATGCCATCAATAACTTGAGGCCTTATGAATGCCCTCCTTCGGTTTGGCGTCTTATTGTTGTCGTGTGCCCAGGCGGTGTGCGCTCTTGCGGGTTCGCCCTCGGCAACCGAGGAGCTTCTGGTCACCAGGAGTGAAGCGGGCCGTCCAGGCGGGAAACTGATTATCGCCGAACGGTCTGAGCCGAAAACGCTTAACCCAGTTACCGCGCTCGACGGGCCATCGCGCGACGTCATCCGCCGCATGACTGCCGATCTGATCCGGATCAACCGCAGCACGCAACTTACTGAACCGGCCCTGGCCATATCGTGGACAATCTCTTCCGATAAACGTCAGTACACGTTGAAGTTGCGCCACGGCATAAAGTTTTCGGATGGCCACCCCTTTGATGCGGACGATGTTCTGTTTTCCTTCCAAGTTTATCTCGACGAGAAGGTGCACTCGGTGCAACGTGACCTTCTGATGATCGACGGCAAACCGATCGGCGTGGTAAAGCTTGATCAGTTCACGGTGCGATTCGAACTCCCCAAGCCCTACGCGGCTGCCGAAAGAATCTTTGACAGCGTCGCAATGCTTCCGCGACATTTGCTTGATCAGCTTTACAAGGAAGGAAAGCTCGCCAGTGCCTGGGGACTGAATGTGCCACCGAGTGAGATCGCAGGTCTCGGGCCCTTTCGCCTGAAAGAGTATGTCGCGGGGCAGCATCTTGTGTTGGAACGTAATCCCTACTACTGGAAGAGCGATAGCAAACGCACTCGGCTTCCGTATCTTGACCAACTCGTTTTCGTGTTCGTGCCTTCGGAGGACGCACAGGTACTCAGGTTTCAAGCGGGCGATACTGACATCCTGAACCGCATCAGCGCTGACAATTTCCCAGTGCTACAGAAGGACCAGCGGGCCCGGGAATTCACCCTCCTCGATCTCGGTCCAGGTCTGGAATATAACTTTCTGCTGTTCAATTTGAACGATGACACCATAGGACGCCTGCCCGATGTTGTGCGCCATCAAGTGTGGTTTCGCGAGCAGAAGTTCCGCCAGGCGATCTCCGAAGCTATCGACCGCGACGCAATCGTGAAACTGGTTTATCAGGGTCGAGCAACGCCGCTCATAGCGCAGGTCACTCCCGGCAACAAGTTGTGGTTAGATCAGTCTCTTCCCAAGCCGGGGCGTTCGGTCGCGCAAGCGAAAGATCTTCTGCGTAGCGCTGGATTTCGTTGGAAAGCGGACGGAACGTTAATTGATTCGACCGGACAGGCTGTCGAGTTTTCTATCTTGGCCAGTGCCAGCAACGCGCAGCGCAAGCAGATGGCGACACTAATCCAGGCTGATCTCAAACAAGTCGGGATCAACGTACAAGTCGTGCCCATGGAATTCCGTGCGCAACTCGACCGTGTTGTCCAGACACACGACTATGACACGGCCATTATGGCTTTGGGCAGCGGGGATGTGGATCCGACTGCGGAGATGAATGTATGGCTTTCGACCGGCGGAACACACCTATGGCACCTGGGCGAAAAGCAGCCCGCCACAAATTGGGAGGCCGAGATAGACCAGTGGATGCGGGCGCAAGAGACCGAAATGGACCCGAAGAAGCGCAGGCGTGATTACGATCAGGTACAGCAGGTCATTGCCGCCCAGATGCCATTGATCTGTCTGGTCAGTCCCAACATTCTTGTTGGCGCAAAGGCCAAAATCGGCAATTTCCAGCCCGCCATTTTGGACCACTACACCTTGTGGAATGCCGACGAGCTGTTTTGGAGGCAGTGAACGATGACCGATACGATGACGAAGTTTTCATGTTGACCTCACGGCATTCTGTTCGCGGGCTCCTTACACTGAACGGATCTGGCCAACTTTAGATCGAGGCACAACCGAAGAAGCATGAGTCCCGATATGCAATTCGAACCGGCCGTGCCTGCTTTACAGGCGGACGAGCCCGGTGGCGACGGCCACCTTGTGCGCGAATGTTTGGCTGGAAACGAGCAGGCGTGGAACACGTTGGTCGAGCGCTACAAGAGGCTAATCTACTCGATCCCTTTCAAGTATCACGCTGCCCCTGAGGATTGTGCCGACATCTTTCAGTCGGTTTGTTTAGACCTCTACTCCGAACTAGGCAAGCTGCGCAAAGTCGAATCCCTGAAATCCTGGATCATAAGCATTACGGTACACAAGTGCTTGCAGTGGAAGCGGCAGCAACGCGGAAACGTCGAACTCGACGCAATGGAACAAGAGCAGGCAGAGGCGACCGCTGTCGCAGCTCCGGACTTCATGATCGAAGTGCAGCAGGAACAGCTTGTACGCGAAGCCGTCGCCAAGCTGAAGCCGCGCTGCGCTGAGATGATTCGGCTGTTGTTCTATCAACACCCTCCATTGCCATACAACGAAGTTGCTCAACGTCTGGGCCTAGCGACAGGTTCGATAGGGTTTATCCGCGGGCGATGCCTGAAGCAGCTCGAAAAGATCCTGCAAGAATCAGGGTTCTGAGTTATGTCGGACTCTTTGGCTGCCATGGAAAATCTGTCATGGACCGAGACTCTTTCGCGGATACCCGATGAGCGCTCTCGCCGTGCGTTCCTGAGCCGCGATCCAAAGCTGCAGACTCCCGAAGCCGTTCAGCAATTGTTTGACGAGGTGATTCGCCTGGTGCGAGTTGACCTCCGGCGGGCCTACCGCCTCGCCAAAGCAGCCTTGTGGATAGGACGTCAGCTTCGCGACGAGCCTTCACGCGCCCTGGGGTTGCGCGCACTCGGACACGTCTACTACCTCCGGAACAAACACCAGTTCGCACGCAAGCACTATGAAACGGCAATTGCGATTTATGCCTCGCTAAACCGGGAACTAGAGCTGGCGCGCACCATGAGCGCCGCACTGCAAAGTTTGATCTATCTCGGCGAATACGACCTCGCATTCGAATGGAGTGAGCGAGCGCGGACGATCTTCGAAAAACATAGCGACCTGCTTCGTCTGGCCCGCCTCGATACTAACGTTGGCAACATCTTTCACCGTCAAGACCGATTTCAGGACGCCATCGCACTCTATCAGCGTGCTTATGCCGTTTTCGAAGAACAAGGGCAAGTCCTCGATACCGCTATTGTCCTTCGCAACCTCGGAGTCTGCTATATCAGCCTCAACCAATTTTCCGAGGCTCTGCGCACGTACAGCAAAGCTCGGGAGTTTTGCACACGACAGCATGCGCCTCTGCTTTTAGCGGAGGTCGAGTACAACGTAGCTTATTTGTATTACCTCCGTGGCGAATACGCCCGCGCCATATCGTCCTATGAGGTCACTCGTGAATTGTGCATTCAAGCTGGAGACCCATACCATCGGGCGCTATGCGATCTCGATCAGTCCGAGATGTATCTCGAATTGAATATGAGCAGGGATGGGACAAGGCTTGCCGAGAGTGCGCTTGCCGGATTCCAAAAGCTAAACGTGCGATATGAGATCGCCAAGGCTACCGCGTTTATCGGACTGGCGGCAAACCAATTGGGGAACCGCAAACGCGCGCTCAAGATGTTCGCAAGGTCCCGCAACCTGTTCGTCAACGAACGGAACCGGCTTTGGCCGGCTGTACTCGATCTGTACCGAGCTGTGGTTTTGTTCGACGACGGCGACGATGAGGGCGCAGCTGAACTGTGCCAGGCTGCACTGGATGTGTTTGTATCGAACAGCATTCAGAGCCGGGCGGCCTTGTGTGAAGTGTTGCTCGCGCGCTTGGCAATCCGCTCCGGTGAATTCACAGCCGCCCAGCAGCATTGTCGTTCAGCCATCGAGCTGCTCGAGACCATGGAGGCGCCGGCAATCGCCTGCCACGCCTATCTCGCCATGGGAGAGGCGCAGGAGCGCTTGCTGGATCTCGAAGGCGCGCGTACATCCTATGAGACGGCGAGTTCGATCCTCGAAGAGCTTCGCAGCGAGCTCGTTCAGGAAGACTCCAAGATCGCGTTTCTCAAAGACAAGCTCGCTATCTACGAGAATCTGGTAGCGCTGATTCTGCGGGAGCGGCCGAATCAGGACGACAAGACGCGCGCCTTCGACTACATCGAGAGGGCCAAATCGCGCAGCCTCGCCGAACTGCTTGCCGTGCGGGTGGAGCCGGCGGATGCGACTGCGGGCTCTGTTGGGATAGACGTGGTGAGCGAGCTCCGCGAGCAAATCAACTGGACCACTCACCGGATTGAGCGGGAACAGATGCAACCGGGTGCGGATTCAGCAGCTCGCACAAAGCAGTTGCGCGATGAAGCACGAGCACTGAAGCGCAAACTGAGCAATGCATTGATTGAAGCCAAGGCCGGGAGAGAGCGGGTGCCTGTGATGGAGAGCGGCGGTGCTCTGGCTCTAAGTGCTATACGCGAGGCCCTGCCGCCCGACAGTACGGTCCTTGAGTACTATCAGTGCCGCGATTCTTTCCTGGGATGTGTGCTGGATCACGATCATATCGAGATCATCAAGGTCGCGCCTGTGGCCAAGACACGCGAACGGTTGCGGCTATTGCAGTTCCAATTTTCCAAATTTCGCCTGGGTACCGAATACATCTCGCGCTTTGCTCAACAGCTCTATCGGGCCGTCGACGCGAATCTGGCCGGTCTCTATAGCGACTTGATTGCGCCGGTCCGTGCCCACCTGCGTGGTAGGCACCTCGTCATCGTGCCCCACGGTCTGCTTCACCTGTTGCCCTTCCACGCCCTAACCAGGGACGGGACGGCGTTACTGGACGAGTTTGAAATCTCGTTCGCGCCCAGCGCCAGTGTCTTAGCATGGCTACTCAAGAAGGAACCCGTTAGTGGAAGTGAGTCCCTGGTCGTGGGGGTGCCGGACCCACTGGCTCCACACATTCAACGTGAAGCGGAGATCGTGGCCTCGAACCTCGAGAACGCAACCCTGTTGCTGGGAGAGTCGGCCACGCAGGAATCTCTGTGGTCTTTCGCGCCGAGAGCCCGCAATATACACATCGCGGCGCACGGCTATTTTTGTCAGGAGAACCCGATGTTCTCCTCTATCCGCCTGGGCGATTCATCGCTGACGTTGATCGATCTGTACCACCTGAATCTCTCAGCGGACTTGGTTGCGCTGAGCGGCTGTGGCACCGGGATCAATGTTGTGCTGGGTGGCGATGAACTCCTCGGACTGGTACGCGGGTTACTTCACGCTGGCGCACACAGCATGCTGGTCTCTCTTTGGGACGTTCACGACGAGAGCACTACCGAGTTCATGACTCTCTTCTATAAGAACCTGCGAAGCATGACCAAGTCTCAAGCGTTGCGGTTTGCTGCGCGAGAGATTCGCAAACATCGTGTGCACCCATATTACTGGGCGCCGTTTGTGCTCGTGGGCAAGCCTTTTTGAACCCCTCTGTCTAGATGATTACAAATGCGCCATCTTCGGCGTAGCCCATATTTTCCGGGGGCCTCTTCACCCTACATGTGTGTAAGCAGGTTGTTCCGAGACGCGGATGCAGCCTCCACGTTAACCAGGAGGATCCTATGAACTCTCAATTTTCACGGAAGCCGGTCGCGAGGATCATGTACATTGTTGCGCTTGCCCTCGCTGCCACCACCTTCAGCTTTGCCGCCAGCGGTGCCTGGTCGCCAACAGGGACCATGCAATCGGCGCGCGACGGTCACACTGCCACAATTCTCGCCAATGGAAAAATTCTCGTCGCCGGAGGAACCAACAACGGCCTCTCTCTTACATCAGCTGAACTTTACAACCCCACGGCCGGAACCTGGGCTTTCACCGGAAGCATGCATGTGGGGCGCACTCTGGCTCGCGCCGTACAGCTTTCCAATGGGTCGGTGCTGGTCATGGGTGGTTGCGTCGACGATTGCTTGAGCGCCACCACCAGCAGTGCGGAAATCTATACCCCAAGCGCTGGAACCTTCACGACAACCGGTTCGATGGTCCAAGCGCGTGCCGAGTTCGGGGTTACGCTGCTCGCCAACGGCCAGGTGCTCGTGGCTGGCGGCTGCACCGCGTATGATGCGAACGGTTGCGCTTCAACGACCAACAGAGCCGAGATCTATAACCCCGCGACCGGCACCTGGAGAGCGACCGGCGCGCTGCGTGGAGCCCGCCGCGCAATGACCGCCACGTTACTGGCCAGTGGCAAAGTGCTGGTGGCCGGTGGTGCGGACGCTGCGAACGACGCCCTCAACAGCTCGGAGATCTACGACCCCACCACGAGAACCTGGACCTTGGGTAACAGGATGATGCAGGCGCGTTCCGACTACGCCTCCATCATGCTGACTACCGGAAAGGTTCTGTTTACGGGCGGAGAGAACATCAATGGCGTCAGCATCAACAACGCCGAGTTGTACAACCCTTCCACCGGGAGGTTCACGGCGACCGGCAACATGACGGCCGCGCGTCAGGAACACACCGCCGTGCTGCTCGCCAACGGCAAGGTGCTCGTCTCAGGCGGAAACAATCAGACCTTAGGCGGAGTCACACCGCTGGCCAGCGCCGAACTCTATAACGCAGCCACTGGCACGTGGAGCGCGACCGGCAGCATGAGCAACGCGCGAGCCGGCCACACCTCAACCGTGCTCCACAACGGCAACGTAGTCAACGCCGGAGGCGGCGACACCAACAACGAACTGGACAGCGCCGAGCTGTACACGCCGTAGACAAGCGGCTCTTTTTGTCTGCCCCACTAGGTTGGCGCCACCGGAAGTTTCTGATGTCAAACACGAACCTGTGTTACGTGAATCCGCCGCAACATCCGGAAGCGCCAACCAGCGCTTCCGGGTATGTACCTCTTCAGTTCGGCAGTCTGGCAGGCTGGCCTGCCGCCGTTATCACGAAAGGCCAAGATCTCACCACCAAAGTGGTGGCGACAACTCGCAAGAATTTGTCTGAAGCCTATATTTTTAGGAGCTGCACCTACCCTAAATAGATAACAACGAAAGACCACTTCAGGGCGCGGGCCAGGGAGAGATTAGGAACGAACTCGTGAGCCACTACGACATAACCCGATGGACAGATTACGTGCGTGGATTGGGTGCTGCGCAGGAACACTCGGAGATGGCGAGCCATCTCGCGGAATGCAACTCGTGCCGGGCAACGCACGATCTTCTCGCAAGATTCGCAGTTCGGATGCAGGCTGACCTCCAGTACGAGATTCCGGAATACGCCACTCGTAATGCTCGCGCTATATTTTCGACGAATGCACCTGCCAAGCGGACGCTGCTGCAAAAGCTGACCGGCAGCTTGGTATTCGATAGCTTCCAAGAACCTGCCCTGGCGGGAGCTCGCTCCGGTACTCCTGGCACGCGACACGCGCTGTACCAAGCGGGGGATTACTCGGTGGATATTCGGTTGGAAGAAGAGCGAGGCTCGACTCGGGTGAATATGATTGGCCAACTGGCTCTCCGCTCGCATACAACGGACTCTTTCGACGGAGTTCCGATCATGTTGAAGTCAGGCCGGAAAGTCGTGGCCGAGGCAGTCAGCAACAAGTTTGGCGAGTTCCAACTGAGCTACGACCCGAGGCCCCAACTGAAGTTGCATGTTCCCATCCACGAGAGAAGTGAGTGCATCGAGCTACAACTGGGTTCGTTGGTGCCTAAGGCGGGAAAGAGATCGGGCCGAAAGAGCTGAATGATAAATGCCGGACTGGCGTTCTTCGCGGGCAGGCTCTTAGGGTGGCAGCCTGCTAATGGGTCTCAGGCTTCTTCACATCTGCGCAGTGTGGAAAGCCGAAGAACCATTCTGGGGCAGTGAGAGATGACGGATAAGTAACGAAAAGTTCATGTGATATCACTGCATTCGGTGTGGGGACCTAGCTACACTCAGTGAAACTTGACCAGCCTTATCGGGGTACAACCAGCGCAAAGCGAAAGCCTCGGCGCCGGTAGGCAAAGTTCGACAGGAGATGTTTTATGAAAGGTCGTATACAGGCTCTGACGGTGACATTGTCTTGTGCGTTGCTGGCAACTCAAGTTTTTGCGCAAGATAAGTTCATCCTTCACGCGGACCCGGCGAAGGTGTCCGGCATTGCCAACCAGTTTAGCCTCACCGTGCTGGATCAACTTCCCAATCACAACATTGCCCTGGTGAACGGCCCCAGCGGCTTATCGGATTCAGAGGTTGTGGGTGAAGTAGATAACGACAGCGATGTCGACTACTTCGAAGTTGCCGGCCACAGCATTGCGCCTGAGACCATGGCGAATCTCCACCTCAACCAGTCCACCACAGCGATTCTGGACAATTTGTCTGGTCGCAATCAAACCACCTATTTCGGCGTCACGACGGTAAGCAACTACGTGAGCCAGCCAGCCGTGCAGATCATCAACCTGACCACGGCACAAGCCACGTACAACGCTACGGGAGCAGGCATTGTTGCCATCATCGACACCGGTATCGATCCCAACCACCCGGTGTTGGCCAATGCGATTGTTGCGGGGTACGACTTCACGCGCAATCAGGCGGGCATTCCTAACGAGATGAACGATCTCGATCAGAACACCGCAAACTTGTTGCAGTCGAAAACGAACGAGCTCGGAAAGACGAATGTAGCGTCGCTAAATCAGTCCACCACCGCAATTCTTGATGGAAATCAGGCATCAGCGATCAATCCGGCGAATCTTCCGGCGGCATTCGGTCATGGAACCATGGTGGCCGGAATCGTGCACCTAGTGGCGCCAACCGCGAAGATCATGCCGCTGAAAGCGTTTACGGCCGACGGCAACGCGAGCACGTACGACATTATCCGCGCCATCTACTACGCCACAGACAACGGCGCCTCTGTCATCAATATGAGCTTCAGCTTGGTGGATCCTTCCAGCGAGTTTGTCCGGGCGGTCAACTACGCGACCGAGCATGGAGTAGTCTGCGTCTCTTCGACGGGCAACAACGGCAAGGAGACGATGGTCTATCCCGCATCGATGGTCAATGTGCTCGGAGTAGCTTCCACCGACAACAGTGACCAGCGCAGCACGTTTTCCAATTACGGCTCGTCATTGGTACATCTGGCGGCGCCAGGCGAAGCGATTGTCACCACTTATCCCGGCAACAACTATGCCGGTGCCTGGGGTACTTCATTCAGCGCGCCGTTTGTAGCCGGCACGGTGGCTCTGTTCGAGCAATTCGAGCCGGGATTGCAAATTCACGCTGCGGCGGACGCGATATCCCACGCCAAGACCCTGAGCCTTAGTTTGGGCTATGGGCGGCTCGACGTAGCACAGGCGGTGTCGGAAGTCGCTCCCCACTAGCCACAGAGAAAGATCACTTTGCGAGCCTTCATCAGGGAGCGGCTTGAGGAGACGCTCGTCACTAGTGAGCTGTCTCGGTCATTATGTAAGCAGACGATTCGCACGCGGAATCGTGAAAATTAGCAAATCACACGGCTTGCATCGCAGAGCTCAAACCAGCCGTGCCAAGGATCGAACCGGGACAGCCCACTAGTGCGATAATTTCAGCAATAGCACACTTTTTGCGGCATCGAGGAGCGGCGTGCGACTGCTCGTGGTGGAAGACGACTCGGCAATTCTTGATTTTCTAAAGCGCG
>JGI26339J46600_10000550_pt1 | contig 12807 bp, 10 predicted proteins | sample BogFormECP12_OM1_FD_46600 | JGI IMG/M metagenome (IMG submission 46600) | reverse complement strand
TGACGCCCGCGCCCACGCTGAAGAGCACGGCGTTGCCCGTGGCGTCGTTTGTGCTTGGACTGCTGATTCCGCCGATGGCAATTTTCAGCACCAGTCCCGGCCAACCGGAATCGGCGACCACCAGGTTGCTTCCCCCGCCCAGCACAAACAGCGGCAGGTCGCGGGTTTTCGCGAACTGCGCGGCCTCGCGAGCGTCGTCTTCTCGCCTCAGTTCCGCGAAGTAGCGCGCCGCCCCGCCCACCTGCAAGGTGGTCAGTGGCGCCAGCGGAACGTTTTCCTGAATCGTCATAATTTGTGATTGGTAATTTGTAATTTGTGATTTCGAAAACTTGCGGCTCCGGTTTCTTAAATTACCAATTACAATTTACCAATTACCAATTAGGTTGGCATGACAAAGTCGAAATTGAGGAGAATCGATGTATCCCGAAATAATGGTGATCCCGATGCGTGAGGAACTGACGCGCTTGGGAATTGAAGAGCTACGCAGCGCCGCCGACGTTGACCGCGTCCTGCTGGGCTACCCGGACACGACCATGGTGATCGTAAACTCCATTTGCGGATGTGCTGCCGGTCGCATGCGTCCCGCCGTGCGTCTTGCTTTGCAGCACCCGACCATCCCCAACAGCATCGTAAGCGTGTTCGCGGGTCAGGATAAGGAAGCGACTGAGCGTGCCCGCTCTTATTTCACCGGATATCCGCCCTCGTCGCCATCCATCGCGATTCTGCGCGACGGCAAGCCGGTTTACATGATGCAGCGCCACCAGATCGAAACCCGCGATGCCGCTGCCACCGCCGCCGATCTGAAGGCAGCTTTCGATCAGCACTGCGCGGCCACAGCGGTGCTCTAGCGTAGTACGCAGGGACAGCCGCCCTCGGCTGTCCGGCGGGGCGAAGCCCCGCCACTCTTGCGTGCAAGGATGGACAAACGAAACCCTAGGCGAGCTGCGCTCGCCTGGACAGCCGGGGGCGGCTGTCCCTACGCGTTCGCTTCCGGGGCCGTTTGTGGTCTAATGCCGTTTCACGGGAAAACTTCCGCATGAACGCTATGAAACGTCTCCTGCTTCTTCTCCTCTCGCTCTCCGTTGCGTCGTGGGCCGCCGAGCCCTGGCGCGCTCCATCCACGCAGATCGATGCCGTCTATCCCCAGGTCGAAGCGCTCTATCTCGACCTGCACCGCAATCCCGAGCTTTCCTATCACGAGGAGAAGACCGCGGCCAAGATCGCCGGCCAGCTTCGCAAACTCGGATACGACGTCACCACCGGAGTTGGCGGCACAGGCGTGGTCGGCGTTTTCAAGAACGGCTCCGGCCCGGTGGTCATGTTGCGCGCCGAACTCGATGCCTTGCCGGTCCCGGAGAAAACGGGTCTCGCTTACGCCAGCCACGTTACCACGCATGANGACCGCGGCGTCGAAGTGCCGGTGATGCATGCCTGCGGCCACGATCTGCACATGGCGATCGGCATCGGAACCGCCGCCCTGCTGGTGCAGAATAAAGACCGCTGGCACGGAACCTTTATCTATNTCGGCCAGCCCGCCGAGGAGCGCATCGGAGGCGCCACGGCCATGATCAAGGATGGCCTGTTCACTCGCTTCCCCAAGCCCGACTTCGCTTTCGCCGTGCATGACAGCATCGGACTTCCCGCCGGGAAAGTCGGCTACACGCCCGGCTTCAGCGCGTCGAATGCCGATTCTGTGAACGTCACTGTGTACGGTGTCGGCGGCCACGGCTCGGCCCCTCAGGAGACGGTCGATCCGATCGTGATCGCCGCGCGAACCATCGTAAGCTGGCAAACCATCGTGTCTCGCGAGATTGATCCGCAAGAGCCGGCCGTGATTACCGTGGGTGCGATCCACGGCGGCACCAAGAACAACATCATTCCCGACGAAGTCCTGATGCAGTTGACCGTACGATCCTATAAAGATGAGGTTCGCAAGCACCTGCTGGCAGCCATCGAGCGGATCGCGGTGGCGGAAGCCGCCGCAGCGGGCGCGCCGAAAAAGCCGCTGGTCGAAATCGAGGAAGGCGTCGGAGCCGTTTACAACGATCCTCCAACTACCAACCGTCTCGCGGAACGGCTGAAGCAGGTCATGGGAGATTCGAACGTCGTACTCGGACGTCCGATTATGGCGAGCGATGATTTTGCCGAATACCGCTACGCGGGAGTTCCGAGCGTCATGCTTGAATTGGGCGCGGTCAACCCCGCGAAATACGCGGAGGCAATGAAGAGTGGAGAGAAGCTTCCCGGCCCGCATTCGCCCTACTTCGCGCCCGATCGCGAACCCAGCCTCAAGACCGGAATCGAAGTCGAGATGGCGGCGATTCTGGAATTGATGAGCAAGCCCTAGCGTGGTGTAGAGCTGCGTCTAGCCGCGTCTCCGGCCTTTGGTGAGCAAGCCGGAGAACCCCTCGACTGGTGCCGTCCATCGGGGAGCTAGCNCGTCCATTCCATCACAAATTCAAGTAAGCGCCATCACAGCCCTGACCGGCTGGATTGGCGGATCATAGCCGCAAGTCGGTGCCGGATGTCGGTGCCACAGCTGGAGCCTTTGAATGGCCACAGAACGAGATCTGATCGCAGCCTTAAGCCGTAATTTAGCCGAGCCGCTCACCCTCGCCCGGAAGGAAGCGCTGCAGCGCGCGGTCGCCAAGATTGTCGCGTTGGGAGCACAAGTAGGAGTCAGTGCAGATCAGATGATTCAGTTGCTGGAGTCGGGCCTGACCGTTGGCGAGCTGCTGGAGTATCTGGCGGCTCGATCCGGAGAAGTTGCCTGAAGCAGGTTTCAAAGTTTCAAGGTTTAAACGTTCCGACAATGTCAGATGTTGGTTCAGACCTGGAGACTCTGAAACCTTGAAACTTTGAAACCTGATTCTAAGCGTTTGCCGCCGGGCTTGGGATTGAGTAATCTCTAGCGATGCCAATTCATGAGGAAATCAGCCCCCATGGAACGATGCCCGTTACGCAGTCCAACCCGGCGTTCTTGCTGCACATGCCGCTGTGCGCGTTGATTTTCTTCGCAGTGATCACGTTCGGCTCGACAACGGGAGTATTTGGTCAGGAAACGCCGAAGCCGCAGACCGGCACTCCACCTGCCGATCGAGCTCCGAGTGCTGCGTCGAAAGTGCCTGGCGCAGCCTTGTACAATCTGCTGCAGGAGAAGTCCATCGTTTTCCCCGACATCGCTTTGAGTACGGAGCCGCTTTCGACGGGGCAAAAATTTCAATTGTTTGTGGACAGCAGCATCGCGGCGCACACAATGACGTGGGTGGCCCTGACTTCATCGGTCGGCCAGGCGGATGGTTCGCCCACCGGCTTCGGAAAAGAGTGGGGTGGATATGGCAAGCGATTGGGGTCCTCCATCGCGCGCCAGGCGTCCAGCAATTTCTTCGGGACGTTTCTGCTGGCATCCGCGCTGCACCAGGATCCGCGGTTCTATCCCGAGGTCAATCCAGGATTTTTCCACGCCGTGAAGTATTCCTTGCAGCGGGTCTTCGTCACGCGCAACGATGACGGAAACGACGTNGCCAACGTGTCAGGGCTGGCAGCATCAGCGCTGGCCGAGGGACTGGCCAACGTCTACTGGCCGGATCCCAACCGCACCGTCGGAGACACCTTCCTGCGCTATGGTCTGGATTTGGCAACCCGAGCGGCTGGAAACATGCTCCGCGAGTACTGGCCGGTGTTTTCCGGGAAGGTCCACCACGCGTCCCGGCCGACCGCCGGGCGTAACTGACCCTATAGAGACGGGGCTTGCCCCATCTCCGGAGACGCGGCAAGGCGCGTCTCTACGGGAATTCAGACGCCCTTTTAGGAGCTGGGCATCGAAAATCGAATTTTTCCGCAGCCTGCCAGACAAAAAGGCTGGCTTCCCTTTTCTGTACGCGCATCTAAATACGAAAAGCGATCGTGGCACAACAATGGCTCTACGAACCGGCTCTACGAAACAGGAGAATCGAGATTGAGGAATCGGATACTCTTCTTACTTGCCTTTTGCGGGCTCATCGCATCGGCTTCGGCACAATCGAATTTCAATCGTTATACCTTTAACGTCGGCAGCGGACTGGGCATCGGGCGCGACGATGTCGCCAGTTATGTCGGGAACTCTTCTTATATGGTGGTCGGAGGCGGCAGGAACTTCAGCCGCCTGTTCGGCGTGGATGCCGAATATATGTACTACGATCTCGGCTTCAGACCCAGCGTGAAGTTCAGTCAGAGCCTGGCGAACCAAAGCGGAAATATGCAGTCGATAAGCGTGGATGGCATCGTCAACGTGCCGCGTCATATTGGCAAATTGGGAGCCTACGGAATTTTCGGCTTAGGTTTCTATCGGCGCATTGTTTCGGTGCCCAAAAATTTGCTCCCAAATGACGCGCCCATGCAGCCCGCGTGGAGATGGTGGGATCTGAACTGGGTTGACTACAACCCCGCCATCGGCCCGGTGATTCAGCAGCCCGGGCCGCCCGGGCCGCCGTACGGAGAATATATGTCCTCGAATTCCAAGGTTGCCGGCGGTTTCAATCTCGGCGGCGGAGTCACTTATCGGCTGAACCATCTCCATAACTCCAAGCTCTACATCGAATGGCGCTACCATCGCGCTTATCACAGCGACGGACAGACCATCGTTATGCCAATAACGGTTGGGCTGCGCTGGTGAAAAATTCGGGCCTTTTTTAACGAACGAGAGCTGGCGGTCTGGTTTTGAGCTGTCAGCTCTCGGCTCCCAGTTCTTAGCTCTCGGCAAACAACCCCGTAGCCTCTCACTTTTCTGCTGCTCGCTATTCCTGTCGCTGGACGCTAGGTTTTCGATCGCNCTGGCATTGTTTTCTGTTTTCTCCTCGGATCACTTTCCAGTAGAGACGAGGCTTGCCTCGTCTCTGACGCTGCAAGCCTCGTCTCTACGGTTGGTTTTCGGCTGGGGTTGAGGCGGCGGGCCGGGGCGATGGGAGTCCGAGGAAGCCCAGGGCGGCCAGAGAATACAGGAGGGTGGCTACCAGCAGGAGCGCTTTCATGCCGATAATCAGCGACAGGTTTTCCAGGAGGCCACCGACGACGGCTCCGAGCATGTTGGCGCCGAGGGCTGCGGCGGGAGAGTCGGCGGAGCGAAATTCAGAGGCGAACAATAAGCCGGCGAAGAAAACCGGGATGGCGAAGATGATAGCGGCGAAGGAGCCGACCAAAGCTGCCGAGCCGGGAATGCGGTGGAAGGGTACGAAGTAGGCGCAGGCGATGCCGACGAGGATGCCGACGAGAGTCCAGGCGCGCGGCCACGGGCGTTGTTGTCTTTCAATGACGAAGTTGGCGACCAGAAGCGCCGAGAGAATGGCGGCGATCACGATTCCGTTGACTTGCCATGTCGTCCCAAAATACAAAGCCAGCCGGCTGACGACTTGCGTTTCGAGCAGCAGGAATCCGGCGCCCATGCTGAAGAAGAACAGAGATGGGACGCGGCTGCGGGCTTCGGGAATCTGGAAATAGAAGACGGCCGCGAGCAAAATGACGAGGGCGCTGAGCAGGTAGAAGATGCCGGGAATCCAGTGTCCCTGGTGGTAGAGATAGGGCCAATCGTCGGTGGTGACGGCGACTTCAGGCGAGGCGAGAAACGCCCGAGGCCGGGCATCGACAAGCTGGCGCAAGCGAGGATCGGCGCCCAGGCTGGTTTCCACCTGCGCCGAGGGCGAGATGACGAAGCAGGTTGCGTCGGTCGAGTAACTGGAAGGCGCGAAGAAAACCACGGGAGGTTTCCCGAAAGTGCGGGTCAGCATTTCGGCCAGGCGTTTTCCCACAAAAAAATGATTGACCTGGAATTTTATAAACACGATGCCATTGGGCGCGAGCAGCGCGCGCGCTTCGCGGAAGGACTCTTCGGTGTAGACGAAGTTATCGAGCCTCATGTTGGAATAGTCGGAGAGCTGGGTGTGGGAATCGAGCAATCCGAAAAGGATGAGGTCGTAACGGGCAGTGGCGCGCTTCATGAAGGCGCGCGCATCGGTCAGGTGGGCGGACACGCGCGGATCGTCGTAGGGATGCTCGGGGTGGCGGCTGCGGCCGAGGTCGAGAATTTTCGGGTCGATCTCAACGGCATCGACGGCGCGGCTCTGATGACGCAGAGCGGCGGCAACGTCGTTGCCGGTGCCCGAGCCGACGATCAGCACGCTCGGGTTCGGGGACGTGAAACGGAAGGGTAGGTTGTAGGGATTCTCATCCGGCGCTTCCCGCAACAAATTGGGATGACGCGCCAGGAAATCGGGAGAGAGATTCACGATTACCTGGTAGCCGGTGTGGTTGACGCGAATGTCGGTGCGGGAAAGTTCACCATTAGGAAACTTTTCGTCCTCGAGTTCGATCTGCTGGTAGGGAGTCCAGAGATTGAAGTGGTGCGGAGTGGAAGGATCGACGAGCAGGAGCGCTACGGGCAACACGGCGGCGGCGATCCGCACGGTATCGCTGCGGTTGTATTGCAGCAGCGCCATGCCCGCCAGAACGACGATGAACCATACCGCGGGGGGCAGAGCGAACCAGGATACGGCAAAGAATGCGAGGATGCCGGCCAGACTGCCGGCCAGATTCCAGGAGTAGCCATAAAGCGTGCGCGGAGCCAGTTCGATCTGGCGGCTCACGGTTTGTCCGATGGGGATGAAAATGTAAGTGATGAGAAAAAGCAGGATGGTGGTGACAGCCACGGCGAGGAGAAAGCCAGTGGTGTCGTGCATGGTGCCGGTGGCCCATATCTCGACGTCCTGCGCCGCGCCGAGGTATTGCGAGAGGCTCTCCATGATCTGCGGGCCGCGCCAGGGCAGACGAACGATGACGATCAATCCGACGAGAGCGGTGGCGGCGGTTTGCCAGCGGGGACGTTGGCGAGCCAGAGCGCAGCCTAGTCCGAAGCCGAGAAAACAGAGCAGCAGCGCCAGGTTTTTTACATAGGCAAAGACGCGGACTTCGGTGGCGACCCAGCGGATGAGTGCAAGTTCCGCGAACAGGGTGAGCGCGCTGGCCAGAAACAGGGTGGAGAGATTCCAGCGGCCGGGCAGGTCGGAGGCCTGAGTACGTGGCTTAACCAGACGGTAGCCGGCCAGCAGTATGGCGGCCAGGATGAAGCCCAGGATGCGCAAGGACATTTTGGGAATCCCTTATGAAAAGAGCGGAACAGAATAACACGCGGGGTGGAGAGGCAGTTGAGGGTGCAGGCAGCTGCCGTGCTGCGCACGGCTTGGACGGGCGAGGGCGCCCGTCCCCACACTAAACCTTGCCAGACTCAAGCTCAGCAGGTTAGCTGGTCGCGGGTTAGCTTCAGGCCGGTCAGGTTGCCGAGGATGGTTACGGCGATGTGCTCGGTGCGGAAAAATTCTTCGGCGGTTTGCTGAAGGTCGCCTATGGTGACAGCTTCGATGCGTTCGATGAGCTCGTCGAGGCCGTAGAAATGGTCGTAGTACATTTCCTGGCGGGCCAGGTTCGACATGCGCGCGGTCGAGGATTCGAGCGAGAGCATGAGGCTGCCTTTGAGCTGGTCCTTGGACCGGCGCAATTCTTCTTCGGGCACGGGCGTCTTTTTCAGGTTGCGGAATTCCGCGACGACACATTCGACAACTTTGATCGCCGACTCGCGCGAAGTGCCCGCATATACGCACATGGAGCCGGTGTCGCGGTAGGGGTTCAGGTCGCTGTAAATGGAGTAGGCGAGCCCCTGGCGCTCGCGGATGTTCTGGAACAGGCGCGAGCTCATCCCGCCTCCGAGCAGCGTGTTCAGGATGTAGGAAGCGTAACGGCGTTCGTGAGCCATGGGATGCGACGGCACGCCGATGCAGATCTGCACTTGCTCCAGCGCCTTCTTGTTGCGCAGGTTGATGCGCGAAAAAGTTTTGGGCTGGGGCGAGTGCAATCCGTTTTTCGCCGGCTTCACGTTTTCAAAATGTTTCGCGACGAGTTCGACAAAGTGCTTGTGGTCGAGGTTCCCGGCGGCGCTGACGATGAGATTGCCGGGAGCAAAGTGGTGTCCATAGAAATGGGAGACGACGGGGCGCTCGAATTTTCTTACCGTGTCGCGGGTGCCCAGGATGGGCAGGCCGAGGGCGTGGTTCTTCCAGAAACTCTGAGTGAAGATTTCGTGGACGAGATAGTCGGGATTGTCCTGATCCATTTTTATTTCTTCGAGGATGACGCCGCGCTCGCGCGCGATATCGCCGGCATCGAAGACGGGATGAAGCACGAGATCGGTGAGGACATCCAGGGCGAGCGGAATGTGCTCATCGAGGACTTTAATGTTGAAGCAGATACATTCCTTCGCCGTGAACGCATCCATATTGCCGCCGATCGAATCGACCTGCCGGGCGATGGCTTCGGCGGAGCGGGTCTCCGTGCCCTTAAACACCATGTGCTCGATGAAGTGGGAGATGCCATTCCATTCGGAATCTTCGTCGCGCGAGCCGGACTTGAGCCAGACGCCGATCGCGACCGAGCGGATGTGGGGCATCTGCTCGGTGATGACGGTCAGGCCGTTGGGCAGAATCTGACGACGAATGTTGCGGGATTCTTTTGCCATTTAGTTTCTTATTAGTTTCCCAGCCCCTAAGAGGGCGTTTGATTTCCGGTGGAGACGCGGCAGGCCCCGTCTCTACGTGGTGTTGCTAACGTGATGCTTCTGATCCAAAATCCGATGCCACTCCTACTATTCTCCCACAATCTGAGTCAAGGCGACGGCGGCCGAAGTTCAGCCTTGTTTTTGTTTAGCTTACGGCGATTCTGCCGCCTTCGATGACACTGTGGGAACGGGGATTTTTCGCCCGCAATCGGCAGCGTATCCACGTTCTCACTTTTCGATAAGCGCCTTATCGGTATACTGTGCCTGCGAAGAGGCGCGATCCAAAGCGATTCTACGAGTGACCCCAAATGGCCGAAGAGAAGCTCCGCGCCCACTTTGGCGACTATCTGGGCAAAGCTGAAGTGGTTATCTATTCCGTCCTTGCCGTGTTGCTTTTCATAACGGCGCTCGCGACGATTGCAAACGCCGGCAAAATGCTCTGGGAGGGCCTCGGTCACTGGACGATTGCCGCACAAACCCTGGTGGTGTTGGACCAACTGCTGGTTGTGCTGATGCTGGTGGAGATTCTGCATACGGTGCGCATCTCCATCCGCTCGCATTTTCTGGTTACCGAACCATTCCTTGTCGTGGGGCTGATTGCCTCGATTCGGCGGGTCCTGGTCATTACCTTGGAAGCGGCCACCCTCACAAAAGGTGGCTCGTGGTCGGCCGAGGGTGCGAGCATATTTCGAGCTAGCATGACTGAGCTTGGCTTGCTGGGACTGCTCATCCTCATTTTGGTATTTTCCATTACGCTTTTGCGTCGCTTCGCTCCCGCCCCGAAAAACATGGAAAGCTAAGGACACGCTTGGTTAACCTTCCCCGATGGAAAGTTGAACGGTCGGAGCCTCTCCTGCTCGATTCCTGTATTTTGCGGATTACACTCAAAGATGGGCGAGAGCCTGCCCTGAGCTTGCCGAAGGGACGCGCGTCGCTCCACCAGCACCCCGAGTGCGCGGCTAAATGCAAAGCCAGCCATCCAATTCGCTCTTAGGACTTAACTTGCAGGAACTCACGAATCTTGCGCTTGGGTCGGGGCAGCCTGCCTACCGGGGCCAGCAACTATTTGATGCGGTATACCGGCGGAAGATTGAGCGGCTGGATCAGGTTTCGACGTTGCCGCTCGAATATCGCGCTCGCCTGGCGGAGGAAGGCTGGAGGGTGGGATTTCCGGGGATTGCGCGCAAGTTTGTTTCGAGCGACGGCACAGTGCGGTATCTGGTGGAACTGGCCGACGGGGAGACGGTGGAGACGGTCTGGATGCCGGAGGGAGATGGCGGCGAGAGCGGCGACGGCAGCGAAGCCGGCGACGAGATCGAGGCGGGCACCGCTCCGGTGTTGCGCCGGTCGACGATTTGCGTATCGAGCCAGGTGGGATGCGCGGTGAATTGCAAGTTCTGCTTCACGGCGTTGCTTGGGGTCAGGCGGAATCTGGAGGCGGGAGAAATCGTCGGTCAGATCGCGGCGGTGCTCCGCGAGCAGGGAGTGGAGCCGCCGCTGCAGCGCGTCAACATCGTATTCATGGGCATGGGCGAACCCTTCTTGAACTATGACAACTTCATGAAGTCGGTGCGATTGCTGGTGGAGGGCGTGGGGATTCCAGAGTCGCGGATGACAGTGTCAACGGCGGGAATCGTGCCGCGGATTCGCGATTTCGGACAGGAGGCGCTGCGACCGAAGCTGGCGATTTCGCTGAATGCATCGAACGACGCGTTGCGCAGCGAAGTGATGCCGCTGAACCGGAAGTGGAACTTGGCTGAGCTGATGAAGGCGGCGCGGGAGTTTCCGCTGCGGACGCGGGAGAAGATGACGTTTGAGTATGTGCTGATCGAGGGCGTGAATGACGCTCCGGAGCAGGCGCGCGAGGTGGTGGAGTTGGTGCGGGGCATACGAGCAAAAATTAATTTGATTGCGCTGAATCCGGGGACGGAGTTGCCCTACCGGACGCCGGAGCAAGAGCGGGTGCTGGCGTTCCAGCGGATTTTGATGGCGGCGGGAATTCCGACTTTCGTGCGGCGGCCCCGCGGGCGCGACATTTTTGCGGCCTGTGGACAGTTGAAGAGGACGGTGGAAGTGGCGCCCGGCAGCGAATCAAAATCAACGTTGTCATCCTGAGCGAAGCGAAGGACCTGCTTTCTTGTCGGTGCAAGAAACCGCGGATCCTTCGCTTCGCTCAGGATGACAATCCAGACTTGTGCCGCGAATTTGCGGGAACAATACTACTTACGAACCGCTGCGGGCCGCGGTCCGGTTGGGCATGGCGAGCGAGGAGCGGCTGGCAGAATCTGTCGCGACCCGCAGTTCCATCCGGAAAGCGGGGTGGCCGGGAGTCGAAGCCTGCAAGAGACGGCCGCCATGTTCTTCGACGATGCGGCAGCAGGCGCTCAGCGAAAGGGTAGAAGGCTTGTTCCCGCCTTCGGAGTTGAGCGGCGATGGGTACGAGGGTGGCTGCGACGAAGGATCATAAGAGGAGAAGTCAACCAGGACGCAGTTGCCCTCGCGGTGCGTGCGAACGAACAAGGTGCAGTGTGCGTCGCGATGGAAATGGGCGCCGATCTGCCGGGCAAGGTGCATGCAGACGTGGAGAATCTGGTTGGAGTCGGCGAGCGCGAACGGAAGCGAAGGAGCGAGTTCGAGGCGGATGGAACTGGCTGCCGCTTCCAGTTGGGGAGCCAGCAGGCGCGCGGCGGTTTGCAGCACGGAGTTGATGTCGACGGCGGCAAGCTGGGCAGGAGTCTGACCGGCAAAAGTGAGCAGGCTTGCCACCAGCGTGGTCGTGCGACGGACCTGCTCGCCGATTTGCGCGGCCTGGAGTTGTTCCGCGGGCGGCAAGTTGGACGCGCTGAGCAGGTCCGAGTATCCCAGCATGGCGGTGAGCGGGTTGTTGATCTCATGGGCAGCTCCGCCCACCAACTGGCCGAGCGAAGCCAGCTTCTCGGATTGAATGAGCTTTTCCTGCAAGGCCTTGAGATCGTCGAAAGAGCGGCGGGACTTTTCCAGAAACAGCGAAAGCTCGGCTCGGAGCAGGCGTTGGCGCCAGAAAACCACGATGCCCATCGCCACCATGGTCAAAAGACTCACAGTAATGCGGAAGGACTTGACCGCAGGCGGAAGCCTCGGGTCCAGTTCGGAGTGCATGGCGGTCCAGAGAAGGCTGAACAGAGCGAGCATGCTCAGACGTGTAATCCAGGCGCCGAGCACAGGCCGCGACGGCTTGGAGTCGGACAGGTCGAGGCGGAGAGCGACCAAGGGAGCCGCGGCCATCCAGGCCATGGAAACGGTCAGCGGGATGTCGTAGATGCTGCCGCTGTAATAAAGCTTGTGACCGATGGCCCAGTTGGCAACATAGGAACTGGAGGCATAGAGTGCACTGGCGCCGAGCAACTGCCCGTAAAGCTGCCGCCAGCCGCCCTGAGCGGTGTAGGCGAGGATGGCCAGCGCGACCAGGAGCACGAGTTTTTCGGTCAGATACGTGAAGTTGAAATTGGCGCTGTAGACCGCTTCATCGACCTGCACGGTTTGCCACGGAATGACGGCGTATACATAAATGAAGACCCACCAGGTGAGCAGGAGCGTGAAGTCGAGCATGCGGATGCGCTCATCGCGGTCGTCTTCCCGGAGATGAGGAAGCACGGCGACCGCGGCGATCATGGGCACCAGGTGTAGGAACAGGACGATATCGCCCAGGAAGGGGTTGGGCACGTCCTGACGCTTGAGGACTTCAAAGTAATTCCACATTCCCTGGTAAGTAAGCCAGAAGAGCATGCCCACGCTCATGAGGATCCAGAAGAGCCGGATTTGGAAAGTGGGGCAGCGCGAGCGCGAGGTATTGGGCAGGAAGGCGGCGGTGGCAACGAGCAAAAGAGTGCCCTGGATGAGGTCGCTGGCAATGGTAAGCGCATCTCCTCTGGGCATGAGCAGAGACGCCGCCGTCTGGGCGAGCACCAGCGCGACCAGCAGACAGACCCAGAGTTTGGTGCGTGCGGCCAAGGCAAACTACTCCGGGCTCCATTCTAGAGCGTGATGCGGGCTTGAGGGCATTACTACAGTAACCCCCTAGCAGGCTGCGGAAAAACTCTGATTCACGCGGGTTTTGGGAAGGGCACAACTTCAGAGGCTGCGGAANAATGAACCAAGGTAGTAGTTTCAGGGCTTTTTGAGTCAAAAATACTCCTGTAAGTTGTTGAATCTTGGTTCGAGAAAATGCTCGGATTACTAACTTGAGTCAT
>JGI26339J46600_10000549_pt1 | contig 12808 bp, 9 predicted proteins | sample BogFormECP12_OM1_FD_46600 | JGI IMG/M metagenome (IMG submission 46600) | reverse complement strand
CGGGTTGTTGAGATGATCATCCCTCGCGAGCGCGAGGCCAACGATAGTGAATTGCCCTTGATTCTTGCGAATAGGGAAGCCGCCACGATGGAGATGCCATGACCCGATTGTGCCTTAGACTTTGAGCAGTCCCGCACATTTCCCCGACCGGTTTCTGGACCGCGGGACAAAGCGTGGCAGGCTTCCGGATTACTTCCGCATTGGCGGCTCGTCCAGAATCGCCAGATCCGCCGGACATGGAGGAGTTATGTGGCTTCATTCGTACCGTAGGCAGACGATGGGATCGAGGCTGGCCGCCAGATTCGCCGGATAGTAGCCGAAGAACAAGCCCACTCCGACGGAGATCGTGAACCCGATCGAAACCCACAGATAGGATAGCGTAGCAGGAATCGACGGCACGAAGGTGCGCACCAGCGTAGATACGCCGGCCCCGATTAAAATGCCGATTGTGCCCCCGACCAGTGTGAGGACAACGGCTTCCAGTAAGAACTGCAGGCGGATATCCACACGGCGGGCGCCGATTGCTTTACGCAGGCCAATCTCCTGCGTGCGCTCGGTCACGGAGATGAGCATGATATTCATCACGCCAGCGCCGCCCACGAGCAGTCCTATGGAGCTGATTACGGTTGTGAGAATCACCAGCGCACCTGTAAGTTGATTCCATAACTTGCTGAGGAAGTCCGGCGAGGCCAGGTCGAAATCATTTTCCTTGTTCGCGGGAATATGGCGTAGGCGGCGCATTGCCTGAATGACCTCGTCCTGCGCCGTCCCGACGCTGACGTTCTCCGGGACCGTGAAGGCAATGATCAGCTCCTTCGCCTCTGGGTACTGCTTCTTGAAGGTGCTGAGCGGGATGACGGCGAAGACGTCCACTCCTAGGCCGCCGAACAAACCTGGGTCGTGCTCAAAGACGCCGATGACATCGAAGAGCTCGCCGTTGAGCCGAACGGTCTTGCCAACGGCGTCCGTATAGGGGAAAAGTGATTCATTGATAGCCGCACCCAGCACCACCACCGGCCGCGCGTGTTCCTGATCGAAGGCGCTGATAAAGCGGCCCCGCCCAACTGAGAACATTGGAATCGCGTCGGTGAACTGCGGCTCAGTGCCGCGCACGATGACCTTCTCGACGCTCCGGCCGCCGCTGGTGATGAGGTTGGTGTCGCCGAAGACAAAGCCGCGCGTGCCAAACGTGGTCACGATCTGAACATCGGGAGCGGCCTGCCGGATGAAGTCCGCGTAGTTGTAATCAAGATATTTGCGTGTGCGGATGCGCTCTGGCATGTGTGAAAGGTCCGTCCCCTGTGGAAATCGTGTAACAAAATAGGTGCGCGAGCCGAGGGATTCCACTTTGTCCTGCACAAACTTGTTGAGACCCTGAATGATGCTCGCCATCGAAATCACGGAGGAAACGCCAATAACGACGCCTAAGACGGTCAGCGCAGAGCGCACCTTGGACGAGCGCAGCGTGTCCAGCGCAGCCAGGAGATTTTCCCGAGCTTGCGAAGCTGTCATAACCGCCATCAGTCAGACCTCAAGGCGACAATCGGATCCAGCCGTGACGCGCGGAATGCGGGATAGATACCGAAAAACAGTCCAACCCCGGAGCTCAGGAACACTCCCAACACCGCCACCCAGCTCTGCACGGAGGCGGGAAACGGGGTAAACGATCGCAGGAGCAGCGCGATCAAGAATCCGAGCGCGATGCCAACCAGTCCCCCGGCGATACATTGTGTGACGCTTTCCGCAATGAACTGCCACACGATGTCCAGCCTGGTTGCGCCCACTGCGCGTCGCACGCCGATCTCCCTGCGGCGCGCCGTCACACTCACCAGCATAACGTTCATGATGACGATGCCTCCGACGACAACCGAGATCGCGCTCACCATAATGAACACGGCGAAAAATGCCGAGCTAATGCTGCGCCACAAAGCCATGTAACTTTCCTTGGTGCCGATGAAGAAGTCGTCCTCCATTTTCGCTGTGAGGTGGTGCCGTGCGCGCAAGGTAAGCTGTGCCTGGTCCTGGGCAGCTTCAAACCTCTCTGCGCTCGTCTTGACGTTGATGGTGAGGCTGGCATGTGCGCCCTGCATGCGCAAGAAAACCGAGAGCGGAACCATGGCGAAGTTGTCCTGGTCCTGGCCCAGCACGCTGCCAATCTTCCCTATGGTGCCGATCACCGTGAACGCATCCATGCCGATGCGCATGGTCTTCCCGAGGGGGTCCACGCCTAGAAACAACTGCTGCACCAGCGTGTCGCCGATTAGGCAGACGTTGGTGCGGTGTTCGGCTTCGGACGGCGTGAAGTAGCGGCCTCGCTCGACGGTGCGCGTGTCAATATACGCCATGGTCGCGGTTTGGCCGGAGAGGTTCACATCCGTCACCTCTTTGTTGCCATACCGCACGCGGACGGTAGTGCTGGCGCTGGCGCCGACATCTCCGCATGCGGTGCATCGGTCAGCTATGGCTTGCATGTCGTCGAGCTCAATCTTCCTGTACTTCAGCGCCTTGATGACCATGTTGAAGTCGGTGACTACGAAGGGAGTGCGCGCGACCTGAAAAACGTTTGTGCCCAGATTTGCGATCTTCTGTTCAACATAAACGTTCGCGCCCTGCACCAGGGTCGTGACCGTGATGAGGGTGGCCACACCCATCGTCAGCCCCAGCATCGTGAGCGAGGAGCGCAGCTTGTGCGCACGCAGGGCGCTGAAGCATTCGGCCAGATTGTCGCGGAGGGCAAGCATAAGCGCGGAAAGACATTTCCCGTTAAGCAACCCAATGCTACCAGCGTTCTTCTGAGGATTAGAAGGTACAGTCGACGGGCGTCTTGTGCCTGAAGCGAAAGTAGATCTTGTGCGACACCGCAAGGTTTACGAAACGCCGTGTAGGCAAACCGAAGGTGGCCACTCCTGACGCCTTGGCGATTGTTCCTGAGTGACGGACGACCGGATTTTATCGGCCGATGCGGGTCGGAGTGTGACTCATCGGCCAGCTGAACTGCCACCCGCACCAGAGGCTGGCCCCGACAGTTCCCCCGAAGTCCTGTTCGAGGAAGTGTGGAACATCATTCCCTCCCCGGTTCGACGCGCTTAATGGAGCCATTTGGAGCCTCGGGGAGCGAGGTCAGAGAAGCTAAGTGACAGAGAATAATGTAGGCACGAGGAGACTCGAACTCCTGACCTCTACAGCCGCCGCCGCTGTGGGAGAGATTTGCATCTGGCGCCACGCCTCACTGTGAAAGCGAATTGAGGATCTTCTGCTTCGAGGCGTTGTATTCGCTTTCGTTGATCAACCCCTGCTTGTAGAGCGACTGAAGTTCCTCGAGCTGCTGCTGCGGAGACTTCTTCGCAGCGGTGGCAGCAGCCGCGGCCTGCTGGCCGCCGCAGCCGATGCCGCCGAAGCCTGCGAAGCGGCTGCCGCAGACTGCGCCGCTGCGGCCTCGGCCGCCTGTGATTGCTGCTGCGCCGCCTCCTGCTGTTGCTCTGCGTGTTTTTCCGAGGAACTGACGACTACCGCGGTCCTGCGACGGCACCGGCGCCGGGTGCCGTAGATTGCCGAACTCGGAGGCACGCATACAAGCAAGGTGAAAACGACCAGCAGGACCTTCACCAGGACGGACTTTCGAAATAGATTTCGCATCATGACAATCCTCCTTGTTCAGCTTTACGATTTCTTGCGCTTGTACTGGAGCTCGATGGTCTTGTACATTTTGCCGCTCGCATCCGCCTGCCACAACTGCGTGACGTGGTCACCTTCCGGGTCGATGGTGAGCCTCATCTCGAGTTTGATGGGCTTGAGGGTCATCGCGTCCTGGATCGTTGTGGTCAACTTCGCGGACTTACCGTCCGGAGCGATCGCTCCTGAGTACCACTCCATCCCCGTGCTGCCCGAGTCCATCTCGCTCGCCACGTACTTCTTCGCGACATTGTCGTACCCCACGTAGCCGATGGCGTTGAAGGCCTCGCCCATGATGAACCCAGAGAGCATCGTCTGGACGTAGCGGTGACCGAGCACCCAGGTGTGGACCGCGACCGCGTGCGACTCGATCGCAGGCTGGGTGGGTTCGAGCCACACCCGGATCTTCACGTCGAACGTGCCCACCATAAACTCGAGCTTCTTTTGTCCCTCACCCGGATCCATGGCGTTGTCCAACGCCTTTATGAGCGCCGCGTTGCCCGCCGGTGTGTTCGCCTCCTGCGCACCAGCGCCGGCCGCGAGCCCGAAAGCCACCAGGAAAAGCAGCATTAAGGACGCGACACAAACTTTCAAGGATTTGTTCATAGTGCCTCCACATCTTTTTGTTTTCTACAAATAGCTTGTTCGCTCATGGTTCGAGCGACTTAATGACGCTGATCCCCCGACCACGACCACGCACTTCTCCTGATCAACGCCCGCGGTGACGGGCGGTCTGGACCAGGGCCAAACCACGACATTCCAGAACTGCAAGAAACTCCAAGACCGGCGGAGCCGCGCTCTCTTCCATCAGGAGCAGGATTTGCTTGTAAATGTCAGACTGTAAATGGCGAATCAGGTCCTCCTGACTCTTCCACCGGGCTTCGAGCTGCAATCCATCCTGCTGTGGCCATGATTGAAAGAGGCGGCAACCCAAACACCCTCGCTGCACTTGGACTGGGCCCAGCAGCGATGCCAGGGCACTTGCAAGTTCTCGCCCGTTTCCATGTGGAACGGACAAACCGATTAACTCGATGACCATGTCTTCTTCCGCCGAACTGCAGAGCCAAGGAACTGGCAGTTAGCCCGACACGTCGAACCGCGCGGACGTAGCCAGCAACACCGGCTTGTGTCTTAGTTAAGGCNCGGCGAAGGCCGAACACACTCGGGAGGATGAGGCTCAGCTAACTATCGACAGAAAAAGACACTCGCCGCAGAAGGGGAACTCAGCAAACGAAATGGGTAGACTATCTGTACACGAGATTTCGGAGAACCTCCGAATATTCGGAGCTACTAGCTAGGGCGTTGGATCCCTAACTTCTTCAACCTTGATTCCAGGGTTGTGGGCTTCAGTCCCAGCGCTTCCGCAGCGCCTCCTTGCCCTCGAACCCGCCAATTGGTCGTCTGCAACACGCTGCGAAAGTACTCAGCTTCAACTTCATCGATTCGCCGCAGAACTGAATGGCTATTCTCGTCAAGAGCGGGAGGCTTGGCGCGAAACACAGGGTCGACGTTCAGGATCAGGTTGCGTTCGATCACGTTCCGAAGTTCGCGCACATTTCCCGGCCAGGGATACCTCTGGAAATCTCGCATCGTGGAGGCATGCACGCCTTCAACTTTACGACCTATGCGTTTGGTGAGATCAGCGAGGAGGTGCCATACGAGGGCAGGAATATCCTCACGGCGTTCCCGCAAGGGTGGAACTAAGATAGGAAAGACATTGAGGCGGTAGTATAAGTCTTCACGGAATTTCCCTTGGTTTGTGGCCGCGATGATCCGCACATCCACGCGGATTGTCTTGGAGCTGCCCAGTCGTTCGAATTCCCCTTCCTGAAGTACGCGCAACAGTTTCGATTGCAGTTCGAGTGGGAGTTCACCGATCTCGTCGAGAAAGATAGTGGACTTGTCCGCAAGTTCGAACCGCCCAATCTCGCGGGCGAGGGCTCCCGTGTAGGCGCCTTTTTCGCGTCCAAAAAGCTCGTTTTCAATCAGTGTTGCGGGGAGAGAGGCACAGCTTACCTTAACCATTGAGTGCTGCTTGCGCCCGCTTAGTTCGTGAATGGCCCGGGCTATGAGTTCCTTGCCGGTACCAGTCTCCCCGAGAATGATAACTGCAGAATCCGTCACCGCCACCTGCTCCGCTCTTTTCAGGACCGAGCGGATCGCATCGCTGTTGCCGACGATCTCGGAGTGGGCGTACTCCAGCTTGATCTCTGCCCGCAGATATATGTTTTCGCTTTCGAGTCTGTTCTTTAATTCGCGGATCTCTTCGTCCGCCCGTTTTCGGGCCAGCGCATTTGCCAACATGTCCGCGGCAACTTGCACGCGGGAGACGATTATGTCATCCCAGTTTCTTTGTTCGCGGAAACAGTCTATTCCTATCGCTCCAATGGTTTGGCCGCCTATTCGAAACGGGATAACCAAACCGGACTTTACTCCAATCGATTCGATAAACTCACGATCACGCTTGGCCTCAGGTGGCAGGTCGTCCAGTTTCCCGAGCGCTAGGATCTCGCCCTTCATCAGTCGTTGCTCGATCCACGGTAAGGTTCCCCTGATAAGCCTAACTTCAAAGCGTGGAATACCTGCTCGCGTCCAGTCATGGGTTGTCAGGAGATCGCCTGAGGCCGGGTCGACTTGGCCAAGGGTCGCTCGATCCGCGTCGAGCATTTCGGTCATTATCCGGAGCCCGGAAACGACCTCCTGATCGACTTGATCGGCCGGAAGATTGATGAACTTGGAGGACAGAAGGACCAAAGCCTCTTCAATCTCTAAGCGCATGGCAACTTCGCGTGCTTTCATTCGTTCGCTGCTGTCCCGCACGATGCAGTAAAAAAGGGTGACGGCCCCTATTGGTACAGGTATCAGCCGGATGTCCACCGAGAACTCGCTGCCATCCTTTCGGAGCGCGACCAGATCCTGTCCGTCGTTAATCGGGCACAATCTTCGTGTTGCCTCGTAGACCTCTTTTTGGCGCTTGTCAGCCTCCCTGAACCGCGTAGGAATTAGTTTCTCTACGCTTTCGCCGATCAACTCTTCTCGGCTGTAGCCGAAACGTCGCTCTGCCTCGGCATTCACTTCAAGGATGCGGCCATTTCGGTCAATCGCGAGCAACGCGTCGGGAGCTGACTCAAACAGGGTGCGGTAGATTATCTGAATCTGTTCGCTTGAAACCGATTTCAGCGTGGGGAGAAGTTCGTCTTCGCTGGGATTGCCCCCCTTATCCGCAGAGAAGGCAGGGCGAGACGGGAGGCGTGGTGGGCTATCTGTGGGCATAGTCCTTTAAGGGACGCGGTTGTCGGAACTGTAGGCTGCCCGCCTCAAGCACGTCAAGTCGGCTACCGCCGGGCCCAAGCCACTCATGCTCTATCACCAAGCTCCGAAATGTCGGAGCCTGGTCCATCTGATTTTGACCGAGGGACCTTTCAAATTGCACAAAGAAAGGACTTCCCCTAACAAATCCAAGAGCGCTGTTTGGCAGAATGAGTGCCTATACGAAAGGTTCAGCCTTCAACGCAGCTGTTGGCCCGCAGGACGAGGCAGCAGGTGCTTTGAATCGCCTCCAAGTCTGGAAGGTCGCCCGAAGGAGATAGGAACATGAGCAAACGCACGATACTTATCGCGGCGCTGGCCGCAATCTTGACCATGGTGCTGCCGGTAGTTGCCCAGGAGGTGTACGTTTCTCCCTTTACCCTTAGTAACCGGGACGCGGCGAAATACGTCGATCGGTATGGCGACCCCTCGCTGGGAGCGGTCATCCGCACCGACGAGCGTTACAACAAACCCGGTTTGTTCCCGGGGCCGCGCGGTTGGGCTTACTGGAATTACCTGCAGAACCCAAAGCCGTACCAGGATCCGAACCTCTGGCCGGACAAGCGGCCGACTTACTTTTTCGGCCAGATGATACTGCCTCCGGGAAGTTCATTGACGATCCACGGCCGCTTTCCGTACGCGCGTTACTTCAAGTTCAACTTTTACGCCTTCGAGCACAACACCTTTGTCGCTATGGCGGGCGCGGCCATGGCCGGTTATGACATCGAACCTGATCCCGGGTCGGGCAATCCATATAAGGTCGGGGCCGACCGCCTGGTGAAGGAGCGCAACTTCACCATTCACGTCTTTGCGGACGACCCGCCAGCTAGTCCGTCCGCCCGTCCCAAGAATGCCGTCTATGTCGGCAGGGACGGAAAGATGCTCGCGGGCGGCTTTCGCATCTACGTTTCGGACAAGGGGTATGACGGCGCGGGCTGGGGACCGGCGGATTCGGCTTCCGTGGAAGACCCCGGCCTGACCTACGAGGGCAAGCTCGCCGACGGCTCCAACCTGTCGGCCGAGGAATGCAACAAGCAGTTCGGCCGGCCCATGGGCTTTGCTCCGCCGCCTATCAGCGCGGATGCGTGGTACAAACTGGTCGACTCGAAGGACAATGACCCGAGTCTGAATCCCGCCTCGGCACCTGCACGTCCGGACTCGCAGTTCGAGCTGTTCTACGGCATGAAGCGGACGATTGCGGGGGCCTTCATGACGCCCGAGCAAGAGGCCAAGATTCCGGTCGCGAAAGAGATGCAGGGCGGCGGCGATCCTACGACGGCCTACATGTACAACTATCTCTCGCGGAAGTTCGGCCCGGTGTACGTCTTCCGGGCGAAAATGCCGACTTTCCCCAACACCTATGACAACGTCAAGACCATGACCGACGGCCAGGTGCAGTACTGGTCGGTGGCCACGATGGCGACAGCGACCTCCGGCGATCTTTGGGATGGCGTTTTCGACTTGCAGGTGCCGCTGGACAAGGACGGTTACTACACCATCGTCGTGAGCCTCCCAGAGGACCGGCCAAAGAACGCGACGCCTGAAAACGGAGTGGCGTGGATCAACTGGGGCCCGGGCGAGGGGCTGGGCGATCCCAGAGACCGCAAAGACTGGGGCATGTTGCTCATGCGCTTCATGGTCTGCCACAAGGACTGGGAAAACAGCCCGCAGAAGGCGGCGTTCAAGCCCGGCACGGAGGCAGCGGTGATGGGGCCGTACTATCCCAAGGGTTATTACACGACCAAAGAGAAGTTCGAGGCCGAAGGGGTAAAGAAGTAGCTTTTTCGAGAATCATGATCCTCGCGCCCCGAATACTTCGCTTTGGCGGTCAATCGTCCGCAAGGCAAGAAACGCTGAACGCAGTGAGAGGAGCTTGTATGAACGCTGGAACAGATAGCGCTCGCATGGAACCAACTCATAAGAGCAGATCGCGAGTGCTCAAGATTGCAGCGATCGCAGTGGTCGTCCTGCTCGTGGTAGCGGGTTATCTGTTGCTCTGGCCGGCTCTTAGGCCAAAAGTCGAGCAGCGGATCGGCGACATTGGGCTCACGTCGAACGAGGTGGCGGCCAATGGTCCGCTTCCGGGTGATGTGAGCTTGTATGGCACGGAGCTCGCCTGCGCCGAAAAGCTTCCCACTCCAGGCTACTTCTCGTCGATCAACGGTGCTGAGATTGCCGACGCGCAGCGCAGCGGCCTGTACCCGTGCGCGACGTTCACCGGGTCTTTCGATGGCCCTAACCAGGTTTTCGCATGGCGCAGCCAAGACAGCTACCAGGCAGCAAACTTCGTGAACAATCGCAAACCCGGCGAACTGTACATCACCGGCGGGGACAATCCCGCGCTCACCGGCGCGGTCGCCCCGGGGCCGTTTGTTGCCAAGGTGGACGCGAGCACCGGCGCGCAGATCTGGCGCACTTATGTCGACAATGCCAACCTGTCGGGTAGCTTCATCGCAACGGCGAACCTCAACATTCTGGCCAATGGCAAGATCATCTTCTCCTGGTCCGACAAGATCGTATTGCTGGATCCGGATACCGGACTGATCCTGAAATCGAACACGCTGCCGACGGGCACCACACCGGTGGCGGATGTGAGCTACAAGCACCTGACCATCGCGCCTGACGGCACGCTCATCCTGAAGACTCAGGCGCGGCCGACTGGCTCCACCGAGCAAGGCAGCATGGCGATCATCAAGGGCGTCCAGCAAGGTCTGAAGCAGGCGAACTCGATGATGGCCGCTGTCGATGCGAACACGCTGGAGGTGCTCGACTCGGTCGAGATGTCGGAGCCGGCAACAACGCCACACGTCATCACGATGTTCGAGGGCAAGATTGCTATCTACATTTCCGCGAATGTTCACGCGTTCCGCTACTTCTGGGACCCCAAGACGAAGAGACTCTCGAAGGACGACGGCTGGGAGATCCCGTATTTGCAGAAGGGACAGACCACGGGTGACGCACCAACCCTCATGGGCGACTGGGTCACGATCCAGACCAACGGCATCGGCAGCAAGACGATCGCATCGAGCATCGTCGCCATCAACCAGCACGACGCCAAGAAGATGATCACGATCTATCCCTTCGGGCCGCTCAAAGAGGGAGAAGAGAGCTTTGCGCCCCCGAAGTCGGGGGGCGACCCTGAGAACAATCTGGTGTACTCGGCCGACATGGGTCTCGGCAAGGTGGCGGGCGTCAAGATCGACCCGCAAACGGGCGAGATGAAGACGGCGTGGGTGGTCGACGATACCACCAGCGGATTTCAGCCCTTGATCGGGCCGAAGGACAAGCGAGTGCTCCTGATTTCCCGGATGAAGAAAAACGTCAAGGAGGAGCCCCTGCTGCCTGCGCTGATGACCGGCAACTACAAAGAGCAGGTCACGTGGCGCGAGGCAGCCACTGGGAGGCTCATCGCCGAGTCGGACTTCTTCGAGCCGCTGACGGTCGGTTCGCTCATCACGCCTGGCTTTGGCGGGCGGATATATTTCCCGACCGGCAAGGGATTCATCACTATGCAGGTCATGCAGAAGCCGATATCACGTTAGCGGCAAGGAGCTTAAAGGATTTCACGACCTTGGTAACTGTGTCAGAAAGCATGCGAATGCACTTTGGTGCTCAACGAGGAAACAGAGAGAAAGTAGTGAAAACCGCAGGAAGGAAGGTTTACTCAATGAGAAACGTGAAAGCTGTGGGGCTCGTTCTAGCTCTATGTTTGGCGGTCCTGGCCGGATACGCGTCGGGCCAGACCCCGGAAGGAAAGTCCGTCCTGAAGCCGGGGCCCAAGGCTGGCAACACCGTTTACCTCAGCAAGGCGCTGGGGTATGCCTTCTGCGAGTTTGAAGTGGTCATGGGAATGCCGCCCGACCTCGTCGTGCAGGTCTACAACACAAGCGGAACGGTGCCGTGTTTGCCGGCGCAGTTTGCTCCGATCAACGCAGAGACTTTGGCGAAGCAACTGGGCGCCGACAGGGTCATCAAGAATCCGACCCGCTTTTGGTTGATGGACAGCATGTGGTTGTACGGCGCGGGCGAAACCCATGATTTCGACGGCGTCAAGGCAACGTGGATGGCAGAGCTCAAGCTCACGGCTGACCAGATAAAGGAAGGTGGCAAACCCTTCGCCGCCTACAAGCCGACCGTCGTTGCCCGGCACTCGAAGATGCTGTGGAAGAAGGGATCGCAGGTTTATCTGCTGCGCGACCCGGATGGCAAGGCTTGGATCATGCAGGCCTACACCAACCTGGTGGACAAACCGTTGACCGCAGCTGATCTACCTAACCTGGGTAGCAAGCTGACACTGCCGACGGGATACAAGTACGAGGTCAAAACGCTCGATCGCGATTTCACGTACATTCCACCGAAAAGTACCGGTTACCTGACGCACGCGCTGTCGGATGACCTGCAGAACGTCTACCAAGGCTGCGGTTTCGACGATGCCTGCAATTACGTTCCGTAGGCGGTGGCACACAATTGCCCCATTTGGCGGCCAGGGTCGGGACGGTCGCGATAGTACAAAGAGTCGGCGGCATTGTCTCCCGAGAGCGGAGCGAGGGCTCGAGCTGCCGGGTCGGGCGGATGGAGATGAGGATTGCACTCGCCGCACGTTACAGCGGGCCGCTTTGTGTTGTTGATGTTCTTCTGCGCGGGACTTTCGCCACTCGCTGCAGCCCAGTCAACAACGAGCGATCAATTCTGGCCGGAACTCCAGGGCTACTATTCATTCAATCCGCGACTGCGCCTCGGATCGATGATTTCGCGCTCGACTGACGGAGCCACCTACGACTCGATCGAGTTCGGCCCGACCCTCAACATCTTTGCCAGACGGTTTCTGCAACCGAGCATCGTCACGAATAACCAAGCGAAGAACAGCNTGCTGGTGTTTGGAATTGGCTACCGCTTCATAGCCGGAATCAATCAGGAGCCGGAGAACAGGATTGAGCTCGACTTCACCCCGCAATTTCCCTTGCCTTGGAGGATTCAGGCGGGCGACCGTAGCCGGGTCGACCTGCGATTCATCGAGGGCAGTGGATTCTCCTGGCGCTATCGTAATCGTCTGAACGTGCAACGAACATTCAGAATCCATCGCGTTGTGTTCTCACCTTATGCGCAAGCTGAGGTCTTCTACAGTAGCAGCACTGACAGCTGGAACAAGACGACGGTGCAAGTCGGAGCGGATTTCCCGTTCCGTAAGCGTCTCGACTTCGAACCTTACTATGAGCACGATAACAACATCGGCTCCACTCCTAATCAGGTCAACGCCTTTGGGCTGACAACATCGGTACACTTCTGATCTCGTTCTCGCGAACTGTAAGCTCCCCCAACAATGCAGGTGTCAGGACGCTAGAGGTTCTCGGCCGATGTAGTTGCTCATCGTCCGTTGAACAGCGACCCGCACCGGAAGCTAGTTCCGGAAGTTGTCCAGAAGTCCTCTCCTGGGAGAAATGCCGCTGACAACCACTTAGATTCCTGCCGAGCGACGAGCAATCGGGAAGTTGAGTGAGTTCTCAGGCCGGTTTAACCCTTTCTTTGGCAGACCTGCCAAAACCGCTATGAAGAACGGCCTAAGATCGGGTCACCGACGATTGCAACGCGCCGCTTGGTGCTACCGCAGACCCTTTGCAGCAGCCAACATCTCGTCCGCACGCGCTCGCACTCGAACGTCCTCCGTAAAATTGACCCAGCGCACCATCCCCGATGAGTCCACCAAGAACTCTGCTGGTCAGGCGATGTCATGCCCGTCCGGCCCGCCGCCCGCGTGCAGCAGATGGTAACGACGAATCACCTCCGCGTTCGGATCGGAAAGAACAGTGAACGTATAACCTGCCTTCCT
>JGI26339J46600_10000545_pt1 | contig 12851 bp, 8 predicted proteins | sample BogFormECP12_OM1_FD_46600 | JGI IMG/M metagenome (IMG submission 46600) | reverse complement strand
TGTCAACTAAATAATGCAAAGACCGACCTGCGGAAAATCGACGCTGGGGAGGAGTGGATTGAGACATCTCCAGGTGAAAATGTAGAAACTCCAGGGGGGCGCTTGCGCGCCCCCGTTCGGTCAGAAGCTGAACTGCAGCTGGCTTTGGAAGCGGTACTGAGTGGCTGCGCCCGCCTGGACGGGCACGAAGAAGTTGTGTTTAGGATTGTTGCTGCTGATTTCGTTCTGAATGAAGAACAGGTTCTGCCAGACCAAATATCGATTCAGCCCGACATCAACACGGAATTCGTGGGTGCGCATATTCACGCCGGTGGTGGATCCCATATAGTCGTCGGTAACTTCCGAGATCATAGAATTGGCTTCCTTCGCAGCATACCCGTAAAGCAGTCGCACGTCGCCTGCCTTACCGGTTCTGCCGAAGCTCGCCAGACCCTCCCAGGCGTTATTCAGGAAACCGGTGCCCACGTTGCGCGCGCCGTGAAACTCGATGTAGGCGGGCATCTCATGATTCCCCACCTTCCAGCCGTCGTAGCCAAGGCGGTACTTGAGATGAGCGACCTGGAAGTTGGCGGCGGCGAACATTGCCCCGCCTGCTGTCGTGGTGGCGGTGCCGGTGCCCGGGATGGGAAGGATGCTGCTCGTGCCGAACTGCGCGCCAATCACCACTGGCGCTCCTGCGGCCGTTGCCGCCAGGGCGATCTGGTTCGGATTGCGGTACCATTGCAAATCTCCTCCGAACTGGTGATGCCAGCCCGGCTTGAGGTCCGCATAGATGGCGAAACCCTGATGGAAGAGATCGGCGTCTTCCACCCTCTGGCCCGGCAAATAACCGGCGCTGAGGTAGACACAGCTTGCCGCCGGAGTCGCGGACGCACAACTTTTTGCCGAAGGCAGGGCCGGAACGTTGGGGTTGGTCAGGACATATTGTCCGCCCCGGAGTTCGATCCGCGTGACACCCAGGGGATTGGATCCGGTCGGGATCTTGAAGTTTTCCTGGAATCCGTCGAAACGAATATCTTCTTTAAACAGGAAGCGCGAATCATCGGCGAAGAGTTCAGGCACCCTGCCACCGAGGAGATCGACGTTCGAATTGGGGTGATAACTGGCCCAGGCCTCACCTATGAAGATGGGACCGCGGGTGGCAAAGCCGCCAAAGTCGGTGTTGTAAGTGAGGGGATTGTTGGCGGCGCCCGATGCCACCTGAAAGTGGAAATTAAACTGGTCGTTCAGGACCTTGTCGACATTGAATCTCATGCGGTAGTTGCCGCGCGAGTTCTGCTCCGCTGCGGCAAAGCTGTTGGAGGACCGGTCGAGGCTGTCAAACCGCATGCGGAAATCGCCGCTAAACCTGAATCCGGCCAGATTGGCAACGGTGGCGTCCACCGTCTTGCCCAACTGGTCCACTCGCTCGACGTAGGACCGCGTCGACTCCTGAGGAGCGGGATCGGGCACTCCCGGAACTGGCGGGCTGGCCGAATTTGCGGCCGGAATCACCGGAGCCAAGCTTGCCACAACTGGCGCCGGGCTTACGGCTGGAATCACCGGAGCCAGACTTGCCACTTGGCCCAAATTCGGCGTCGTGGGCGTTGGCACTGCTGCTCCTTGCACCGCGCGCTGTAAGAGCTGTTTTTGATCCTCGATAGCCTGGCGCAGCAAAGCGATCTGCTGCTGCTGAGCCGCCAGCAACTCGTCTTGCCGGTTCAGTCGTTCCTTGAGGGCTGCATCGTCATTCTGCGACTCGTTCCCGGAGGCGGGCTTTGCGCTCGGTGAGCCGGATTGGCCGGCAGGGCGAGTTGCGAGTGCCGGCTTGGCGGCTGTTCGCAGCGCGGTCTTCTTGGCGCCGGAATGAGCTTTCTGCGCCGCAGTTCTTAGGTTGTCGGTCGTGGGCTGATCGCTGGCTGCTAGCGCCAAGCTAAAAGGCACGCTGGCGGCCAGAATCACCGCTCCAGCCACGGAAATTGATCGAATGCGTAAGGTGGAAGCAAAACCTCTGTTCATAAATCGTCATCCCTCCTTCGAGATTTTTTGGACCTAAGGGTCCTCAACTCCGCCGAATGCACTTTGAGTTAGTCCATCAGTCCAATTTCACAACTATAGTCTATCGACTTTATAGAGTATTGGGAAGTCCTGACGAAGTCAATAAAAAAATAGAAACTCGGAAGAATGCTGACAACCAAGCAGGGGATTCGGCGGTCCGGATCAACCCGGGTCCGACTTCAGGCGGGGCCTGCTTTGAGGACGACGTTATCGGCCACCACGACCTCCTCACCTGTTATCGGCTCAGTCTGGCAAGACCTTTAGGGTATTTTGTCTTCCGACGCCGCGGGTTACCGACTTCAACGGACCCGCCGGGGCCTCGGGACCAGAACGCACCAACGTCGCCGTCGACAGCAACGCCTGGAAGCCAACGCAGGAAAAGGTTGCAGCAGATGGCCGTCTTCTTACCCTCGGTTGCGCTCGCCGTAACACAATCTTAACACCGCTGTCATGTGCCGTTAGCAGTGGGCTGTCAGTCTGATTATTAGCCGCCAGCGGAAGCTGCGACGGGGCCAGTCGTGGCGTAGCTTGCTTACGCCTTACGTTGATCACTCCGCGATCCATCAGGAGCACAGAAGGGGCCGGTTCCGGTCCACGGCATAGTCGGCCGGACTGGCAAAAACTCAGAGACACGAGGTGAAACTAATGCAAAAACTCAAACTGACATCATGGTCGCTGGTTGCCGTCATGCTTCTGGCAGCCGGCCTTGCCTTCAATACTAAGGCCGGGGCACAGGCGTCGGAGCCGCAATCGGTGAGTCCGACCGCCACCTCAGCGCCCAGCCCCAAAATTGACGAGGTCAAGGCACTCAAGGATCAGCTTGCCCTCCAACAGAAGCAGATTGACCAGCTTCAGAACGCCCTTGAGGAGCAAAAGCAACTCCTCCAGACGATCCAAATGAAACAGTCGGGGGCGACAGTCCAGGCCGCCTCCGTAAGCAGACCGAACGCCGCCAGCGACCAGAGCTCGCAGAGCCCGAATCTGGGTCAGGTGGCAAGTCTCACTCCGGTGATCCCAGCGGCAGTACCCGTGACTGCGCCGGCGCCGAGTCCCAATCCGCTGCACCCGCCGGCGGAAGAAGCGTCACCGCTTCAGTTTCACATCGGCGACGCCTATGTGACACCGGTTGGGTTCATGGATTTTACGAGTGTGTGGCGCAGCCATGATGGCGGAAGCGGTATCGGCACCAACTTCGGGAGCATACCGTACGGCGCCGTCTTTCAGAATAACCTCAGCGAGTTCCGCTTGAGCATGCAGAACTCTCGCGTGGGCTTCCGCGTGGATGCGTTGGTGAAAGGCGCGCACGTGATCGGCTACATGGAGTCAGACTTTCTTGGAAACAACGGAGGGAACGTAGCCGTGAGCAGCAATAGCAACACCCTGCGCTCGCGCTTATACTGGGTTGACGTCCAGAAGTCCAACTGGGAAGTACTGGGTGGCCAAACCTGGAGCTTGATCACTCCGGGTCGCAGCGGTATTTCGCCTTTGCCCAGCAACCTCTTTTACTCGCAGGATATCGATGTGAATTATCAAGCGGGCTTGGTTTGGGGGCGGATCCCGGAACTGCGAGTTGTTTACCACCCCTCGAACAAAGCTGCCTTCGCCATTGCTCTCGACAGTCCGGAGCAGTACGTCGGCGGCTCGGGGGGCGGCGGGACCGTTGTTTTTCCCTCCGCACTCTCCAGCGCTTATTCGAGTGAGCTGAATACCGGGGGTACGACCCTGGCCGTCCCGAATGTTGCTCCTGACGTGATTGCCAAATTGGCGGTCGATCCTTCCAGTAGGTTTCACTTCGAGGTGGGTGGACTCGAGCGCAACTTCAAGGTCTGGAATCCGACCACCACGACCGACTTCTCAGCGGCGGGTGGGGGTGGCTTCTTGAATTTGAATGTTGAACTGGCCAAGGGTTTCCGCCTCCTCACAAACAATTTCGTCAGCGACGGCGGCGGCCGATACATCTTCGGCGAAGCCCCGGACTTGATCGCTAAGGCCGACGGTAGCATCTCCCTTATCCACGCCGATTCTACGGTCTCGGGGTTCGAGTTCACGCAGAAGAACTCGCTGATCTATGCCTATTACGGCGGCATTTACATTGGGCGGAACGTTGCGATAGTCTCCACCAGCACCACCTCAGGCACACCGCCCGTGACGACCACCAAGCTAACGCCCGTTGGTTACGGATTCGCCGGCTCTGCCAGCGGACAGAACCGCGCTATCCAGGAGGCCACTTTCGGCTTCAACCAGACTCTCTGGAAGGATGCGAAGTACGGCGCACTGAACTTCATGGGCCAGTATTCCTATCTCACTCGCAATCCCTGGTCCGTCGCCACCGGTCAACCGCTTAACGCCAGTATAAACATGGTGTTCTTCAACTTGCGGTACACTTTGCCAGGCTCTGCTCCAACCCTGAAGTAGGCCGGTTGTGGGAAGCCAGGCACCAAACTCGTGCCAAGCGGAGGGCCGCACGTCGTAAATGATGCGCGGCCTTCTCGCCCAACTTGATTCCGTGGCTTGCGCTTCAGGCATCCATAAGGTATGATCAGGCTTCTAAGGAACCGATGGACCGTTCTTCGCTGGACCCCGAAATGAGTGATGTGAGTCGAGAGCCAGGGAAGGCAAAGGCCGCGCGGCGCGCTGCTCCGCGGGTGGCCGTCCTTCTGCTGCTTGCCGGCCTCGTCTCAGTGGCCACGCTCGCCAAGCACAGCTTTGCGCTCCCTCAGTCGAGCCCGTCACACTGGGTATCTCAAACCTGCAAGATGAGTGAGAGCCGGTGCGCAGGTTCGTCGCGCGTCACGGTTCTCCAGGTGGTTGCTACGATCCTCATTTGCAATCAGCCGAGCCCGACGGTGACCGCCTCTTTTGAGCGCGATCAGCCGCCGGCCCCCATTCCCGGTTTCTTCCGTCACACCGCGCTTCGAGGTCCTCCTTCCGTCTAGCTTTTCCCGTCCACAGTTCTTTGTTACCCAGGCGAGGCACAGGTGCCGAAGCCCTTAGCCAACCTTTGAACTGCGTGAAAGGCCCGACCAATCGGTGCCGCGTGGCGGGGATGGCGCGCAACTAATTTCAGAAACCAGAAGGAGGTCACGTGAAGCCCGCAATTCTGTTACCGTTCGTCCTCACGATGGCGATCGCTGCCCCGGTGCCCGTCGACGCCAGGATCAAAATCGCTACGGTCCCCGCGGAGTACAGACCGCATACCGGAGCCGAACGTATCCTGCCCGTCTCCATGGGGGATTTCTATTTCGAGGTCAACAAGGAGACGGGGCGGGCTCGGGTCGTGGTGGAATACACGATTCCCCATCAGGTGGACTATCGTTCCCAAGGAGATCTTGGCATACCGCCAACTTTGGCTCAGCTTCCAGGCTTGACCTATGATCCCGCCGCCAGCTCTGTCGTTTACGACGAGGGCGGAAAGAGGACAGTCTGCGCCCTGGTTCAAAAGACGAAAGGGCGCCAGACCTTGAGGGCAAAAAGTACCGGATCCTGCGTGGTTACGGCCAGCGTGGGTGAGCATACTCAAGATGATGGATTTAGCCTGCACCATTCTCGCGCTCTCGATGTTTATTTCGAAGTGCGTTGAGCAAGCGTTGTCGCAATGCTTCGCCGAGCGTGGATTCCGGACCTGATGTAGATAGACAGGATAAAACAGCCCTCAGCTCTCAGCCATCAGCTATCAGAAAGACAACCGGGCTTTCTTGCTGAAAGCTGAGAGCTGAAGGCTGATAGCTTTCTTCGAGTACTGGACTTTCTGGGGGCCATGGCATACCGATGGACTCGTCGCTGACTCCAGGGGAACTGGCGCTTCTCCGCCATCTCAACACTTGTCAAGTTGCAGACGCCATTGAAACGTTCGACGTACGGTTGCGCAACGAGGGATTCGTGGGCACGAGCGTCCGCTGCATGTTCCCCAAACTCCCTTCGGCGGTCGGCTACGCGGTCACCGCCCGCATCCGAACGTCCGAGCCGCCGATGAGGGGGAGCAGCTATCCCGACCGTACAGACTGGTGGAATTATTTGCTTACCATTCCTGCCCCGCGCGTGGTGGTGCTGGAGGACCTGGACCGGCGTCCCGGGCTGGGGTCTTGCGCCGGAGAGGTCCACGCCCACATCTTCAAGGCGCTCGGATGCGTGGCCTTGGTCACCAACGGCGCGGTGCGCGACTTGGAGGAAGTCGAGCAGCTAGGCTTTTCCTTTTTTGCGGCGAACGTTGCCGTGTCCCGAATCTACTTTCACACGATCGAATTCGGTATACCGGTCGAGATCGGCAACTTGAAGGTTCGGCCGGGCGATCTTCTGCACGGCGATCGTCACGGGGTGATCAGCATCCCGGCTTCCATAGCCGGCCAGATTCCGGCGGCCGCCGCAAGAGTGGCGGCGCTCGAACGCCGGGTGATCGACGTGGCCGATTCGGCCAAACCGACGCTCGAAGAGCTGCGCGAGGCCGTGCGGCAGTCCGTCGGAGAGGCCCGGTTTCGCCCCTGATCTCGGGGCCGGGGGGCGCAACCTCAGCGATGCGGCGACCCAAGTTTGATCCCTGAATGGAGCACTCACGATGACCAACAGCACAAACAGGCCAGCGACCTCCGGTAGGGGCAGGCCTCGTGCCTACCCTAGGGCTTGGCCCTTTGCTTCGGCGGGACGACCCCAAAGATTATCGCCACGGGATGTCGCCGCGACGATCCTGTTACTGGGCATTGTACTGGCGACACAGGGCTGCTCGCACGACGGAGCGCGCCCGGCCGACGCCGAAACCACCGCCAACCAGGTGGTGAACGTCGCAGTGACCAAGGTGGTGCGCGCCGACCTGGGACAGACGCTGCGCATCGCGGCGGAATTCCGTCCCTTTCAGGAAATCGAAGTTCACGCCAAGGTGTCGGGGTACGTGAAGCACATCGACGTGGACGTAGGAGACCGGGTGAGGAAAGGCCAAACGCTGGCGGTCCTGGAAGTGCCGGAACTTCAGGATGAACTGAACCAGGCGTCGGCCGCGATGCGGCAGAGCGATCAGCAGGTGGATCAGGCCCAACACGAACTGAAGCGCGCTCAGGCAGACTATACCGTGGCTCACCTGACCTATGGCCGCCTGGAAGGCGTGATGAAGACCCGCCCGGAACTCATCGCGCAGCAGGACGTGGACGATGCGGAAGGGAAGGATCAAGCCGCGGAGGCCCATGTAGAAGCAGCGAAGTCCGGCTTGGCTGCGGCTCAAGAGCATCGGAGCGAAGCCACGGCCAATCGCGCCCGGGTCCAGGCCCTGTTCGACTACACCAAAATCACCGCTCCCTTCGACGGCGTGGTGACTGCGCGCTATGCCGACACGGGCGCCATGGTGGCGGCGGGTACGTCGTCGGAACAACAAGCGCTTCCGGTGGTGAAGCTCTCCCAGAACGGATTGTTGCGCCTCGATATCCCGGTGCCGGAGGCGGATGTGCCTGCCATACATCTGGGGAAAACCGTCAGCGTGGAAGTGCAGGCTTTGAACCGGACCTTTGAGGGCGTCGTCGCCCGGTTTGCCGACAAAGTGGACGACGCTACCCGCACCATGGTGACCGAGGTCGATGTGCCCAACCCGAAGCTGGAGCTGGTGCCGGGCATGTACGCCTATGTTTCTTTCCCGGTCACGGCGACGAAGAACGCGCTGGCGGTCCCGATCCAAGCGGTCTCGCGAGAGGGGAACAAGGCTACCGCGTATCGCGTCGGCGGCGACAACCGGATCGAGGTGGTGCCGGTCACGGTTGGCCTGGAGACCAGCAATCGGCTACAGATCGTTTCCGGGCTTGCGGAGGGTGACCAAGTGGTGGTCGGTAACACCAGCCAGTTGCGGCAAGGTCAGGTGGTAGCGCCGAAGCCGGTGGAACTGTCGGACATGGAGGGAGGCCGCTAAATGTCGCGCTTCGCGATTCGCAATCCTTATTTCATCGTCGTGCTTTGTCTCTTCGTGGTGGTGATCGGTCTCACTAGCCTGGTCCGCATGCCGGTGGATCTGTTTCCCGTCATCAATATTCCGGAAGTCGTGGTGGCAACGTTTTACAGCGGTATGCCTCCGGAGGAGATGGAAGGCAACATCACCGGGCGCTTCGAACGCTTCTTCACCCTGGGAGCCGGCATCGATCACATGGAATCCCGCTCGCTGGAAGGAGTCAGCATCATCAAGATCGTCTTTCAGCCGGGCACCAACGCCGATTCCGACGCCACGGAAATCTCCAATCTTGCCATGGCCGACCTGGGGCGCCTGCCCAAGGGCACGTTGCCGCCGGTGGTGATGAAGTTTGACGCCTCCAGCCTGCCGGTGTGCCTGGTGACTCTGAAGGGGGAGGGGCTTTCCGAGTCCCAGCTTCGCGACACCGGTCAATACGCGGTCCGCGACCAGTTGGCGACCGCGTACGGGGCCTCGGTGCCTCCCCCGTTCGGCGGCAAGTATCGCCAGATCATGGTCTATGTCGATCCCCTGAAGCTCCACGCGCACGGCATGAGCGTGATGGACGTGGTGGACGCGGTCAACAACTCCAACCTGATTCTGCCGGCCGGCGACGCCAAGATCGGTCCCTACGACTACGACATCTACACCAATAGTGAGATCGAGCACGTGCCCGACCTGAACCAGATTCCCATCAAGAGCGTCGGCAACCAGTACGTGACGGTGGCGGATATCGGTTCCGCCAAGGATGCCTCCACCATCCAGCTCGGCATCGTTCGCGTCGGCGGGCAGCGATCGGTCTTTCTCCCCGTCATGAAGCAGGGAGGCAACACCAACACCATCGCCGTCGTGGACGCCGTCAAGTCCACGCTGCAGCACCTGGTCGATGTGCCAAAGCAGCTTGTGCCCAGCGTGGTGTTCGATCAATCGGAGTTCGTCAAGAAGGCCATCAACACGCTGCTTCACGAAGGCGCCACCGGACTGCTGCTGACCGGGCTGATGGTGCTTCTGTTCCTGGGCAGCCTGCGCGGGACGGCGGCTGTCTTTCTCTCCATTCCGCTCTCCGCCCTGGCGGCGATCATGGCCCTCTATTTCGGCGGCAGCACCATCAACAGCATGGTGTTGGCCGGCCTCGCGATCGTTTTTTCCCGCCTCATCGATAATTCGGTGATCGTGTTGGAAAACATATTCCGGCATATGGAACTCGGGGAGCCACCGGAGGTGGCCGCAGAAAAAGGTGGGCAAGAGGTCACCATGGCCGTCCTGGCGGCCACCATCGCCAGCGCGGTCGTCTTCTTTCCGGTGACCTTCCTTTACGGAGTCAGTCGATTCCTTTTCTCGGCGCTCGCGCTCGCCGTGGTCCTGGCCCTGTTTGCCTCCTACTTCATCGCCATGACGGTGGTTCCCCTGTTCTGTGCCAAGCTGATCAAGGCGCCTCACCACCAGGCAGAGCCAGAGCCCGCTGGGGCGGGCTCCGAGGAGGCGTTATCCCCGGGCGACCAGCCTCACGCGTCGCGGGCATCACGTCTATCGGTGGGGGCTCGCTTCAACGCCGCCTTCAACGCGAGATTCCACCGTATGTTGGACTGGTATGAGGCCACCGTGGACCGGTCCCTGCTACGACCGTGGCTGGTGGTCGGCGGCATCCTGGGTGTTTTTGTGCTGAGCTTGCTCATCGGTCCGCTGCTCGGAGTCGCATTCTTCCCTCGCAGCGATGCCGGCCAGTTCGTCATCACCATGAAGGCTCCCAGCGGTACGCGCGTCGAGCTGACGGAAAAGCTGGTGGCGAGGGTTGAAGGCATCGTTCGCCAGGTGGTGAGACCGCAGGACCTCCGCCTCATCGTTTCCAACCTGGGAGTGGTCCCCGATTTCACTTCCATTTACACCTCCAACTCCGGGCCCCACACGGCCACCATCCAGGTGGCGCTCACTGACGAGCACAAGATCGGCAGCTACGACTACATGGATCGGGTGCGCCGGCGCCTGGCCGAGGAGATGCCGGAGATCAGCACCTTCTTCCAGTCGGGAGGCTTGCAGGACGCCGTCTTGAACCAGGGTCTTCCCGCGCCCATCGACTTGCAGGTGAGCGGCCAGGACCTCGAGTCTACTTATGGGGTCGCCACCGACCTCGCCCGCCAGATTCGCGGCGTGCCCGGCGTGAGCGACGTCTACATTCCGCAGGATATCGACTACCCCGCCTTACAGCTTCAGGTTGACCGCGTGCGCGCCGGAGAACTCGGCCTCAGTCAGAAAGAAGTGGTGGACAACGTCATCACCGCGCTGACCTCCAACCAGATGATCGCGCCCAGCTACTGGATCGACCCGCGCACGGGCAACGACTACTTCCTTACCGTCCAGTATCCGGAAAGCGACATCAACAGCATGTTCTCGCTGAAAGCCATTCCCATCCGCTCTCCGGCATCGAAAGATCCGGCCTTTCTTGACCAGGTGGCCAGCGTAAAGAACTTCAAAGCGCCGACGGAGGTGGACCACTACCAGATCCAGCGGGTGATCGATGTCTACGTCACTCCCGCCACTGAGGACCTGGGCCGGGTAGCCGGCGCCATCGACAAGATCATGGCGGGAACTCACCTTCGCGAGGGCGTGGGTCTGGTGATGCGCGGCATGGTGCAAGGCATGCGCCAGTCGTTTTCGAGCTTTGGGTTTGGGCTGATCCTGGCCCTGGCCCTTCTTTACCTGGTGTTGGTGGCCCAGTTCCGCTCCTTCATCGACCCCTTCCTGATTCTGCTCGCCGTCCCCACCGGAATCACCGGCGTGCTGGTGTTCCTCTGGGTCACCGGAACCACCATCAATGTGATGTCGCTGATGGGCGTGGTGATGATGGTGGGTATCGTGACTTCCAACAGCATTTTGATCGTGGAGTTCGCCCACCACCTCGAAGCGGAGATGTCCGTGCGCGACGCGGTGGTGACGAGCTGCCGCATCCGCCTGCGCCCGATCCTGATGACCTCGCTCGCCACGCTCTTTGGGCTGATTCCCATGGCGCTGAAACTGGAGACCGGCAGCGAGGCCTACGCCTCATTGGGACGGGCCATTATCGGCGGCCTTACCGTTTCCGTCGCCCTCACGGTGTTCATCGTTCCCGCGGCGTATCTTCTTGTGTATCGCAACCGCAAGGGCCACAACAACCCGCCCGCTCAAGCGGTGGAGGCGCAATGACCGAGCGAAGCTCACGCATCTTCCTGATCGCGCGTCTGGTAGCGGTTTTGGGCTTGTTCGGTGCCCGCCTCGGGTTCGCCCAGGCGTCCTCGAACCCGGCGCCGCAGGCGTTGACCCTGAAACAGGCGGAAGAGATCGCCTTGAAAGGTCACCCTCAGGTGCAAGCCGCGCAATTAAGCGCGCTCGCCGCCGGGCAAGTGGTGACCGAAACGAAGTCCGCCTACTACCCGTTCACCTACGGCAGCCTCACCGGCGCGGGGGCCGAGAGCGCCAGCCGCATTGCCGCCGGCGTTTTGAACAATCCCATCATCTACAACCGCTACGCGAACGGCGTCACCGTGAACCAGCTCGTCACCGACTTCGGCCGCACTTCCAACCTCGTCGCCAGCTCGCGCTTTCACGCGCAGGCGGAACAACAGAATGCCCAGGCGACGCGCGAGGACGTGCTGCTATCGGTGGACTACGCTTACTACCAGGCCCTGCGCGCGCAGGCCCTGCTCACGGTGGCTGACGAAACCGTCAAGGAGCGCCAGTTAGTGGCCGACCAAGTGAGCGAACTCGCCAAGAATAGGTTGAAATCCGGCCTTGACGTAAGCTTTGCCAACGTCAACCTGGAGCAGGCCAAGCTGACCTTGGTGAGCGCCCGCAACGACGTCAGCGCGGCCTTCGCGCAACTTTCCACTGCCCTGGGCTACCAGGACAACCGCACCTATTCGCTGGCGGAAGAGCCGATGCCGGGCGCGCCTCCTCCGGACGCGTCGGACCTGGTGGCCCAGGCCATTCAAGGCCGGCCGGAGCTGGCCAGCCTGCGCTACGCGAGCGAGTCGGCCCGCCGGTTCGCCAAGGCCGAGCGGGATCTCTGGCTCCCCTCCGTCAGTTTTGCCGGGGCGGCGGGCGTGACTCCCTGGCATCAAGAGCAGTTGACCGACCGCTACGCGGCCGCCGGTTTGAACGTCAACATCCCCATCTTTAATGGACGCCTCTATTCGGCGCGCGCCGCCGAAGCGCGACTGCGAGCTGAGGCAGCGGACGAGAACCTTCGCGATGAGGCCGACCGGGTGGCGCGCGACGTGAGACTGGCTTGGCTGAATGCCAACACGGCCTACCAGCGTCTCGGCCTGACCGCCCAACTTCTCGACGAAGCCTCCCAGGCCCTCGACCTCGCCCAGACTCGATACAAGCTGGGCCTGGGCTCGATTGTCGAGCTCAGCCAGGCCCAATTGAACCAGACCCAGGCCCAGACGGAAAACGCCGGCGCCAAATACGACTACCAGATCAGCCGCGCCGACCTCGACTACCAGACAGGGGTCCTGCACTGAGAGCGGAGGACTGAGGATTTCCTTCCGAATCATGAATCTGCAAAGGCCAAGGCATCCGGGATCTCAAGGGCGGAGCTCTTGCCTGGTTTGGACTGCCCACCGGAGAATCCATTTTGTGGAACTTCAACTATGGGAATTCGTAGCACCGCTGATCCAATTCAAGTCACTACAGTTAACAATCTATGAATTCACCCATGATTTCATTGGCCTGGGTCGAAACAGTCAGAATTGGTCCATTTCGTGCTCAGCTGATTACGGCGGTTTGGCGGCACCGGCCTGACGTTTCGTCCCGATTGGATGACGTCATAGCCCCTGCCGGACGGGTAAGAGCCTGATTTTGGGCCGTAAGCACCTGAAGGTAATGAGTTCGCGGTTGTTTTTCTAATTGCCCTTCAGTG
>JGI26339J46600_10000544_pt1 | contig 12853 bp, 10 predicted proteins | sample BogFormECP12_OM1_FD_46600 | JGI IMG/M metagenome (IMG submission 46600) | reverse complement strand
TTCGGCCTCGCCGGAACCCTCACGCGCGGCATCGTCAGTTCCATCCGCCAGGTGCAGGAGCCAGACGGCCTGGTCATCGAAGAAGCCATTCAGACCGACGCCGCCATCAACCCCGGCAACTCCGGCGGCCCGCTGCTCAACTGGCACGGCCAAGTCATCGGCATCAACACCATGATCGCCTCCAGCGTCGGACAGAGCGCCGGCATAGGCTTCGCCATCCCCATCAACACCGCCAAAGCTGTGGTCAACGATCTGGTCACGCTCGGACGCGTGCGCCGTCCCGCGCTCGGCGTTCGCACCATCCCCATCGATCCCGAAATCGCCAACGAACTGAGCCTGGCCGCCGACTACGGACTCCTCATCGTGCAAGCCGTTCCCGGAGGCTCCGCCGATCGCGCCGGATTGCGCGGCGGCACCGAACGCGCCTACCTCGGTAACATTCCCATCATGATCGGTGGAGATTTAATCGTCGCCATCGATGGAGAAAAAATCGAAAGTCAACAGACCCTCGCCCAGATCATGAACAAACACCGCGCCGGCGACACCGTGAAAGTGACCATTTTCCGCGGCAAGAAACAGCTGGAAGTGTCGGTGGTGCTGGGAGAGGCCAGAGACCAGGTGTAGCCAGGCAGGTGTAGTAGTTTGTGTGGCGCGGGCGCCCCCGCCCGCGCGCATTTGCTTGGTTTCGATGGGAGCACCGCTCCCGCGCTATCATCTCCTCCATGCCCGACGTCGAATGGATCCGCAAACTCTGTCTCTCCCTCCCAAACGTAACCGAAGGCATGCCGTGGGGCGACGATCTGTGCTTCAAAGTCCGCGGCAAAATCTTCACCGGCATGGTCCTCTCGGATGGCCGGTTCCCACGCATCACCCTGAAATGCGCGCCGGAAACATTCCACGAGCTGCTGGAGATCGAAGGCATCTNCCCCGCGCCCTACGTCGGACGCTACAAGTGGGTGATGCTCGCCAACTCCAACGTGCTGCCAGCTAATGAGCTCGAATCCCTCATTCGCCAGTCGTACGAGATAGTCGCAGCCAAAGCGCCAAAGAGGCAGCCTGCACGCAAAAAAGTGCCACGTAAACGCAACACGAAGTAACCAGTCCTTCCCCTGTGCACCCCAGTGCCCCCTGTGGTGAAAGCTTTTTCCCAGCGCCCTCCGCGTCTCGGCGGTGAACCCGGTTTGACTCGCCGCAACCCGCTAGGCTAGCCTCGTACTTTCACCGCCCATCCATGCGCATTCAACGTAGGTTCCTGATCCTCTGCAGCCTGTGTGTTCTACTCGCCGCGACCGTTGCGGCCGCGCCGTTGCGCCCCACGCATGCTCCGCACGCCATCGTCACCAGCGTGCACGAGCTTGCCTCGCGNGCNGGCGTCGAAGTGCTGCGTTCCGGAGGCAATGCGGTCGATGCCGCCGTCGCCACCGGCTTCGCGCTCGCCGTCGTCCATCCTCAAGCCGGAAATCTCGGCGGAGGCGGCTTCCTTCTTCTCCGCACCGCCAACGGCGAAACTCACTTCATCGACTTCCGCGAAAAAGCGCCCGCCGCGGCCACGGAAAACATGTATCTGGACGCCCAGGGCAATGTCATCCCAGACTCCAGCAAAGATTCGAGCGTAGTCGGATACAAATCCATCGGCGTCCCCGGCTCCGTAGCCGGCCTGGTTTACGCGGAAAAGAAATACGGCAAGCTGTCGCTGGAAAAAGTAATCGCTCCCGCCATCAAGCTCGCCCGCGATGGCTTCCCGCTCGCCTACGAAGACACGCAAGAGCTAAGAGACGATGAGTACCTCGCCCAGTTTCCCGAGTCCAAACGCATTTTCCAGCGCGACGGAAACTACTATCAGGCCGGAGAACTATTCAAGCAGCCCGACCTGGCTCGCACGCTTGAACGCATCGCCAAGGACCCCGACGACTTCTACCGCGGCGCCATGGCCCGTGAACTGGCCGCGGCCGTCCACAAGGGCGGAGGCCTGATCACGGCCGCCGACCTTGCCGCCTACGAAGTCAAAGAGCGCGAGCCCATTCGCGGCTCCTATCGCGGCTACGACATTATCAGCGCTCCGCCGCCATCTTCCGGCGGAGTCGCGCTCGTCGAAATCCTCAATATCCTCGAAGGCTTCGACCTCGCGAAGCTCGGTAACCGCTCCTCCGACGCCATCCACCTTGAAGCCGAAGCATTCCGCCGCGCCTTTTACGATCGTGCCGATTTCATGGGCGATCCCGACTTTGCCAAAGTTCCCGTCGCGCAGCTGATCGACAAAAAGTACGCTGCCGCATGGCGCGACTCCATCGACCCCAACCACGCCAGCGTGAGCAAGGACCTGACGCGCCCGTCGATCTTCAATGAACTGGAGCGTGTAGCCCAGTCGCGCCTCACAGCCATTCGCGAACCGGAAAACACCACCCACTATTCTGTAGTCGATGCCGAAGGCAATGCCGTCGCCGTAACCACCACGCTCAACGACTCCTTCGGTTCCCGCGTCACCGCCGAAGGCCTGGGCTTCCTGCTCAACGACGAAATGGACGACTTCGCCGCCAAACAAGACGTCCCCAATGCCTACGGACTCATTCAGGGCCCCGCCAACGCCGTCGGCCCGGGCAAGCGCCCGCTCTCCGCGATGACGCCGACCATTGTGCTCAAAGACGGCAAGCTCTTCCTCGTTCTCGGCTCGCCCGGCGGCCCCACCATCATTACCACTGTCGCCAACGTGCTCATCGGCGTCGTCGATTTCTCGCTCGATATTGAGGAAGCCGTCAACGTGCCCAGGTTTCATCATCAGTGGCGCCCCGATCAGATTCTCGTCGAAGACCGCCTCTCTCCCGATACAATGAATGGACTGCGTTCCAAAGGACACAAGCTGAAGGTCGAGCATTTCTGGGGAGACGGTGAGTGCATCATGGTTGACCCCAAAACCGGCGAGCGCCTCGGCGCCAGCGACGGACGCAACAACGGGAAGGCGGTAGGTTACTGATGCTGAGGGCGGTATCGACGTACGTCTATGTGAAGGAACGGCTCCATCCGGGCTTGCTCGACGAGCTCGTCAAGGCGGGAGCCCAGTCGATCGAAATCTTCGCCGCCCGGCAGCACTTCGACTACGCCAATCGCAAGCAGCATGTCCGCGAAATTGCCGACTGGTTCCGCTCCACCGGCATTCCACTCAATTCCGTCCACGCCCCTTTGTACTCCGACTATGAGTGGGGACGCGCCGGTTCGCCGCCCGTCAACATCGCCTCCACCGACCGCGCCCACCGAATCGATGCCATGGACGAGATCAAACGCGCCCTTGAAATCGCCGAGCAGATCCCGTTCCGCTTTCTCGTGCAGCACATCGGCAATCCCAACGAAGCCTTTGACGAAAAGAAATTCGAAAACGCCATGACTTCCGTCGAGCACCTGCGCGCCTTCGCCAAACCGCTCGGCGTCAGAGTGCTCGTGGAAAATATTCCCAACGAACTTTCCACGCCCGGGCGCCTCGTCGAGTTCATCAAAACCATGCATTTCGACGACATCGGCGTCTGCTTCGATTGCGGGCACTCGCACATGATGGAAGGAATTCCCGAAGGCTTCGCCATCTTGAAGAACCACATCTGCTCGACCCACGTGCACGACAACAATAAGGATAAAGACTCGCACCTCTGGCCCGGCGGCGGATCGATCGACTGGAAACAGACCATGGAATTGCTGCGCACCGCACCGCAAACGCCGCCCCTGTTGCTGGAAATCGACGGCGAAGAAAAGAAGAGCCCCAGCGAAGAAGTCAGCGCAACCTTCCGCAAACTGGAAGATTCGTAAGAGCGAGGGCAGAGGTCAGAGGTCAGAGGTCAGATTGCAGAGGTTTACCCCCCAGCAGGTTTTACCTCTGCAATCTGACCTCTCACCTCTGACCTCTGCTAGTTGCCTGAATGTCAAAATCCTAATTTTATGTCCGCACCCATCAGCACCATCGCACAAATCGGCGCCCACGAAGGCCAGTCCGTCACTATCCGCGGATGGCTCTACAACCTCCGCGAAAGCGGCAAGCTTCTCTTCCCCCAATTTCGCGACGGCTCCGGCGTCATCCAGGGCGTAGTCCCGAAGAACGCGGTTCCGCCGGAAGTCTTCGACGCCATCAAGGGCCTCACCCAGGAATCCAGCGTCATCGTCGAAGGCAAGGTCCGCGCCGATAAGCGCGCCCCTGGCGGCTATGAACTCGACGTCTCGAACGTCCAGGTCGTGCAGCGCGTGCCCGAGTCGACTCCCTACCCCATCACTCCCAAAGACCACGGCGTCGAATTCTTAATGGAGCACCGCCATCTTTGGCTGCGCTCGCAGCGCCAGGCGTCCATCCTGCGCGTGCGCGCCGAAATCATTCGCGCCGCGCGCGATTTCTTCGACACCAACGGATTCACGCTCACCGACCCGCCCATCCTCACGCCCGCTGCCTGCGAAGGGACCTCTACGCTCTTTCCCGTGGACTATTTCGAAGAGCAGGCTTACCTCACGCAGTCCGGCCAGCTTTACATCGAAGCCACTGCCATGGCGCTCGGCAAGGTCTATTCGTTCGGTCCAACCTTCCGCGCCGAAAAATCGAAGACCCGCCGCCATCTCACTGAATTTTGGATGGTCGAGCCTGAAATCGCCTATGGCACGCTCGACGACCTGATGGAACTCGCCGAAGGCTTGCTGACCTTCTTGGTTAAACGATGTCTGGAGCACCGCCGCCCCGACCTCGAAACCATCGGCCGCGATCTTACAAAGCTCGAGAAAATCGAAGCGCCCTTCCCGCGCATCGCCTACGACGAAGCCGTCACGAAATTGCAGGAAGGCCACTCTCAAGGCGTGCTCGAAAATAAATTCGAGTGGGGCGGAGACCTCGGGTCGCCCGACGAAACCTATCTCTCGTCGTTGTACGACCGGCCCGTCATGGTCCATCGCTACCCGGCCAGCGTGAAAGCGTTTTACATGGAACCCGATCCCCAGCACCCTGAACTCGCCCTCTGTGTGGACGTGTTAGCCCCCGAAGGATACGGCGAAATCATCGGGGGATCGCAGCGCATGGCCTCCCACGACTTGTTACTCCAGCGCATTCGCGAGCACAATCTGCCCGAAGAAGCCTTCAAGTGGTATCTTGATCTCCGCAAATACGGCAGTGTTCCTCACTCCGGCTTCGGAATGGGCATCGAGCGCGCCGTAGCCTGGATCTGCGGCTTGGAGCACGTGCGCGAGACCATCCCCTTCCCGCGCATGCTGCATCGGCTGTACCCGTAGTTCTCAGTTCTGTGCCCAGTTCTCAGTAAGTTTTCGATAATGCGAACCGGGTCTAACTGAGAACTGGGAACTGAGAACTGACTTATGGCTCAACGAAGCACGACCTACAGCAGCATCACCCCGCGCCAGATCCGGGTGATCGGCGTTCCTCTTGACCTCGGCCAATCCCGCCGCGGCGTTGACATGGGTCCTTCCGCCGTCCGCGTCGCCGGACTCGAAGCCCGCCTCGAAGCCATTGGGCACATTGTCGAAGACGCCGGGAACATCGCCGTAGCCATCCCCGAGCAGAAAAAAGAAGGCGCGGCCAACTCCAAATACCTCAAGGAAATCACCGCCACGTGTACCAAGAGCGCCGACCTGGTGTTGAAGACGCTCGAAGCCGGCAAAGTTCCTCTCGTCCTGGGCGGCGATCACTCCGTCGCGGTGGGTACGGTGTCAGGCGTGGCCGAGTTTTTCCGCCGCAAGAACCAGAAGATCGGCCTGCTCTGGATCGACGCGCACACCGACATGAACACGCCTGACTCTTCCCCCAGCGGCAACGTCCACGGCATGCCGCTCGCCGCGCTCATGGGCCTTCCTCCCGTCGAACTGGGCAAGATCTACGACTTCTCGCCCAAAGTGCAACCGGAAAATTGCGTGCTCGTCGGCATCCGCGACGTCGACAACTTTGAAAAGGAAAACATCCGCAAATCCGGAGTCGAAGTTTTCACCATGCGCGACATCGACGAACGCGGCATGCGCGCCGTCATGGAGGAGGCCCTCCGCATGGCCGGACGCGGTACCGCCGGCTATCACGTCTCGCTCGACATGGATTGGATCGATCCCGAAGACGCGCCCGGCGTCGGCACTCCAGTCTGGGGCGGCGCCACCTATCGCGAAGCGCATCTTGCCATGGAAATCATTTCCGACCATGGACGCATGACGAGCTTCGAAATCGTGGAAGTGAATCCCGTCATCGACGAGCACAACCAGACCGCCGACTTAGCCGTGGAGCTGGCGCTCTCGGCGTTTGGAAAAAAGATTTTATAGAGGGCTGTCGAAAACCCCTATGAAGTTGTCATCCCGAGCAACGCCAGGGATCTGCAGTCCCGAGCAAGCTGCTGATCCCTCGCTTTGCTCGGGATGACAATGCTAGGAGAGTTACCCGGTGGAACTTCACACTACTGCACGTCCGAAACTTTGCCGTTAATAAACGTTACCTTGATGTCCTTGTAGACATAGATCTGCTTGGCGCCAAGATTGACGATCTTGTCCGGCTGGCCGATCGCGGCTTTCACTTGATCGGGGGTTTGCCCTTTTTCTATCTGCTGCGGCTCCGGCGGGGGCGCTTGTTGTTGCGCTTGTCCTCCACCTCCACCGCCCTGGTTGTTCCCTTGCTGATCGTTGCCGCCACCCTGCTGCCCGCCGCCCTGATCGCCGCCGCTGTCATCGATGGCGAGGAGTCCGGCGATCGTATCTTCTACTTGTGATGGGTTGGCAGTGGCCAGCGATCCTTTGGCGAACTGGAAAACCACGTCGGCCTTGAAGAACGTAGGGGGATCGACGTTGTTACAGGAATCGCAGTCGACGATGCCGATGACCACCTGGTCTTTCGGCAAATTGACGGATATCCTGGCGGGATATACTTTTGTGCCCACCTGGAACAACTGGGTCGTTTGCTGCTTCCCAAATTTTCCCATGAGGCCACCCCTTGCCCCCATCATCAGGGCGCTCGGAGAGTGCACTGTTCCGTCCTGGTAGTGGGTGGCAACAGGCTGATCCCCGTAAGGCACGCCGAGGATTCCACCCTTCTTGATGACCAGGATGGTGCCCTGTTCCACTACGGCAGCTCCGCCCGAATCTGCACCCATCTTCACCAGCGTATATTGCGCTTTGAGTTGATCTTCAAGAGGAACCTGCGCAACCACCAGGCAGGGCGTGATTCCGACAACAATCAAAGCGACACCCAGAACGGCCATCTCGATTTTCTGACGCATTGCAACCTTCCTCCTGTGAAGCTGCTGCTCCCATTCTGCAGTGGGCAGGAGCTTCTTTTATGGTTTTCTCTTTTTGCTGGAAGAAGCAGGGAGCGTCGCCTTGATCGTACGACGCCCCCGCCCTTACTGATTGTTTAGCATTTCAGTTCGGCTGCTTGGCTTCCGCTTCCGCCTGGTCGGCATCCTTTCGCTGCTGTTCCAGATCGCTGCTTACGCTCGTGTCTGGCGAAGGTGGTGGGACTTCACCAGCCTGGGTCTTAGTATCGGGAGCGGCCGGTAGGCCGTTCTTACCCTGCTTCTCGGCCAACTCCTTAAGCCCGGCATCCATTTGGATCCGCAGTTGATTGTGCATCTCTTGCAGGTCGTCGGCGGAGACTCCGACGGTTGCACCGACCGCACACTCATCCTTCTTGCTGCTCTTGACGGTGGCGTCGACCATGTTGTCATCGTCCGGCTTGTCGCCGGTACGGTAGACGACATCGCCAGGAGTAAGCGCGCATTCCACGCCATCCGACGTGGTCAGATCTTCGTCGTTGGCTACCACGAAGATGCGAATTTTGGGATTGAGCGCCGGTGGCAACTGGTCCCCACTAGGGGTATCTTTCAGACCGTTCGCCGCTGCGTCTTTTTCCGCCGCGATCTCGTTCTTCATTTCGTCGGCAATCGCCTGCTTCACCTCAGGACTGAGTCCCGTTGCACCGCCCTTCGCTGCCGCCGGCGCTCCACCACCCAACATGTAGGCACCATAGGTAGCCTGGAGGTTCGCGGCAACCAGCGGATCGGTCGACCATAACGCAGCGATTTCATCCGCCGTAGCATTTTGAATCGCCGGTGGAATGAGTTCCCCGTTGTTGTCGCCCGCCTCTTGCTGCGCCGCATAAGCAGCTTGCAAGTGCGCCGCAATCAAATAATCCGTCAGCCAAAATGCAGCCGTCGGATACACCGGATACGGTGCGAAGTAAGGACCGTAGTAGCCATACCACGGCGCCCCGCCCCAACCCCATCCGTAATAAACCGGCGCGGGCCACGGATTGTAAGCCCATCCGTAGTATGCCGGACCATAGTAATAGCCGGGAGCGTAACCGTAATAATAACGGCCACCCCAGCCGTAGTTGCGATACCCATACGCGTAGTAATGTCCGCCCCTATAGTAGGTTCGCTGGGAATACTCCCGGCCGCCGTGGCGATAGTAGGCGCGCTGGCTGTATCCCCCGTGTCTTCCGTAGCTCACGACTCGTCGCCCGTTGTGCATGCTCTCAACTCGCCGCCCGCCGTGCATCCCATGATTGATCGTCATCCCGTGAGTTTGGATCGACCGCACCTGGCCATTCTTGCGGAAAGTCGCGCTCCCGCCGTTCTTCATGGCAACCGTCTTGCTTCCTGCCGGCTGATGTCGGCCGGCGTTTGCTGGGCCACCCCGGCCGGCGTTTGCTGGACCACCCTTGCCGGCGTTTGCTGGACCACCCCGGCCGGCGTTCGCTGGACCACCCTTGCCGGCGTTCGCTGGACCACCCTTGCCNGCGTTTGCTGGGCCACCCCTGCCGGCGTTTGCTGGGCCACCCTTGCCGGCGTTCGCTGGACCACCCTTGCCGGCGTTTGCTGGGCCACCCTTGCCGGCGTTCGCTGGACCACCCTTGTTGGCGTTCGCGCTACCAGGCCCGCGATTGTTCCCACTCACGCCGGGCCCGCGATTGCTCCCACTCACGCCGGGCCCGCGATTGTTCGCGCCGCCGGGCCGCTGCGCGCCACTGGGACCTCCGCCCGGGTGCTGCGCTGGGGCTGCGTGCGGCGCGCTCGCTGGCCTGCTCGCCGCCTTCGGAGCGGATGCCTTGGGCGCGCTCGGCTTTGGCGGCGAAGCAACTGCGGTTACGGTCAGAAGAACAAACAAGACCAACCATTTCGGCAGGGCATTCTTTCCTCGGTTGCTCGAATTCATAGCCTCTCCTGTAAGATGCGAAGCTCTTTCCCGATAAATCCACCAGCAGGAAACATCAGCGGCCCCACAAAGTTCATCCAGCCCGCAATCTCGCTCATGGATTTCTTCGACAGATCTTCTGGGTCCGAGTGCCATGGGGGAAGGGCCGGGCACTGGCCTTCTAAACATCGCCAATTTCACACCTGTTTCATCACCGGTGTCAAGCGAACCTTGCTAAATTTACATTTTGTCATCCTGAACGCATCGAGGGACACGCTTTTCCACGCGTGGACCTCCCAGAGTTCTCGCCCGACTCTCATCAAGTTTGCATCGAACGCTTGGATGTTATTTAGCACCTTAATAATCTTTAATTTTTAGCACTTGCTTGCCATTTACAAAAAGGTCCCGCAGTGAGCATCATGTGCAAAAGTCTTTGCCCCTCCGATTTGGGTCTCGACTATCACAGTGGTTGAAGTACGCCGCAGCGGCTGGACTCCTGAGAGGGCGGATGCTTGGGTGTGCAGACTCCTGGCGCGCTGTCAGCCACGGCCCTGATGGTTGAGGCTTGGAGGATTCGCACGGTGAGCTTGCTCTGTTAAAGGCAGGTGAGGTTGGGGGTCTCGTCATTGCAAAGAACATCACAGGAGAAGAGTTCTTGTTCCAGAGTAGCGCCTTACCAACCTCATGGTCACCTCTAAGAGTAACCACGGTAATTGAGGAGTGTTCCGTAGTGTGCCGATAGGACTTTATGGATAGCAATGTTGGCGCATTGGCACATTCGGTTAGCACTCCTGGCTTTGTTTACATTGCCTTCCGTTTTGGCTGCCGAAGAGGCGAGCGATGCCTCGGACGTGCCTACGTATCGCAGCTCCGTCTCTGAAGTCCGGGTTACATTCTTCGCCACCGACGAGAGCAATCATCCGGTCGCAGCCCTGACGAAGTCGGACTTTGCGGTCGTGGACAACGAACGTGTGGTGCGCAATTTCCGGAGCTTCATGCATACGGATGAAACCGCGCTCGACGTGGTTGCGCTGGTTGACTTGAGCGGATCGGTAGCGCCGCGCTTTCGAGTTTCCATGAGCGATGTGCTGCAACTGGTTGCGCGGGAGCAGTCGATCCTGGATGACAACATCGCCGTGCTGTCGTTTGGAGGTACTTCTGGAGGGGCGGTTGGTGGCCTACATCCTGCCATCCTCTGCTCGAGCGGTTGCCGTGATTCCGATTCCATGAGCAGACTCCTGGCGGTGAAGAGCGGCGGCACAACGCCGCTGTTCGACGCGCTGATCTTCGGAGCCGATTTTATTTCGCATCATCGTCGCGCCGGGGTCCGGCCGGTGCTGATTCTGTTCTCGGACGGGGACGACACCATCAGCATGCATTCTCCGCCCGAGGCGCTGGAGGCGGTGCTGGCCGCTGGCGCCCTGATCTACTCCGTCGATATGGGAACTTCCGGGAATCGAACGTCGGGCAGCAGGTTCCTGCGGCAAGTTTCGGAGGCTACCGGTGGGCGCTATTTCTCCTTGCGCGACGGCGCCGCCACGGTACTGAACGCTGTGCTCGAGGATCTGCGCGCCTCCTATGTGGTGACCTACGATCTGCCCAGCCACCAGGTTGGATCCCATTCGCTTCGCCTTTTGCCGACCCATAACCTCAACCTCACGTTCCATAGCCGAAACACTTACTACTACGAACCCAGCGGTCACTGACTTGGAGACTGCTGACTGGAGACTTATGAAATTCACCTTGCTGTTGACTCTTGCATTAAGCGGCATTTCGGTTGCCTGGGCCGCGCCGCTCGGTATCTATCAACATGGAACCGTGGTCCGTATGCGCATGGGCGACTGCATGATCGCGCATGGAGGCTTCATGAAGGCGTTCGGCCCGCCGCAAGCCGCGGTGGTAGAGGAAAACTGCCCGGAATACACGCTCGTGACCGATAAGGTCGTGTTTCTCATCGTGGGCAAGTCCTCCAATCAACTGGTGCCGCTCGCGGAAGTCATCGATTTCCGTTTCCACAACAAAGAATTGGCAGTGCGCGTGGATGATGCTCGCAAAGAATCCAAGTTCGCCATTAAGGAAATGACGCTGCGCTCGGAATGGGAACACATCCAGAGGCACATCGAGGATCAACTCAATGACTCGCCGCATCGCGGGGTGGACACATCGCTGGCGCTGAGAAGCCGGGAATAGTGTGGGGACGGGCTTCGCCCCGTCCAAGCGGGGCGTAGCCCCGCTTCCACACCGGAACCAAGGCTGCGATTGACGGAAAACACGTGCCGCGCCAGACTGAAATGGCATGGCAAAGCTTCGGGTTGGCATCCTCTTTGGCGGACGCAGCGGCGAGCATGAAGTGTCGTTGCTGTCGGCAGCGTCCGTTCTGAACGCAATTGATAAAACGAAATATGAAGTGGTTCCCATCGGCATCACGAAAGACGGCCGCTGGCTTACGGCGGAACACGCCGAGCGTTTGCTGAAGGGCGACGCGGGCGGGGGCGCCCGCGCCACACAGACGCCGCTTCGGGCGGGCGATCCGGAAGCCACTCCAGGGGCGGCGGTGCTGGCTCGAGGCGAGTCGGTGGTCGTTCCTCCGGAACCGGCGCACCGCGAGAGCGGACTGGCGCCGTTTCAGACCGATGCGAATCTGCGGCGCGCTTCGGATCGCGCCATTGACGTGGATGTCATCTTCCCCGTGCTGCACGGAACCTTCGGCGAGGACGGCACAATCCAAGGACTGCTCGAACTGGCCGACATCGCCTACGTCGGCGCCGGCGTGCTCGGCTCTTCCGCGGGCATGGATAAAGACATCATGAAGTCTTTGTTCCGCGCGGCGGGATTGCCCATCGTGAAGCACGTGACCGTGTTGCGCGGCCAATTCGAACGCGAACCGAAAAAGGTGCGGACGCTGGTGGAGAGCAAGCTGAAGTATCCGGTGTTCGTGAAGCCGGCGAATCTGGGGTCGTCGGTGGGAATCTCGAAGGCGCACGATCCCAAGGAACTCGGTCCGGCCATCGCGGAAGCGGCAAAGTTCGATCGCAAAATCGTGATTGAGGAAGGCGTCGGCGGAAAGAAAAATAAGGCGCGCGAGATCGAGTGCTCGGTGCTCGGCAACGACAATCCGAAAGCGTCGGTTGCGGGAGAAATCGTTCCCTGTAAAGAGTTCTACGACTACGACGCGAAGTATCTGGTGGAAGGCTCCGAAGCGGTGATCCCCGCGAAGATCACGAAAGCGGAAACGAAAACCGTGCAGAGGCTCGCGATCGCGGCGTTTCAAGCGGTCGATTGCACGGGGCTGGCGCGCGTCGATTTTCTGATGGAGCCCAAGTCGAGACGGATTTTNGTTAACGAGATCAACACCATGCCCGGCTTCACCTCGATCAGCATGTATCCGAAGCTGTGGGCCGCAACGGGCGTGTCGTATCCGGAGTTGATTGATCGCCTGATCCAACTCGGAATCGAGCGGCACGACGACAAGAGGCGGAATCAGTACAGCCGCTGAGGGGCTGTTTACCGCCAAGACGCTGAGAGCGCCGAGAAATTCGATGGATTCCCCTGTGTTTCCCCGTGCCCCCTGTGGTTAAGCTTTTGGTTTTCCCCGGCGCACCCGGCGTCTCGGCGGTGAAAATCCCGCTTGACAAGCCGATTGCCCAACTGTAGTATCTGATCCCAAGTTTGCTCTTTCTTGAGCAAATGGGAATTTCATGCAGAGTGGCTGAGG
>JGI26339J46600_10000541_pt1 | contig 12878 bp, 7 predicted proteins | sample BogFormECP12_OM1_FD_46600 | JGI IMG/M metagenome (IMG submission 46600) | reverse complement strand
GTCGCCCTGCCTTCCGTTTCACCTTCGGCGTGTTTTCCCGTATGTCCCCGCAATAATCTCACTGCCGCCCACGGCGAAACGACGAATGCAACCATCAGCGAAAACAACATGGCCGCTGAAGCTCCCACGGGAATGGGCCGCATGTACGGACCCATCAGCCCGCGCACAGACGCCATGGGCAGAATCGCGGCAATCACCGCAAAGGTCGCCAGGATCGTGGGATTGCCGACCTCGTCCACCGCTTCGACCGCAACATCACTCCACGATCGGCCCTGATTCTCTGGCAGGCGAAAATGCCGCACGATGTTTTCGACCACCACAATCGCGTCGTCCACAAGAATGCCGATGGAAAAGATCAGCGCGAACAGTGTTACCCGGTTCAGCGTGTAGCCGTAGGCATAGAAAATGAACAACGTGAGGGCGAGAGTGACCGGAATGGCCAGCAGCACGACGCCCGACTCCCGCCAACCCAACGCAAGCCCAACCAGGACCGTCACCGATATCGTGGCAAGGAAGAGATGCTGCAGCAGTTCATCCGATTTGTGCTTTGCGGTCTGGCCGTAATTTCGCGTGACGGTGACCTGCAAGTCGTTTGGCAATACATAGCCGCGCAGCGAATCCATTTTTGCCAGCACATCTTGTGAAACGTTTGTTGCGTTGGCGCCTTTGCGCTTTGCAACTGCCAGCGTCACTGCCGGAAATGTACCTGCCGTCCCGTTTACAGCCCCGCCCGTCCCGAAATAGACGTAGTCCGCAGGTTCTTCTGGCCCGTCTGTTACCGTGGCCACATCTCCGAGATACACCGGACGGCCACTCTGGACCGCCACCACGATCTTTCGCGCTTCCTCTTCGCTGCGCAGAAAACTTCCTGCTTCCACCGCGAATTCCTGGTTTCCTTCTGCAAACGATCCTGCCTGCAGGCGTTGGTTGCTCGTTTGGAGCGCCCGCGCAATCGCTAACGCGCTCACGTGATAGGCCGCCAGCTTCTGCGGATCCATCGCGATGTTCAGTTCGCGCTTCTGTCCACCGAGCAGCGTGGTCTCCGCCACATTGGCCACCTGCTTGACGCTTTGTTGCGCTTCCGCTGCGATTCGCCTCAGCGTAGCGCCGTCGTAGTTCTTTCCCCAGAACGTCATCGCCAATACGGGAACATCGTCGATCGAGCGGGCTTTGATCAGAGGTTGGCTCGCGCCCTGCGGGATTCGGTCGAAATTCGAGTACATCTTGTTGTAGGTGCGGACGATCGCATCCTCTTCTTTGATTCCCACATAGAAACGCACAATCACCAGCGCGCCACCCGGTTGGCTGGTGGAGTAGAGATATTCGACGTCAGGGATTTCCTGCAACAGGCGCTCCATCGGAATCGTCACCCGGTGCTCGACTTCTTGCGCCGACGCGCCCGGCATGCTCACAAACACATCCAGCATCGGAACGACGATTTGCGGCTCTTCCTCACGAGGCGTCTGCCAGATGCTGAAAAGCCCCAAGAACAATGCAGCAACAATCACCAGTGGCGTCAGCGGCGAGTCAATAAAGGCGTGCGCGATTTTTCCTGCCAGTCCTCGCTTCACGAATGCTTCTCCCCGCCGGTCGGCGCGACGCCATTCTTCTTTCCATCTAATTCCTGGCTGCCTGGGTTCAGGACCACCGTGTCGCCATCGGTCAGTCCTGACAGCACTTCAACCTGGTTCCCGCGCGGCTTCCCAAGGGTGAGGACGCGCCAGTGCACCAGTCCACCGTCGTCCACAACGTAGATACCGCGCAGTTGGCCGCGATTCACGAGCGCGGCCACCGGAACCATCAGAGCTCGCTTTTCTCCGCGCCCAAAAAATGCTCGCCCAAACATCCCGGACTGCACTCCCGCTTCCTTCGGCAAGTCGATGCGCGCTTTCAACGTGTGCGAGGCCGGATCGGCTCCTGCTTCAATCTCCGCCACCTTGCCGGTCAAGGACTTGTTTGCCAGGGCATCCAATTCCACGCGTGCCACGGCGTTCTTTTTTACGATTGCCAGTGCTTCGGCCGGCAGCGTGGCTTCCAGTTGGTAGCGTGATGTGTCCTCGACAATAAACAGCGGAATCCCCGGTGAAACGAATGAGCCAGGTTCCACGGTGCGTCGAATCACCCGGCCATCGAAAGGCGCTATGACCCGCGCATTACTCGCCACATCCTGTGCCGCCCGCGCTTCTGATTCCGCCTGGGATGCGCCCGCTTCCGCCTGGCGTAAACCCGCCATGGCCTGCTCCAGGTTCGCTTGCGCAGCCTGCTGCTTCGCCGTAATTTCGTCAAATTCCTGGGGGCTGACCGACCTCTGTTCTTTCAGGTAGGAATAGCGATCGTAAGTTTTCTTCATGACATCGGCTTGTGCTTGCGCTGCAGCCAATGCCTTCGTCGCCTGCGTCACTCCCGCTGTGGCACCCTGCGCGCCCGACTGCGCAGCATTCCAACGCGACGCTAATTCTCGCTCATCCAATTGAGCGAGAACTTGTCCACGCTTCACGGTGTCGCCTTCCCGCACCGCGACCTGCAATACCGTGCCCATCGTTCTTGCCGCTACTTGCGCTGTGGACACGGCAATTACACTTCCTGGCGCTTCCAATTCGTCCGCGACATTTTGCAACTGCAGCTTCTGTACTTGCAGTCCCTGCACAACTTCTGTTTTATGCGCCGTGTTCTCCGCTCCTCCGCCGCAGCCGGCGGCAAACACTCCAGCGGCGATCAGAACGAAATGCAATTGTTGCCACATCGTTTTTCCCACTCTCTCCGTCAAGCTCATGGCTTGCTTGCTCCTGTAATCAGCTCCGACTCCGGCGTCAGCAGGCCCGCTGCTCTTTCCAGTTGCGCCCGAGCCACTTGCCAGTCCTGCAGCGCCGCCAGATATCCTGTCGTGGCATCGAGTTGCGCGGTCTGCGAACGCAACAATTCCGTCACGGTCGTCAGTCCCGCTTCGTACCTGTTTTGCACAATCCGCAAACTCTCTTTGGCCTGCTCGGCCGCATCGCGCGCCGACGCCGCTCTTTGTGCTGCGGCATTTCCGTCCAGATACGCTTTGCGCACTTCCATCTGCACGCCCGAACGGAACCACTCCGCGGTATGTTTCGCCTTGTTTGCGTTGGCAGTGGCTTCCGCGACACGGGCCTTCTGGGCGCCGCCCGCGAAAACGTTGAACTCGAGTCTTGCACCCGCCGTCCAGTTCGTCCCTGAAGGGCCACCGAGTGTCATCGCGTCGCGCTCTGCACTTCCGAACAGCCCGATCTTTGGACCGAATTCCGCTTTGGCCGCTTTTCCTTCCTCACTCATGGCGGTTTCTTGAAATTGGGCTGCACGCAGCCCAGGCCTTTGCTCAAGAGCTATGTGAATCCATTCCTCAATGGTTTTCGCGGGCATCCCGGGCTCGGCCAAAGTTGCCGCAGGTTCAACGGGTGCGTCGAGCGCTATGCCCATCTCCCTCGACAGTTGCATCTCCGCCAGCGCCAGATCGTTCCGCGCGCGGATTTGACGGTCCTTCATCTGCGACACAAAAACCTTCGCGCTCAGCAGGTCCGAATCCACCAACAATCCCGCCGTATGCATTGTTTCCATGCGCTGCGCGCTCGATTCCGCCGTCTCCAGCGCTTCGTCCGCGGCCCTTGTGTTTTCCTTCAGGACCAACACGCCGTAGTAGGTCCTCACAATCTCCAGGATCAAATCCTGCCGCGCCTGTTCCGTCTGGAAATCCGCTGCGGTCACCAGGCGTTTCGCGCTGCGCTGGTGAAACACGGTCTGCCCTGAATCGAACAGCCTCCACTGGCCGTCGATGCGCGTCTGAAAGTTGTCCAGCGGAGTTGGCGTGTTCAGGTTGTTCAATGCAAAATCGGCAGTCGAAAACTGCCGCTGCGTCAATTTGTTTCCGAACACATATACCGGGTTATTTCCGCGCGTGAAGTCCTGGTGGAAATCGAATCGCGGAAGCCATGCGGATTGCGCCTGCTTCAGCCTTGCCCTCGTCGCCTCGGCTTCGTCGGCGCTCGTTTGAAACGCCGGATTCTGTTGCAGGGCCATACGCACCGCCTGCTCTAGCGTGAGCGGTTGAGTCGCGGCTTTTTCCTGCGCATGGGCCAGCGACGCCAGTGCAAAAAACAAAATCATTACGCTAACTTGCTTTCGGGCCAGGATTGCACTCCATCCTTGATTCATCGCATGCCTCAAGCGGAGACCCGCTCCGGACTGCGCACTGATTGGAGCCAGCTCGAGGGTTCTTCGTGAATCTCGTATACCGTTTCGAGTGCCGCCTTTTCTTTCAGCATCGCGCCAACGGAACAGTACTTTTCTTCGGATAGCTGAATGGCCTGTTCCACTGCCGTCTTGTTCAGCCCAAATCCCGTCAGCACGTGCCGCAGACGGATCGCCGTGAACACCTGTGGTGGCCGCTCGGCCTGATCCGCTTCCACATGCACCTCATACGCGGTCACTTTTTGGTGGTGCTTCTGTCGCAGCATGGTAATGACATCGAAGGCCGTACAACCCGCCAGCGCTACGGCAACCAGTTCAATTGGTTTTGCGCCCGTCGCTCCAGCGGCATCGTCCAGAACGATGTGGTGGCCGCTGCCGGTTTCCGCAATGAACTGCCGTTGCGATTTCAACGCCTGCGTGAGACTTACTCTTGCCGTGATCATCTCCAACTCCTCTTGACGGTCCTGCACTGGAACAAATGCAATCGCGGGCTTTTTGTTACAGGTATAACCACGCCGCAGGCTTGGGGGAAACACGTCTCACTCAAGTGCTTCGCTATCAGTTGGTTATGGCAGGTCACGGAGAAAAGGACGCTTGGTATGCTATCTTGAGGGGCAATGCGAAAAGAGATCGAACAAGCTGTGGCGCTTCTGGAGAAGAATGATCCTCGGGCCCTCGAACAGGCTTTGGAGTTGCTCCAGGGAACCGTCTTCTCCTTCAGCATGAAGGTCTGCGGACAGCGCGAAGACGCCGAGGACACCATGCAGGAAGTCCTCGTGAAAGCCCTCCCGTACCTGCCGAAATTTGAAAGCCCCCGCGCACTTCTCGTCTGGCTCTACAAAGTCGCCAAGAATCGTTGCTTGATGAGCCGCCGCAAGAGCAAGTTTGCGCCCGAGCACGATATGTCCTTAGACGAGCTCATGCCCGATCGTCACGAACTTGCGCGCCTCGCCGAGGCCGGTCCCGTCAATCCGGAGACTCAGGCAATTCGCAGTCAGCAGGCTAGGCGCCTGCGCGAGGTCATTCAGGAACTTCCGCCGCAATACCGCATCATTCTCGTGTTGCGGGATATGGAAGGGCTTACTGACGAAGAAACAGGAGACATCACGGGACTTCGCCCTGGAAACGTTCGCGTGCGTCTCCATCGCGCACGCCTCTTTGTCCGCCAAAAATTGGCACAGCTGAATCACCATTCCGCCGCTCCAAAGAAGGCCGCTCACCGGCCTCGCCCAGCCACGGCAACCTCCGAAAAACGCCCCGCCTCCTGCAAAGCCCTCTTCGCCCAACTCTCCAACTACCTCGACGAACAGCTCGATGATTCGCTCTGCGAAAAGCTGGAGCAGCATCTCGATGGCTGCGAACCCTGCAAAGCTTTTCTCACTAGCCTCGAATCCACCATCGAGCAAATTCGTCAAGCTCCGGCGGAGTCCTTTAACAAAGCGGCCGCAGCTAAACTTCGCCGCGAACTCCTCGCACAAATCCAGGGTCTATCCTAGTGCACGGATGGTGCGAGCATGGCGCACGGACGGTAGATATCCACCGTGGCAGGCTCCCAAGTCAAGGATCCCGTGCCGCATTTTCCTTGGTCGCTTGCAGAGAACCAGTTAATTCCCCTATGCTATTTCTTCTTCTTACGGTATTTTTCCGCCATCGCCATCATCCGGTCCCAGGTCGGCTGTAGTTGCTGCGGATCGCGAACGCAAATCCAGAACGTGGAAAGCCCTCCGCTCTCTGCCGCCATACCTCCGACAAACCGGTAGTCCGCGGGCAACGGTGGTCCGCCGGGTTGGCCTGCCGCGGGAATGACCTCGGGAAGTTGCACTGCGTACATGCTTCCACCAGCAAGCGCTTGATGCTGATACCGCAGAAGCCAAATACAATTTCCAGATTCCAGCATATAGTTGGCGGAGACCACCACCCATTGCCCCCCGTCGTGCGGCGCAGGTTGCTGGCAATCCCAAAGCTGCGCCTGGGGAACGTAAGCGGCAGGCTCCACAAATCCATACTCATCGAGCAACACCTGCTGCAAACCACGCTGGCGCACGAAAAGCTCCACTTGAGGGAGCGCCTGGTTCCAGTCGAGATTCGAGTCGTTGACCAGCGTGTACCCCGGCCGTTCCATGCTGAGCATGTTCAGGTAAGGAAAATAGTTCGGGTAGGCGCGTATCGCCGTAACGATGGAAACCAGCACGAGCGCAACTGCGGCCCAGATTCCGATGCGCGCCGCTTGCGGGTTTGAGTCGCGCAGCAGTTTCAGCATGCGCGGGAAGGGTGCCAGCAGCAAAACAACAAGCGCCAGGGCCACCGAGAAATGGCGGATGCTGATGTCCAGCCGGTTCAGCATGCAGGCCGCAACGAAAATTACCAGGGAAACCCACACGCTGCGCCACTTCATTTCCATGCCGGCCGGTATTGCCGCTTGGCTAGGTGAACGGCGCTTCACCAGCAAGGCCGCCGCGCTGGCAAGAAGGAGCAGCAACAGAAACGCCAACTGCGACTTCAAAAGGAAGAGTACGGGGAAATAGAACCAGACTCCGTGCGAGTAAGCATGGCCAAGGATGAAAGTGGGCCGGCTCGATGCACTCATGGCAAACTCGGCCAGGCCCCGCAGGTAGATCCACACCGGCATGAGCAGCCGCCGCAGGACCGGCGAAGCTGGAAAATGCGGGATGACCTGGAACGAGTCTGTTGGTTGGTTCCAAGAGAGGACCAAACACACGATGTAAACGAACAGTGCAGCCCAGAGAGTTCCTATTCCAATATTGCGCCACGCCCGCCGGCGCCAGCGGCGCAGTTCGGTCTTTTCAACCGGTTGCTCCGGTAGCGGCTTGAATCGCAAGCTCAGCGCAAAAGCGACAAACACGAAGAACAACAGCCCCGACGAAAACTTCGATAGCAAAGCGCCGGCCAGTATCAGGCCAAACCTCACAACTGTTCCTTGCGTGGGAGAACGCCACATATTCGGGAGCTGCCAAACCGTCAGCACCCAGAACAATGTGACTGCGATGTCCGTAATCACCAGCGGCCCAAACGCGATAAAAGCCGGCATGGTCACAAAGGCAGAGAGGCACAGCAAGCCTCCCCAGGGACTGCCCAGCCGCGAGCCATAAATATAAAGAGTAAGTCCGAGTGACAAGGTCAGAAGCAACATGGGCGCTCGCGCCCAGAGCAACGTCGAGTAAGGATCATTCCACCGCATCAGGAACCAGTGCCCGAAGACCCACTCACCCAGGAACTGGCGAAAGATCTTGCTGCTAAACGTCCAGGAAATATGGGCATAGTCGGCCTGCACTCCTCGCACAACCAGCGGCAACGCGGCCACCACTTTCGCCAGCGGGGGATGCTCTTCGTTCATCCGCAAATCTAGTTTCTGGAGATAGCTCACCCCCGCGCCGATGTGCGCGATTTCATCGAAGGTCACGGATTCACGCCTCGCTGCCCCGCCCGCTAGCAGCGTCATCAGCGCCAGGAGCAGGACCGCGGCGAAGGTGAAGAAGAATCGTCCAGGTATCTTCAATTGCGTTTACCTCGTGGGATGAAACGGAGAGATCCCAACCCTTCCGGCGCTACCGGCTCTCAAAGCGAGCCAGATCTCATTGATGGTTACCCGGAATCCTATACCGTGGATACGCCTACAAGGCAGGAAATGTTTCAACTGGCAGAATTGCTTTTGGGCCCGCTCGCGTTTTCGCCTTGGTTGCGTCGCCTGAGCAAGCCGGTTAATGAGTCTAAGTGACGGGCTCGGGATGGAATTTGCGCGCAGGGCGACGAGTCTTGCGTTGCGGGGCGAATTTGTGGAGCAGATGATCGAGTTCCTCGGGGTTGATGGGTTTGGCGAGGTAGCCATCCATGCCCGCGGCGAGGCAGCGCTCGCGGTCGCCTTTCATAGCATGAGCCGTCAGCGCGATCACAGGCAGGTGCGCTCCGGAGGCGTGTTCCGTCTGGCGGAGTGCGGCGGTGGCTTCGAACCCGTCCATCTCCGGCATCTGCACATCCATCAATACGAGGTCAAAGCTTTCCTTCTCGATGGCCTCGAGCGCCTCACGTCCGTTGGCCGCCAGGACGATGTGGTGCCCCCTCTTTTCGAGCAGCCGCACCGCCAAGCGCTGGTTCACCGCGTTATCTTCGGCCAGCAACACGCGCAAAACGCTCGCCGGCTCGCGCGCGTCTTCCGCAGGGCGCGGCGCGATCGTGCGCGTGGCTTTCTCTGGCTCTTTGGCCACCAGCACCTGGGCCATGGCCTCACGCAATTCCGCTTGCCGGATGGGCTTCAACAAGTACGCGGCCGCTCCCAATTCCAGGCAGCGCTGTGCATCGCCTGGGCGGCCTGTCGAAGTAAGCATGATGATGATGGCTGCGGACAGCCTCGGGTTCTCCCGAATTCGTTTGATCAAGGTGAGGCCGTCCATCACTGGCATGTGCATGTCCGTGAGAACCATTTCATAGGGTTGGCCCGCTTCCTGGGCAAGGGACAGTTCCGCCAGGGCCTCTTCTCCGTTCTCCACCGAATCCGGGTTCACTCCCCAGCGCTGCAGCATTCCTGTCAGAATCCGCCGGTTCGTGCCGTTGTCGTCCACCACCAGCACTTTTATGCCGCTCAGGATCTCGGGCGAAACAGGGACGAGTGCGGCCGCTTTGATGTCGGCCATTTGCAACCGCAAAGTGAAGTGGAACTGCGTGCCCCGGCCCATCTCGCTCTCCACCCACATCTTTCCGCCCATCATTTCCACCAGACGCGTCGAGATGGTCAGGCCCAGGCCGGTGCCGCCGTACTTCCGCGTTGTGGTCGAGTCCGCCTGCGAGAACGGCTCGAAGATCAATTCCTGTTTCTCGGAAGGAATCCCGATCCCCGTGTCCGCGACCGTGAAGCGCAGCAGGTATTCCCTTCCTTCAAAGGCCTCGATCTGCACTCGCACCGCCACTTCTCCGCGTTCGGTGAACTTGATGGCGTTGCCCACAAGATTTAGCAGCACCTGGCGCAATCGGGTGGAATCGCCGCGCACCTGTTCCGGCACCTCGGGAGCCACGTCGCAAAGAAGCTCCAGCCCTTTTTCATCCGCCCGGACCGCAACCGTCTTCAGCGCCGACTCCAGAGAATCGCGCAGGTCGAATTCGCTCACCTCGAGATCGAGCTTCCCTGCCTCAATCTTCGAGAAGTCGAGAATGTCGTTGATCACCGTGAGCAGCGTGTCGGCCGAAAGCTTCACCGTGTCGAGATACTCCTGCTGCTCCGGGGTCAGCTCCGTCCCGAGCGCCAGGTCCGTCATGCCCACAATCCCGTTCAAAGGCGTGCGAATCTCATGACTCATGTTGGCCAGAAACTCGCTCTTCGCCCGGTTCGCCGCTTCCGCCGCTTCCCGCGCCTTCTGCGCCTCCCTCACCTCCTCTTTGCGATGGGTGATGTCGCGGCCCATGCCAACAATGCCCACGACTTTGCCAGTGTAATTCCGCAATGGAACTTTTGTTGTCAGGAGCCACCTTTCATTCCCCGCGGCGTCGGTGGTCTTTTCTTCATGGTTGATGAGCGCCTGTCCCGACTGAATAACGGCTTGCTCATCGGAGAAATAGGCGGCGGCGAGTGCCTTGGGAAAAAAATCAAAGTCCGTCTTGCCTATCAAATCTTCGGGCCCTTTGAGACCGATGACTTCGGCCACATGGCGGTTGGCCACCAGGAACCGGCTGGCCGCATCCTTGACGTAAATGTAATCGGGCATGTTGTCGATCAGCGTGCGCAACAATTGGCGCTCCCCCAGCAACGCCTCTTCCGCCTGTTTGCGCTCCGATATGTCCTCCAAGCTCCCCACGTAGTAGAGAGTAGCCCCGGCTGAATCATGGATGGCTCGCGCATTCACTGAGATCCAGATTTTCTTGCCACTCTTCGTGATGGCCTGGAACTCGAACTTTTCCACGACTCCCTGCTCGTCCATCAACCGCTTGAATTCCAGACGCAGCGCAGGAACAACGTAAAGGTTTGTAACGAGACCCTGAAGGCTTCCCAGCATCTCTTCGGGGGACTCATAGCCAAGGATCCTGGCCATGGCAGGATTGGCGCTGAGAAATCGGCCCTCTGGGGTCGTTTGGAAAATTCCGACTGTCGATTCCTCAAAAATGCCCCGGTATCTCTCCTCGGCCTGTTTGAGTTCGGCGGTACGTTCCGTGACCCGCAATTCCAGCTTCTTTTGCTGGGCGCGCAGGTTCGCCGTGCGGACTTGGTTGGCTAAAACAACGAGTCCCACTATCAGCAAGCCAGCACATGCGTAGAACCAATACGTCTGGTAGAAATGCGGTTTCAGAACCAATCCGACCGTGGCGCCTTGCAGGTTCCAGACCCCATCGTTATTGGAAGCAATGACCCGGAAATGGTACTCGCCCGGAGATAGATTTGTGTAATAGGCCACGCGACTCGAGCCGGCATCCACCCAATCGCGGTCGTAGCCCTCCAGCTTAAACTTGAAGCGCACCCTTCCCGGAACCGCGAGACTCAGACCCGTGTAGTGAATCTCAATTCGGGAATTGCCCGGCGGGATTTCAAGCGTCTTGCTCGCCGCCAGTGTTTTTCCATCCGCCGCAACCGACTCGATCACCACCGGCGGCGCCAGATCGTTGTGCACCAGGTGCTTGGGGTCAATGACCACCACTCCCTTGCGCGTGGTGAACCACAATCGGCCATCCCGCGCCCGCCACCCGCCTGGCTGCGAGTTGGGCTCGGGAGCCTCGCTGGTCTTCATTCCGTCGGCCGTTCCATAGACGACCGCATGAATCATGGTCGCATGCCCGTCGGCATAGTCGTCCAGTTCCTTCCGGCTAGCCCTGTAGATGCCATGGGAAGTGCTGATCCAAAGATTATCGTCGTCGTCGGCAAGCACGCGCGTAAGAGAACCGTCGAAAAGTCCCGCCTCGCTGGTGTAGTGAGTCACGCGGCCGTCACTGAGGTGCAGCCGTGTCAGCCCGGGGGTTCTGCCGCCCAGCCAAAGGCTCCCATGCAGGTCATCGAAAATGGAGGTGACAGGAAATTGGATCTGCTTCTGAAAGGCCTTTGCGAGGGGCCCTCCCTTCGCAAACTTGAAGAGCCCTGGCACGGTGCCGAACCATAAAGTGCCGGCGGGATCGCGATAGATCGTGAAGGTGTAGTTTTCGATTTTCGAGAGCGGCGTCGTTTGTCCGGCGAATGTGAACGGGCTGATCTTGCCGTCTTTGAAACGCAGCACTACCGCTTCGGGCGAGGATGTGGTCACGAGCAGACTTTCATCATCCTCATTGATGGTGGAGACAAAGATGTTGGGGAAGAGGCCTTTTTCTACGTACGACGTCACCTTCCCGTTTTTGTAGCGGCTCAAGCCTACCCTGCTTCCGATCCACAGGCTGCCCTCCTGGCCTTCGAACATCGCGTAACCGTAAGCACTCGGCAAACCCTCTTTCATCCCGATCCGTGTCACCACCCCATTCTTGATGCGTGCCAACCCCGCGCTCCCGCAGAAGACAAAAATGCTGCCATCCTGGGTCTCGAGCACGGATGTGGTGTTATTCGAGGGCAGGCCCTCCTTGGTGGTAAAGGTCGTGATGTTGGTGTTGCGAAAACGGTCCAACCCGCTGGCTGTGCCTACCCACAGGCTCCCCTCCCGGTCTTCATAGAAGGACAAGACTTGGTTGTCGGTCAGACCATCCGGCGAATTGAAGGAAGTGATCTGGCCGCCCTGCAGCCGATACAGGCCGGAGATGGTCGTGCCCACCCAGAGATTCCCGTCATGGTCTTCGAGCATTGATCTCACTTCACTGTGAATGGCCTGGCGCGCCACCGCCTCCATGCCATGCCCATCTCGACTCATCCGGTACAGGCCAGTTTCCGTGCCCAGCCACAGATTGTGCCCCCGGTCTTCAACAAGTGCGTTGTCGGGACCGCTGGCCTGTAAGCCCCGCGATATGGATAGCTCGCCGTTTTGGTAATTGAAGATTCTGTTCTGGCTGCCAATCCACACGACCCCTTTTTCATCTTGGACAAACGCGTTGCTGACGAAGCCAGTCCCCCTTAGCAGCATGCGAATGCCGCTGCGCTGGACCAGGTAAATGAAGTTGTCGGCCCCCAACAGGACTTCATGTTCCTTGCTCTCGAAGAGAGATTCGATGGCGCCGTCGGGGAGCGGAGCGGGAGGCAGATAGTCGGAAAACGCGCCGCCCTTGTACAGGATGGTCCTGGTGGTGGTGCGTATCAGGAGATCTCCATCGGCGCTCTTGCAGATGGCGCCGACAGGTTCGTTGACGGCGGCTCCCCCGACCGTCATGTGGACCAGCACAAATTGCACGCCGTCAAACCGGACTAGCCCCGCCGATGTCCTCAGCCACAAGTAGCCATCCGGTGTTTGCAGAATCTGGTACACCGCCTCGCCGGGAAGCCCGCTCTGCGATGTCCAAGTGTCATGACCGTACTGGTCAATGTTCTTGTCTCGATCGAGGCCTGGCGTGGTGCCTGCCGAGCACAGGATGATCGCTAGGACCGTGCACGCTTTGATGATTGCTCCGAAGTTGGTGTGAGCGCGCAGCGCGGCCAACGCCTGACTCGCAGTCGAGGAGTCTGGACGTGGACAAGCACGTCCCGGGCGTGGCTTGTCAAAAGGCTGCATGCGGACATTCCCCCTTGGCCTACAGCTGCGTCCCGCGCCACCAGCCGACGA